>Ga0209834_10001577_pt1 | contig 12653 bp, 7 predicted proteins | sample Mar14236cmmetaG_FD_184134 | JGI IMG/M metagenome (GOLD analysis project Ga0209834, IMG submission 184134) | Marine hydrothermal vent microbial communities from Guaymas Basin, Gulf of California to study Microbial Dark Matter (Phase II) - Marker... ...
CCTCAGGGCGGAGAAGGTTGAGGTGATTCCCGTTTTTCTCGGCGTTAAGGCGGAGAAGATAAACTTTCACAAGTTCGCCAACCAGGTCCGTGTTACCGGCCCGATAGTCTACGCCAGCAGGGAAGACGTCCCTCTCGGCAAGTACCACACGATAGCCATAGAGGAAGGGACGGTAGTGACCATCCAGAAGCCCCGCTGGAAGGAGCACCACATAGAGAGGCTGAAGGAAGCTGTCGAGGCGTCGAAGAGGGCAAGGGTCATGATAGTTGTGATAGACGACGGCGAGGCTGACATGGCGATAATCAGGGAGTACGGCGTCGAGATACTCAAGGGGATACGCTACAACCTCGGCGGGAAGAGGTACAGCACCAACCGCGAGAGCGAGGAGAAGAAGTTCTTCCACGACGTGGCGAAGAGCATGGAGGAGATAATAAACCGCGAGGGCATAGAGAAGGCAATCGTGGCCGGCCCCGGCTTCGTCAAGGAGGACTTCTACAAGTTCCTGCGCGAGAACTACCCCGAGCTGACCAGGAAGGTGGTCATCGAGGACACGAGCGTGACCGGAAGGGCGGGCATCTACGAGGTCATCAAACGCGGAACCGTCGATAAGGTCTACCACGAGAACCGCGTTGCCAAGGAAGTTCAGCTCGTCGAGAAGGTGCTTGAGAACGTGGCCAGGAACAATGGCTTGGCGGCTTACGGCCTTAAAGAGGTCGAGGAGGCCGTGAACTACGGGGCCGTTGAGACTCTCCTGGTTCTCGACGAGCTACTGAAGGGGGAGCACAGGGAGAAAATCGAGGAACTCATGGACACGGTCCGCTACTCCCGCGGTGAGGTCGTCGTTGTAAGCTCGGAGCACGAGGGCGGCGAAAAGCTGAAGGCCCTGGGTGGCCTGGCGGCGCTGCTGAGGTTCAGGGTGAAGTGAGTTCGGTTGCCCAAAACAACGAGGTCTGGGAATTTGTGTTCTCCAGTTTCTCACTTTCTCTTTGGTCAGTTTATAGCGGCGCGGCAGGTTGAAACTTGTGTGATTTCTCTGTTGTCATCTCGACAAAAAATGAATCCAAAAACCTATTAACACTACCCCGCTGTATTCATTGAGGTGTTGCAAATGGCGGAGAAACAGATAGAACGGACGCTCGTTATACTCAAGCCCGACGCCGTTGTCCGCGGGCTGATGGGCGAAATAATCTCCCGCTTTGAGAAGAGGGGGCTTAAAATCGTCGGGATGAAGATGATATGGATCGACCGTGAGATGGCGGAGAAGCACTACGAGGAGCACAAAGGAAAGCCCTTCTTCGAGCCACTCATTGACTACATCACCAAGGCCCCGAGTGTTGTGATGGTCGTTGAGGGGCGCTACGCCATAAGCGTCGTCAGGAAGATGGCCGGTGCCACCGACCCTAAGGACGCCGAACCCGGAAGCATAAGGGGCGACTACGGCCTCGACGTCGGCGACTCAATATACAACGTTATCCACGCCTCAGACAGCCCCGAGAGCGCCGAGAGGGAGATAAACCTCTATTTCAAGCCGGATGAGCTCTACAGGTACTGCAAAGCCGCGGACTGGTTCTACCACACCCACGCCAGGGCGAAGAGGGAGTACCTCGACACTATGGACTGCCTGGAGCGCTGAGTCAGTCTATCACCACATCCAGCTTTCCTCTCTTCCTGTTCTTGCGGAAGAACTCCCTGTATTCTTCCATAACCCCTCTGCAGCCTTCCTGGATGTTTGCCCTGGTTCTCTTGACCGCGATTATGGGGCCGACAAAGTACAGGGGGAGCACGAGGCCTGTGAGAACCAAAGCCGTGAACATGCCCTCCCCCATGGCGATTCCGACCGTGATGTGGTCGGTTCGTGGAATATTCGTTTAAAAAGCCTTGAAGATGTGGGGAGTAACCGTTCCCCCCGAAAGCCCCGCAATGAAGACGGGAGTGGGGAAGGTCAGCCGTAACGACATTTACGAACTTTACGCAAATTACGGCTGACCAGAACGGTCTCTCTCAGAAAGCAGGACGATGATGGCGTAAAGCATCAAACCCGGCAGCACCAAAGCAGGCAGTGCACTTGAGGAGAGCGCTATTCCAGTACCCAGCATCACCCAGAACAGGGTGGAGGTGCTTAGGTACTCATCTATGGTCAGGGATTTTCTCCCCCTGAACTGAGCGTAGGCGATGGTCGCCAGAAGGGCCAGGAATGTCTGAAGCCCTATCATTCTCCCTCCCAGTTGCTCTTCGAGTATTCTCTGACCCCCATAGAACCCGTCCGCGATGAGATAAGTGAATACTGGGGTGTATAGTGCCAGCGTAATCTCATGAGTCCTGTCCTTTAGCTTTCCTAGCATCAGCGCCGTTCCAACGCCGACAATTTAATTCTTGCCCCGAACCCTTTAAAAACCCACGCCGGATTTAACCCAGAGGTGAGGGAAATGACGAAGAAGATTAGGCAGCCCATCATAGCGGTTCTCGGTCACGTTGACCACGGGAAGTGCCTGCTCCCGAATGAGACTGTGGTTGTTCCGGAGCTGGGCAGGATAACGCTCGAAGAGCTCTTCGAACTGGGCGGAAAAGTCGTTGAGCGTGACGATGAGAAGGAAATCAGAGAGCTCTCGCTTCCGGTGACCTCCACCGGAGAGGACGCGAGGGTTTCGGTTCACGTTGGCACCCACGTGTGGCGCCTCAGGCATAGGGGTAAGATGGTGAGGGCCAGACTCAAGAACTGGCACTCCATCAGCGTTACGCCGGAGCACCCGTTCCTGACGACGAGGGGATGGAAGAGGGCAGACCAGCTAAAGCCCGGGGACTACGTTGCCGTTCCGCGCTTCATCCATGGCAATGAGAGGGAGGACGTTTTCATCGATTTCGTCAGGAAGAAGCTTTCAACGCCCGAGCTTATAGCCAAGCTCAGAGAAGATGCCCTCGACGGGATTAAGACCAAGTTCAGGGGGGAGAAGGAATACAAAGTCCGCTCCAACGTTTTCCGCGCCGAAGACCTTGATGGGCTCTGGGAAAAAGTTGAGAGAATAGCCTTTACGCCGAGGATTCACCGCTCGGGCAAGCCGATTCACTACCTCAAGCTCCCGAGGACCGACGATGAGTGGAGAGCAGTCTTCTACTTCGCGGGCGTTATGTTCGGCGACGGAAGTCAGGACAAGATAGCGAACAATGACGTTGAAGTCTTCGAGAAGCTTAGGGCAGTGGAAGCCCTCGGTGTCGAGCTCGTCAGGGTGAGGAGAAGAACCTCATGGGAGATTGAAATCAGAAAGGGTAAGAACGCCTTAATAAGGCTTATCCATGCTCTCTTTGACTACCCGGAGAGGCAGAAGGCGAGAAGCATAAGGGTTCCAAACGTCCTCTTCGTCGCACCGAAGGGATACGTTGCCGAGTTCCTCAGGGGATACTTTGACGCCGACGGGCACGTAAGCCTCAAGGACGTCAGAATCGAAGTGACGAGCGCGTCAAGGGAGTTCCTTGAGGGGCTCTCGCTCGTTCTGCTAAGGTTTGGCATAGTTTCAAAGCTCTACCGTTCAGAATACACAACCCTCGTGATTTCAGGAAAGAGAAACCTTGAGACATTCAAAAAGTTCATCGGCTTTACGGTGGTGGAAAAGGCCGAGCGCCTTGGAAAGGCAATAAAGAGAAGCAAGAAGAGCGAGACGTATCCCATATTCGAAGAGCTCAAGCGCCTCAGGCTCCTCTTTGGATTTACGAGAACGGAGCTCAACTCCTTCGTTTCGTTCTACTCCAAGTACGAGTCGAGCGAGGCGCCGAGCTACGAGACCCTGATGAGGATTCTCGATGCTGTTGAGAGGGGCTCTCCAACGCTCGCAAGGAAGCTCGCGGTGCTTGAGGGCAAGTCCAGAGACCACAACTACCTCGAAGCCCTCGAAAAGGACGGCCTGATAAGGGACGGAAAGCTTACGGAGCTGGGAAGGGAGCTCCTTGAGGTCTGGCGCAACAGGGAGTTTGATTCAAGCGATGTCTCCTACGTCCGCAACCTCGCCGAGAACTTCGTGTTCATCCCCGTTGAGGAAATCGAGGAGTTCGATTACGACGGCTACGTCTACGACCTTACCACCGAGACCCACAACTTCGTTGCCAACGGGATACTCGTCCACAACACAACGCTCCTCGACAGAATTAGGCGCACAAACGTCGCCGGCAAGGAGGCTGGTGGAATAACCCAGCACATCGGTGCTACGGAGGTGCCGATCGAGACCGTCAAAGGACTCGCCGGCCCGCTCATCCAGCTCTGGAAAGGCGAGATAAAGCTTCCCGGGCTGCTCTTCATCGACACTCCCGGGCACGAAGCCTTCACGAGCCTGCGCGCGAGGGGAGGAAGCCTAGCCGATCTGGCAGTCCTCATAGTGGACATCAACGAGGGCTTCCAGCCGCAGACGATAGAGAGCATCGAGATACTCAGGAAGAACAGGACGCCCTTCATCGTCGCCGCCAACAAGATAGACAGGATTAAGGGCTGGAAGGTGGAGGAGGACGAACCGTTCCTCGTGAACATCAAGAAGCAGGACCAGAGGGCCCAGCAGGAGCTTGAAACCAAACTCTGGGAGCTCATTGGAAAGTTCTACGAAATGGGCTTCCAGGCCAACCGCTTTGACCGCGTTCAGAACTTCACCCGCGAGCTGGCGATAGTTCCGATTTCGGCCAAGTACGGCATAGGTGTTCCCGAACTTCTCGTCCTCATCGCCGGTCTCAGCCAGAAGTACCTCGAGGAGAAGCTCAAGATCGAGGTCGAGGGCCCGGCGCGCGGCACGATACTGGAGATACGCGAGGAAGTCGGCCTGGGAACCACGCTTGACGTCATCATATACGACGGGACCCTCCGCAGGGACGACACCATCGTGGTTGGAGGCAAGGACAAGGCGATAGTTACGAAAATCCGCGCCCTCCTCAAGCCGAAGCCCCTCGACGAGATACGCGACCCGCGCTTCCGCTTCGACCAGGTTGAAGAGGTCGCCGCCGCGGCGGGTATAAAGATAGCCGCCCCTGGCCTCGAGGAGGCCCTTGCCGGTTCCCCGGTCATAGCCGCCCGTTCGGAAGAGGAAATCGAGAGGGCCAAGCAGGAAATCCTCAGCCAGATACAGAGCGTCGTCATAAGCACCGGCAAGGTCGGTGTGATAGTCAAGGCGGACACCCTCGGCTCCCTTGAGGCCCTAAGTAAAGAGCTCCAGGAGAAGGGCATCCCGATAAGGAAGGCCGACGTTGGAAACATCAGCAAGACCGACGTGATGGAAGCCTTGAGCGTCAAGGATGAGGAACCGAAATACGGCGTTGTCCTGGGCTTCAACGTCAAGGTGAATGAGGACGCTGAAGAGGTCGCCAAGGCAAAGGATGTCCCGATTTTCGTCGGAAACATAATCTACAAGCTCATAGAGGACTACGAGGCCTGGGTGCAGGCGGAGGAGGAGAAGAAGAAGCGTGAGCTCCTCAAGAACATCACCTTCCCAGGAGTCATAAGGCTCTACCCGGACGAGCGCTACGTCTTCAGGAGGAGCAAGCCCGCGATAGTCGGCGTTGAGGTGGTCGAGGGCCGCATAAGGCCGGGTGTGACCTTGATAAAGCAGAACGGCGAGAAGGTCGGCGTCATCAAGTCAATCAAGAACAAGAACGACTTCGTTCAGGAAGCGAAGAAGGGCGACGCGGTGGCGGTCGCCATCGAGGGGGCGATAGTCGGCAGGCACATTCACCCCGGAGAGACGCTCTACGTCGATATTAACAAGAACGACGTCATAATACTCGCCAAGCAGCTTAAGAACGAGCTGGACGAGACCGACATAAAGGCCCTCAAGATGACTGCAAAGGTGAAGGCCCAGCAGGACCCGTTCTGGAAGGCGGTTTGAGCATCACATTCTTTTCTTTCAGATTCTTTCAAGCAGCATCACTGCCTCAACATGGGGCGTGTGCGGGAACATGTCAACCAGTATGGCATCATTTATCCTGTAAGCCTTCTCCAGGTGGTTCTCGTAGTCGAGCCTGAACGCTCTTGGGTTGCAGGAGACGTAAACAACCCTTTCAACACCGCTCTTTACCAGCAGTTCTGCCGCCTCCCTCAGTCCCTTCCTCGGCGGGTCGACTATCACGGTGTCGTAGTCGCCGATTGGCGTCTCCTCGGCCCGATCGACGCGGAACCTGGCATTTACCCCATTTAGTTCGACATTTTTCCTCGCCATCTCCACAGCGAAGGGATTCAGCTCGACCCCATTAACCTCGAAACCCCGCTTCGCCAGCCAGACCCCGAAGGTTCCAACGCCGGAGTATAGGTCGAGGACTCTCTCGCCGTCGGTAAAGCCCTCAACGGCAGTTAAGAGCAGTCCGAGGGCGTAGCTGTTCGTCTGGAAGAAGCTGTTGGGGTGGATGAGGTATGCCACGTCCCCGATCCTCTCACGTATGAAGGGTTCGCCCCCCATAATCTCGGGCTCTCCCCGGGGGTCGTCCCTCTCGTCCGTCTTAAGGCTCCAGTAGAGGGAATCCGCAAAGGAGAAGTAGTCCCTGAAGACCTCAGCAACTTCCTTCGAGGGTTTCGTATGGGCTACGAGGTTCACCATGAGCTCACCCGTGAACTTGCCCTCCCTGACCTGCAGGTAGTGAACCTCGCCGGCTTTTCTCTTCAAATCCCATGGCTCAAGGCCAGTCTCGCTCAAAAAAGCCCGAAGGGCGCGCAGGTATTCGGATGTCCCTTTGGAGAAAACCGGACACTCGGAAAGCTCCACCACGCCGAGAGGATCCCCGTACTCCTTGAGGCCTACCCCTTCTGTGGTCACGATGAAGTTGCTCACGTTCCTGAAGCCCCATATCTGGGGCGACCCTTTGACCGGCGCGCTTATCCCGGTTATCCGCTCGAAGAGCTCCGCTTTAAATCTCAGCTGCTCTTTGTATTTCATTCCCTGCCAGAGACAGCCCCCGCACCTCCCAAAGTGGGGGCATCTGGAGACCTGCCTTAGCGGTGATGGTTCAAGGATTTCAAATTCCCTCGCGATAAGCCTTCCGAAGCGCCTCTTTTTGGAGCTAACTCTCACGACATCGCCCGGGTAGGCAAATGGGACGTGTATCTGCCTGTTTCCAGTTATCAGAACGCCGAGGCCGTCATGGCTTATTTCCTTGACCCTTCCTTCTGCCTTCATGGCCTCCACTCTGAGCTGGCTCTTAAGAAAGTTACTTCTCAGACAAGACTTTTCAAAAACCCGTTGGGCTCCGACTGAAGAAGAAAAAGAAAGATCAGAACTTCTCGCGGTATAGCTCCGCGAGCCTCTTTATGCCCTCCTCTATTTCCTCCTTGCTCGGCCTGGAGAAGTTCAGCCTCACGGCGTTCTCTCCGCCCTCGGTGTAGAACGGCTTTCCTGGGACAACGACGACTCCCTTCTTCTCCATCAGCTCGCCGGCGAAGGCCATTCCATCGGCACCCTCCGGGAGGAAGAGCATAATGAACATTCCTGCTATCGGCTTCGTAAATTCTGCCTCCGGCAAGTTCTCCTCAAGGGCCTTCAGCATTGCGTCCCTCTTCTCCTTGTAGCCAGGGAGGCCCCTCTTGAGGTGGTACTCCTCGAAGTAGCCTCTCTTCAGGTATTCGAGCGCTATGTACTGGGAAATTGTCGGTGCGCAGAAGTCTATCGGCGACTTTTCCATGAGCACCTTCTGCTTTACCGCCCCGTGGGCTATTATCCACCCGACCCTGAAGCCGGTCCCGAGAACCTTGCTGATGGTTCCGGCCACTACAACGCGGCCCTCCTCGTCCATGGCCTTAAGCGGGGTCGCCTCTCCCTCGTAGCGCATGAAGTTGTAGGCCGCGTCCTCGATGATGAGGAGGTCGTATTCGCTTGCAAGTTCGAGGAGGCGCTTTCTTCTCTCGGGGCTCATCGTGACGCCCATCGGATTCTGGCCGGTTGGGATCGTGTAGATGAACTTAACCTTGACGCCTTTTGCCTTCAGCTCCCTGAGCTTCTCCTCGAGCAGGTCAACCCTCATGCCCTCGCCGTCAACGGGGACACCGTGTATCTTCGCTCCAAGCTGCTCAAAGGCGAGGAGGGTGTTTATGTAGCTCGGGTTCTCGGTTATTATCACGTCCCCTGGATCCAGAAGAACCCTTCCAAGAAGGTCGAGGGCCCCGGTTCCACCCACGGTGACGATGATGTCGTCCAGAGAGACTTTGTAGCCCTCGTACTTTTCGATGAACTTCGAGAGCTCCTCCCTTAGCTCCGGAATTCCGTTGGCGGGGGTGTACATTACCGAGGCCGGAATGTTTTCCAGAATCTCCTTTGCGAGCTCGCCCAAGACCTTCCTCGGAATGAGGTTGGGGTCGGGGTCGCCCGCCGAGAGGGAGATGAGTTCTCTCCCCTGGGCTTTTAGTTCCGCGGCTTTCTTCATAACGTCAGCAAGGGCAGAGCCCTTAATCCAGTTGGCCCGCCCGGCAAGAAACTTTTCGTACTCCATAAAAATCACCTTCTGAACATCGTCCCGAAAATATTAATAGTTTGCCCCCATCAAAACGCCCGGGTGAGAACATGAGGCCGAAGGTCTTCATCACGCGTGCCATTCCGGAGAACGGTATCGAGATGCTGAGGGAGCACTTCGAGGTGGAGGTCTGGCCAGAGGAAAGGGAAATCCCAAGGGAAGTCCTGCTGGAGAAGGTCAGAGACGTTGACGCGCTCGTCACAATGCTGAGTGAGCGGATTGACGCGGAGGTCTTTGATGCCGCCCCGAGGCTCAAGATCGTGGCGAACTATGCGGTGGGCTACGACAATATAGACGTTGAAGAGGCGACGCGGAGGGGAATATACGTCACAAACACGCCAGACGTCCTCACAAACGCTACTGCTGACTTCGCGTGGACGCTTTTGCTCGCAACGGCAAGGCGCCTGATAGAGGCAGATAACTTCACCCGCTCCGGTGAGTGGAAGAGAAAGGGGATAGCATGGCACCCGCGCTGGTTCCTTGGCTACGACGTCTACGGAAAGACAATAGGCATAGTTGGCTTCGGCAGGATCGGCCAGGCCATAGCGAGGCGTGCCAGGGGTTTTGGGATGAGAATTCTTTACAACTCGCGCACGAGGAAGCCTGAAGCCGAGAGGGAGCTCAACGCGGAGTTCAGACCGCTGGACGAGCTCCTCAGCGAGAGCGACTTCGTGGTCCTAGCAGTTCCGCTGACGAAGGAAACCCACCGCATGATAGGCGAGAGGGAGCTTAAGCTCATGAAGGAAACGGCTATACTCGTGAACATAGCGCGCGGAAAGGTCGTGGACACTGAGGCGCTGATAAAGGCCCTGAAGGAGGGCTGGATAGCCGGGGCAGGGCTTGACGTTTACGAGGAGGAGCCATACTACAACGAGGAGCTCTTCAGCCTGAAGAACGTCGTTCTCGCACCCCATATAGGCAGCGCGACATATGGAGCGAGGGAGGGCATGGCCGAACTCGTGGCGAGAAACCTCATTGCCTTCAAGAACGGCGAAGTCCCGCCGACGCTGGTCAATCGGGAGGTGCTAGACGTCCGGAAGCCGGGGTTTGAGTGAAAGGCTGAGGGGATGATGACGACACCCTCGTCTGAGCCGTGATGAGCTGGACCCGTGCCTGACTCCACGAGTCCGGCGGTCTTTTTCTTTATTCTTGCTAACCTTGAGCCAGAATCGCGCCACTTCAGTAACAAATAATAGAAATGGCAGTGGGCATTTACTCCAGCGGCTCCCTGCCGTAGCGCAGAAAACTGAGAAACCTCTCGTCCTCTCCAACCAACGCGCTCAGCACCGCGCTCACGTACGCGTCGAACTCCTTCTTTTTAATGACGACGGAGTGGTGTGCGTACTCGAGGGGAATCACGTACTCGTCCTCCGCAACGGACAGCAACATCGAGAGCGTTTCTAGGGTGTCCCTCTTGTTCTCACCAGGAACCTCCAGGAGGTATATAACGCCGCCGTCCACGAAGCGGACGTAGAAGGGCTGCACCTTCACTCTGTAGCCGTCTTTGGTCTTGTCGAGGAGCCTCATGAGGTTCCCGAAGTGCCCCGTGTCCATAAGTTTCTCCACGACATCCGGAAACTTCCTCTTCTCCTCCCTTGAGTACCTGAATGGCACGTAGCCGGCTTCCTTTGAAATCATGTCCAGGACGGGGACGTCGAGCATCGGGGTGCCCGGCCTTACCTGCCTCACTATGTCGTCGCGGTAGAAGGTTTTGGCTATCGCGGCAGTTCTGGCGGCGAGGAGCCTGTCGAGGGCGTGGAGGAACTCGAGGTACTCCAGGAGGATTATCACGTCCTCGTAATCGTCCTGCCAGCGGGTTATCTTGGCCTCCTCGACCCCTCTCTCCTTGAGCAGCGTGAATATTCCCTTCCTGCCGTCCCCCCTCGCAACGAGAGTCGGGGCGTTTATGATGCCGTCCCTCTCAAGCGTCTCCAGCCAGGACTCCCATCTCTCGTCCAGGAGCTGCAGAAAGCCCTCCGCCAGGGCAACCAGCTCTTGGCCGTGCCTCTTGAACAGCCCCTCCGTACTGCTCCCGATGTAGCTGGGGGGACGGATTATAGAGCCGCTTATCGTGCCGTCCATCAGCACCAGCTCGGCCCCCATCTCCGACGCCATGGCACCTATGCGCTTCTCAAGGAGCTCCATGTGAATCCTTATCCTCTCGTCAACGTGCTTGTACGGCGACACGAAGCCGACCTCGCTCCAGTGATACAGGTTCTCCCCGATGGCGACGGAGGCGACGCCGTAGATTATCGCCCCGCTGAGGCGCTTCATCATTCTGCTCCCGTCAACCGCGTAAACACTGGCTTCTTTGGGCTCGGGGAAGGGCAGCCACTGATAGCTCTTCGATATCTCCCTTGTGAGCTCTTCCATGAGCTCCAGCTGGTTCTCAAGGTATTCCCGCATGGCCCTTACGTGGGCGTCGCTAATACGCTCCAATGCTCTCCACCTCCACGCGGCTCTTGCCTCCGACGTTCAGCACCCTTATCACGTAGTCTGCCGCGTCCTTCAGCTCCTCGTCGTGGGAAACGATTATGACCTGCGGTATCTTCCTCAGCTGGCTCGATATTATCTCCACGAGCTTCTTCCTGCGCTCCTCATCCAGGAAGGGCGTGGGCTCGTCCAGGATCAGAAGCTCAAGGTTCCCCACCTTGTAGAGCGAGAGCGCCAGACGGAAGGCCAGGCCGAGCGCTATTCTCTCCCCACCGCTCAGGAACTCCAGACCGACCTCGTTGCCGGCGTAGAGCACCTTCAGCTCTATCCTCTCCTTTCCGAACTTCTTCTCGCGTTTGAGCTTTATCCCCTGGTACTTACCCTCCGTCATCTCCGAGAAGGTCTCTCCGGCGAGCTTCTGCACCTCCTCCAGCCCCCGGAGTTCCTCCTCCGTCTTGAGTCTCGCCACCTTCTCCTTGAACGCGGTCATGTCTGCCATGGCCTTTTCAACTGTCTCCAGCTCCCTCTCTGCACCCTCTATCTCCTTCTTCTTCGCCTTCAGCTCGTCGAGGAGCTTCGTTACCTCGTCCCTCAGCTCTTCGGCGCCCTTGAGCTCCGTCCGGGCCTTCTCAAGTTCCCTCGCGGTCGCCATGTACCTTTTCTCGGCCTCTACGTAGGCTTCCTCCGAGAACTCCCGCGAGAGCTTTTCTATCTTCTCCTTCAGCTCTTTAAACTCTTCTTCCAGTTTTTTAAGGGTCTCAACGCTCTCGTCGCACCTCTTTTCCAGGAGGGAGAGCTTCTTCTTTGTCCTCTCCGTCTGGGCTGGAACGTCTCTGAGCGAGAGATACTTGTTGTGGGCCGGCTCAAGTTCCTTCATCCTTTCCTCAACGGCCTCGAACGAGGCAAAGCCCTCTCTCTTCAGCCGTTCCATTATTGCGGCCTTTTCAGTTCCTATCTCGCGGAGCTGTTCTTCTATCTTCGCCAGCTCGTCTTTCGCCTTTTCAAGCTCCTCAAGCTCTTCTCTAAGGTGTCTCAACTCCTTCTTTATCTCTATGAGCCGTGCCTTGGCCTTTTCAAACTCTTCTGCCGCTTTCTCAAGTTCCTCCAGGTCGTACTCCGCCAGTTTCTCCTCGGCTTCCCTCAGTAAGTCCGCCGTCTTCTTCAGCCTTATGAGCCTCGGCTCCCTCTTGATGGTCTCTTTGAGCTCGACCTCCCTTTCGTTGAGCTTTTTGAGCTTCTCGGATAAAGTGCTCATCTTCTTCTCAATGGAGGCTATTTCGGCGTCGTACTCCTCCCGTATCTCCTCCTCGTCGTGTTCCTTGATGGGCCTCTTACAGAGCGGACAGACCCTGGCGCCTTCCAGCTTTGAGAGGTTCTCAAGGAGGCTCTCCTTCAGGCCGTTTAGTGCGGCGATTTCCTCCCTTATCTGGGTCACTTCCTCGCGGAGCTTTTCGAGCTCCTCCTTGGCGTCCTCGATGGCCTTCAGCTCATTCTCCAGGCTCTCCGAGGTAACTCCCGCCCGCTCTAGTTCTTTCCGGTATCTCTCCGCCTCGGCCTTCCTCTGAAGGGCGCGCTGGTAGAGGCCGTTCTTTCTCTTCAGCTCCTCGTAGACCTCGCGGAGGGACTTCTCTTCCCCTTCGAGTTTCGCTATCTTTGCTGAGACTTCGTCGATTTTGGAAGTCTTCTCTTCGAGGGCCTTTTTCTTTTCCATCAGCCTGGCTTTGGAAGTCTCTAGCTTTGCCAGCTCGTCTTTCAAG
>Ga0209834_10001578_pt1 | contig 12639 bp, 11 predicted proteins | sample Mar14236cmmetaG_FD_184134 | JGI IMG/M metagenome (GOLD analysis project Ga0209834, IMG submission 184134) | Marine hydrothermal vent microbial communities from Guaymas Basin, Gulf of California to study Microbial Dark Matter (Phase II) - Marker... ...
ATTCAATCTTCCGGTAGAGACTTTTTTGAATATAAATTTTCCTGCATTATGGAGCACAAAATTCTCCCAATATAAATATACCAGATTGGGGAAAAGGGTTTACAACGATATTGTCATCGAAAAAACCGATCCCCGCGGCAGGAATTATTACTGGATTGCCGGTGAATCGGTCTGGAAAAATATCGAGGGTTCCGATTATGAAGCGGTATCATCCGGGGCGGTGTCCATTTCGCCGCTGAAAGTCAACTTTTCGGACCATGACTCGCTGGAGAAAATGAAGCAGATTAAATTCAGATTATAACCGCCATAATCGAATAATTGACTTGACTTTGTATGCCGATTATATATTTTAGCATAACATTAGATCGGGGCGTAGCGCAGTTTGGTAGCGCACTTGGTTCGGGACTAAGGGGTCGCTGGTTCAAATCCAGTCGCCCCGATTTAATTTAGGCAGGTTGGGGAAAATCATAAGCCGCAAGTTTGACCAATCATGAAAGAGAGAAAGAAAACATCCGATAAAGTTCAGCCTTATATCGGGGTTATCGGTGCCGGCAAATGCTCTCAAAAGATGTGCGCCGAGGCCGAGGCGCTGGGTAAAGAGATCGCCAAACGGGGAGGTATTCTTGTCTGTGGCGGTCTTGGCGGTGTTATGCAGGCGGCGGCCAAAGGTGCCTGGGAAAATGGCGGCACCACCATCGGTCTCCTCCCGGGGCCGACACGTAAGGATGCCAATCCATATATTCACTATGCCATCCCTACCGGACTGGGCGAGGGACGTAATCTTATGGTGGTCAGATGTTCCGATCTGGTTATCGCCATGCCCGGCAAATTCGGGACCTTATCGGAAATGGCCTTTTGTCTTAAACTCGGGAAACCGCTGCTGTCGCTCTCGGCCTGGAATATATCGGATAAGATTGAAAAGTTCGATAAGCCGAAAGAAGCTGTTAAAAGGGCCTTTGAAATATTGGGACTTTCCTGAATGGCATTTATCGGGGCAAATATTAAGGTTCGCGGCGTCGTCCAGGGAGTTGGATTTCGCTACTGGTGTATGAGGCAGGCAAGAGAACTGGCCGTCAATGGATATGCCAGCAATATGTCCGATGGTTCGGTCGAGATCAAAGTCGAGGGTGATCGGGGTCTGGTTGAAGAATTTATTAAAATAGTCCGCACGGGTCCGACTTATTCCGATGTTACCGATGTAAAGGTCGAATGGTATGAACAACCCCGCGGATTTGACGATTTTAATATCCGGCACGGAGACTGATGATGAATGATTTAAAGGAAACCATCAGGTCGATACCCGACTTTCCCAAAAAAGGGATTGTGTTCAGGGATATAACGACTCTGCTGGGAAATCCCAAGGCATATAAAAAATCCCTGGATCTGATGGAGAAATTCTGCCGTGAAAAAGGAGCGGATAAAATATTGGGGATAGAGGCCCGTGGTTTTATTTTTGGAGGGGCCCTGGCTGACCGGCTGGGTATCGCGTTTATCCCCGCGCGCAAGCCGGGTAAACTTCCGGCCGAAAAATACAGCTATGAATACAAGCTTGAATACGGTACCGATTCCATTGAAATACACGCCGATGCTATTTCTGCTGGAGATTCAGTGCTGGTGGTGGATGATCTCGTGGCCACCGGAGGAACTCTTGAGGCGGCCTGCAAACTGGTGGAAAAAGCGGGTGGCCGGGTGGCCGGGATTGCGGTGCTGATCGATCTGGCTTTTTTACCATGGCGAAAAAAACTGGAGCAGTATAATATATTGAGTCTTGTGAAATACGAAACTGAATAATAATTTGCCCCCGTAGCTCAGAGGATAGAGCAGTGGTTTCCTAAACCATTGGCCGCAGGTTCGACTCCTGCCGGGGGTATTTTTTAATGTCCGGCCGCATTTTCACCGCCTTGAGGCCGATTCCCCTATTTGCCTGTATTTATTGGCTTTAAATCAGTTAAAAATGCAAAAAGAATTTGACAGGGCTATCGGCAGTTGTTATATTTTTCACTTTGATATTTGGGATGTTTATGCGTCTGTTTAAAAAAGAACAATAATCCTTTTTGTGTAGGGAGGATCCTATATTATGAAATTGTCGTTGTTCAAGGTTTCCATACTCTTTGCGTTAATGCTCGCAACGACAGCATATGGACAGCAGCAGGGACTGAGTTATAATTTCTTCGGAGGAGGCGCACGATCAGAGGGTATGGGGCAGGCTTTTTTGGCAGTATCCGATGACGGCACGGCGGGGAGCTGGAATCCGGCGGGCTTATATATTCACGAAAAAACCCTGATGGTTTTCAGTTACAGTTTTCTTATGCCGCGCGGTAATTATTCCTATTATATCGATAATGCGGTTTACAACACTTACGATCATGGCGGCAGCTACGGCGCTATGAATTACTGGAATATTGTTACACCGCTGCGTGTCAAGGGACATCATGTGGTTGCCAATGTTTCCTATACAAGAAATTTCGATACCTATAATCTATCCGCCGAAAATCTTTTTAACAGCTGGATGGGTGACGAGCCAAATGCTTTCCTGGAGAAAGACGGCGGTATCAACAGTTTTAACATCTCGTTGGGTGCAAGAATATACAAGCAGCTGTCATTCGGCCTGGCCGGTAATGTCTATTACGGGCGGGTTATCTCTGAGGAAAACAGGGCCTTCAGCCGGGATGTTGTAACCTTCTGGGGCGATGCGCTCTACGAAAATGATGTCACGATTATCGACTCCACCAAATATACCGGATTTAACATGACCCTCGGCCTGATGTACTCGGGCGACAGACTGAAACTCGGCGCGGTAGCACGGACTCCGTTTGAGTTAAGAGGTGAATCGGATACAACCCATTATATGCTTTCGACTCGTAATGATATTGGCGTCGGACAGGATGATTCCTGGGGGATATTCCAGACAGACACCATCTATGTTGATAATATGACCTCGCGGATCGAGATGCCCCTGATGCTTGGTTTTGGTATGTCATATCAGGTGCGGGACGGCTGGCTTTTAGCCGGTGATGTCGAATACAAGAAGTTCTCCGGCAAGAAAGTGAAAAATCTCGAGTCGCTCTTTATCACTCCGGGCGGTGATACGGAAGAAAGATTTACCACGTATGATCCCAGTTGGAGCGATGTCATCCAGTTCCGTATTGGTACCGAATATTTGTTCAACACTTCAATCGGTGAAATACCGATCAGGGCTGGATTCCGTAATGAGGCATTCCCTGAAGGCAATATCGATGGATATGAAGTTCTTTATGACGGCGCCAAGGGTAATCCGGTTGTGGATTCGACCCGTATCTTTTATATTTATGATTTTGATGATAACCAGGTTACCGGCTATAGTTTCTCGTTTGGGACAGGCATTCACTGGTCGCAAATTATGCTTGATTTTGCATACACGTATACCACTTACGAGCAAGAGACTTTGACCAGTGATGAGGCCCTCAAATCAAAAAGCGAATGGAAAAATCATCACATTAATATGACCTTTACCGGTTATTTTTAGTCAATAGAAATCACGACGGGGTTAGCCGTCGGCGGCCCCGTTTTTTTGTCACCAGTAAGGAAAAAGAATGCTGAGCCGATAGATATCACAGTTATTTAAGCCTTAAGAGAGAAGAAGATAATGCGGTCGAAAGTCAAGATTACAAAAAAGCAGATCAAACAGGATAAATTCACCAACTTTATGCTTCAGGCCAGGGATTGGTGTATCGAAAACTGGCAGCCGTTGGTAATCGGCGTTGCCGTGGTAATCGTTGCCATCGTTGCCATCGTATACTTTTTGAATGTCAGCGAGGCAAAAAGCAAGGAAGGTGCCATGCGTTTGTCCATGGCGGTAGCTAACCTGAATCGCGGCAATTATCAAGAGGCCATATTGGAATTGTCAGACCTTTCCGAAAATTACGGTGGACGAACAGGCGGAATGGCCTTGTTTTATCTCGCCAATGGACACTATGAGAGCAGGAATTTCGACCAGGCTATTGAGAATTATCAAAAATTCATCGATGAATACCATATTGATGATTTGACTACTGCATCGGCCATTGCGGGAATTGCCGCGTGTCTTGAAAATAAGCAGGAATTTTTGGCCGCTGGCGATAAATTTTACGAGGCTATCGAATATTATCCGGACTCACCTCTTTTGCCGGATTTTTATCTCGGAGCAGTCAGGAATTACGTAAATGCAGGGGATCTGGACAAGACCGAAAAAACTCTTGCCGTACTCAATGAAAAATTTCCTAATACGGAAAGCGCTCGAATTGCCACCAGATTGTCCATGAGCCTTAAAATCAAATAGTTGTTGATATGACTATGCCGGAGAAAAAGAAACTCAAAGTTGCGATTCTCTGGCATATGCACCAGCCTTTTTATCTTCACCCTGATACAAAAAAGTTTATGATGCCCTGGGTCCGTCTTCACGGACTCAAGGATTATCTGGATATGCCCCTTCTGGCCGAAAAGTATAATATCAAGGCGACCTTCAATCTGGTTCCATCACTGCTTGATCAAATTGAAATGTATGGGCTGGGTTACACGGACCGTCATATGGATTTGTCGCGTATACCGTCGCGTGATTTGAATACTGCCGAAAAAAAAGAAATCCTCCAAACCTTCTTTTCGGCCCAGTACCCGACTATGATCGAACCCTACACTCGGTATAAACAGCTCTATCGAAAAAAAGAAAGTTGTGCCAATGACATCGATCTGGCTGCCGAAATATTCTCAACCTCGGAATGGCGGGATCTTCAGGTTTGGTCGAACCTGGTCTGGATCGATCCCTCGTTCCGCGATGAATACCGGCTCAACAGCCTTTTTCGAAAGGGAAGGGACTTTACCGAAGAAGAAAAGCATCGATTGCTCGACCTGGAAATTGATCTGCTTAAAAAAATAATCCCGACCTATCAAAGGCTTTTCGCTGAAGATAAAATTGATATTTCCTTTACACCGTATTATCATCCGATTCTGCCGCTTCTTATCGATACCGATGTGGCTCGCGAAGCCATAGCCGGAATCGATCTGCCCGACAAACGCTTCTGTCATCCGGAGGATGCTCGCTGGCAAATAGAAAAATCATGCGAAAAGTTCTACTCCCTGTTCGGCAAAAATATGGCCGGGATGTGGCCGTCGGAAGGTTCGGTTTCCGAGGACGCTTTGAAATTGATAAATGATGCCGGAATCAGATGGGTTGCTACCGACGAAGAGATATTGTTGCAATCGAAAATGCAGGAAGGTTCCGGGAAACCCTCAGCTTTTCATGCTTACGAGTATAATGGTGCTTTGGGAACTAAAATATTTTTCCGTGACCATGGGCTTTCGGACAGGATCGGCTTTATCTATGCCGGATGGGATGCCGAGAGGGCGGTTTCCGATTTTATGCATAATCTCTCATTACTGCGTGATCGGCTGAAAGACAATCTTGACAACTGCCTTATCCCCATAATACTCGATGGTGAAAATGCCTGGGAATATTTCCCCGAGGACGGCAACCGGTTTCTATCGCGATTTTATGAGGAACTTGCGACAAGTGAAGAGTTTGAGGTCGTTTCACTGACCGATGCCGCCGAGACATTACTGGCGCGAAGTCTCAAAAAACTTTTTGCGGGATCATGGATCAATCACAATTTCCGTATCTGGATCGGGCATAGCGAGGATAATATGGCCTGGGACATGCTGAGCGATGCCCGGCAGGCATTGGTCGATTATCAGACCAGGTATCCCGATGCCGATCCCGAAAAGATGCAGAAAATATGGAATCAAATTTATATCGCCGAGGGATCTGATTGGTGCTGGTGGTTTGGCGATGAACATATCGGGACGCACAATTCAGATTTCGATGTGCTCTTCAGAACTCATCTCTCGGCCGTCTATAAAATGCTTGATATGGAGATTCCTTCCCGGCTGATGCAGCCGATACACGGGGGGAAATTGGAATCGTTTGTAAGTCTGCCGGAATCGCTCATCACGCCGAAACTGGATGGCCTGTTGACCCATTATTATGAATGGAGCGGGGCGGGAAGCTATGACTGTCTTAAGGCCGGAGGCGCCATGCATAGGGTCGATGTCTATATCAAGGCGATTTACTTTGCCTTTGATCATGACAGCTTTTATATTCGCCTTGACTTTGATGATGATTTTGATTTAGTTGGCCTAAACAATTGCCGAATTGTTATTGATTTTAAAGATATCGGTCTCAGGGAGATTTTACTGGAGAAGGTCCGGGAGAAAGCAGGGGAGAACATGACTTTCTCCTATAACCGGATTCTGGAGGTCAAATTCGATCGAAAAACTTTAACCGGTAGTGGAAACGGAAAGATTGAGTTTTTTGCTTCACTGTATTCCGGGAATGAGATGATGGAAAAATGGCCGTTTGATAAACCGATTGCAGTCGAACTCCCTGAAAAAGACAAAGAGATTTTTTGGCAGGTTTAACCATTGGAGACAGGTTAGTATGGGTGAATCATTTTTTGACAGAGAAGAAAAAAAGACCGGCCATACCGAAATTCCCAGTCTTGACGATTCCGCCGGGCAAAAACCCGGCGACTCGACATTCGACAAAGATCGGGCCTTAATTGCCTCGGTTCTGTCCTATATTCCGTTTCTATGTCTGATTCCTCTCCTTCAGATGCGGGATAATGAACAGGCACGCTTTCACAGCCGGCAGGGTTTGATTCTTTTCCTGATCGAACTTCTGGCAATTCTTTTCCTGATTCCGGGATTGTCCAGTATGATCTGGAAAACAGTAATAATCCTTGCGCTGGGAACCTCTGTGGCTGGAATAATCTTTGGTATTCAGGGCAAAAAATATAAGTTGCCGTTGATTGGTGATATTGCCGAGAAGATGAAACTCTAAATCATCTTTACATCCGGCATGCGGCCCCGAATACTATAAGGAATACCGTGAGTATTTCTATCGCCCGATAAAAAAATCGCATTATAATTTATACTGCATCATTTGGTAAGCCAAGTGAATTCAACAGGTTACCGGCATAAAATCATAAAAGTGAATAAATAAATCGATTATATACCGCTAAGTTGCAGTCATACTTTGGATTAAAATTCGGAAAAAAGCACGCCTGCCGTAGTTTTTTTATTGACAACAGGTTATAAAAAAAATTAGTATGTAATTAGTATGGGTTGCGTCCAATATTGTATAAACATTGTTGGTCAATGGTTCAACAAATCTGAAAGGCGTGCTCAAAAAATGAACCGTACATGTAATTTGTTACGGGGCAGTATGATGGCACACTGAAAGGGGGTTTTAAAAGAGAGGTGTTCAGAACAGGTCCTAATAACCGCTTGATAGGCGATTCCAGGCTGTGGAAACCCGGATGATACCTATCCCCACAGCATTTTTATCAACAATATAACTAATTAAACTTCTTTTACTTACAGGAAACTATGATTTTTTTTGGGGTTTATTTTAGATTTACTTCAGCTTGGGTATTTCGGGCATTGACATTGCAATTACTACCCTGCGAGAAGAATAATATTACAAAGGGTGGTAAATGATGTCAAGACAGAGATTATTCAAAATACTCATAATCTGGATTTTTTTGATTGCCGTGACGGCTCTGCTGGGGAAGACCTCGGTGGCATCGGATAATGGGCAGACCGCGGCTGATTTTCTTAATATTGGGGTTGGTGCCAGAGGGGCGGCAATGGGTGGTGCTTTTACATCGGTTAGTGACGATGCCACCTCATTGTATTGGAATCCAGCCGGCCTGATGCAATTGAATTCATCCCAGGTTGTATTCTCTCATTTTTCGTGGTATCAGGATATCAATTATGAATACATTGCGGTAGCCTACCCGGCTCTGGATAAATGGACCTTCGGTGCGGCCGCATCGTATTTGAGCTACGGCTCCATAGAAGGCTATGATATTAATGATGAACCGACCGGTGAAATTACATCGACTTATGATCTTGCCACCAGTTTATCGGCGGCATATCGAGTCAATGATGCCTTTTCCGTCGGTTTGACGGCCAAATATATCGTCGTGTCTCTTGCGGGTCTTTCCGGTGCGGCCCTGGCCGCAGATATCGGCGCCCGATATGAATTGGAGAAGGTGTCATTTGGCTTGGCCGCAGTAAACCTTGGTCAGAACATGGATATTGATGGGATCAGTGAAAAACTTCCCGCCGCGGTGAGGGCAGGTTTTGCCGTCAAACCGTTTGGACCCTCCGTATTGACCTCGCTGGAAGTCTGTAATCCGTTCTACGGTGATTTGTCTATCAGCAATGGGTATGAATTTAATTACCAGAATCGTTACTATGCACGGACGGGGTTCTCGTATATACCGGCCCAGGATGGACGCGAATTTGGACAATCACTTTCATTCGGTGTCGGGGCTCTGATGGGTCCTGCACATTTTGATTATACTTTTTCACCAAATGAAAAATCTACGTCGGAAAGCATTCATCGGTTCTCCATAATCCTGGATTTTTAGATTCAATTGATTTTCTAACCGTCTGAAATGTAATATAAAAAGGCTGGATTCATCAGAATCCGGCCTTTTTGCAATTTGCAACTTATTTCGTATTGTGTGCGCAAATGCTTGCAAATATTATGTTAGACGATTCAGCTAATTTCTTCTGCACATTGCCCTAAAATCATAATAATAAATAACCAATAATGGTTGCCCTTAAGGTAATACGGCTAAGACTCTATAAGACAACATGATATGGTATCGGGATTATTATTGTCCTGTATTGTTGCTAAATATTTCCACATATGTCATTTCGGGCAGTCAATTTGCTGTAGGAATGTACCGGGAAGCAATTTATCTAACCATTTCACTATGATTAAATCGGAATCCTGATGAACAAAACAGTCATTAAGACGAACTACGAGACCAGAGTGAGTCATACATATGCAATTCCCCGCACGGCGGTCGGTTACGGTAGAGCAATCCCGATTGAGCCAAAAAATGTGCGGGAGCAGCTTCGCAGGCAATCTTTGAAATCGCATTTCAGTTTTTATTATGGTGAATATATTACTGGTATTTTGTTTATTTCTGCATTATTGTTATATACATTGTTGACACCAATAAAAGCTTCCAGTCCTATAAAATATGTAATGGCTATGTTTGATAAGGGATTGAAAAAGATGTTGGATATCGGGGGTGCTGCTCTCGGTCTGTTGCTTGCCCTGCCGATTTTTATTATCATACCCATTTTGATCAAGCTGACCAGTCGCGGTCCTGTTTTTTATACGCAGGAACGGATCGGTATTAACCGCCGACGCAGAATCCGTCGGATTTATAAGACTGATATAAACGGTGAGAGTCGTATTCGTGAGCGTCGCCGAATTGACAATTATGGCCGTCCGTTTAAAGTGATTAAATTCCGAACAATGATGCAGGATGCTGAAAAGAAAAGCGGCGCCGTCTGGGCGACCCAGAATGATCCCAGAGTTACTACCCTGGGTCGGTTTTTACGAAAAACCAGAATTGATGAAATTCCGCAATTGATCAATGTCATCAAGGGGGACATGTCGATGGTCGGCCCGCGTCCGGAAAGACCCATTTTTGTGAGAGATTTGAAAGATAGGGTTCCCAATTACGAGGTCAGATTGCGGGTCAAACCGGGAATTACCGGCCTGGCACAAGTCAGCCAGGGCTATGATTCCTCGATCGAATCAGTGGCGGACAAGGTTAGTCATGATGTAAAATATATCAGGAGTTGGTCGATATTTACCGACTTAAAAATTTTGGCCAGAACGGTCGTAGTCGTTCTTACAGGCAGGGGCGCCTGTTGATTATATGAAAATTTCCAAAGCCGCATCAGGTTGATGCGGCTTTTTTTATTTGTTGAATTGAGTTTTAAAATAATTTATCTTTAATTATTAATTGACAACTAACAGGGAAGTGAGATCTATTATGCTGTCCAAAGGGATCTTGGCCGTCATTATTTTATTATTGATTACCGCACCTGCCTATGCGCAACAAACCGTGAACGGTTTATCCGTCATCTCCAATCCTGCCGGCGCTGAAGTCATTCTTACCGGGGAAAAAATAGTCTCCGGCATTACGCCGGTAAATTTTGTCCAGGCGCTGGAAGGACATTATAAGGTCGATATTAAAAAGGACGGATATGAAACCTATAAATCGTCGCTGTTCATCCGGGCAGGGGAACCTCGAAGCCTCAGTGTCGCACTGAGACCCAAGACTCGTTTCAAGTCAGCCGCGCGTTCCTTCTTTATTCCCGGCTGGGGACAGGCATACACTGATCAGAAAGCCAAGGGCGGGGTATTCTTCGTATTGACCCTTGGAGCGGCCGCTTCGTTTTTAATTGCCGATCATGACTACAATGACAAGGCGGATACTTACGATGAATACGAGGACAAATACAATAGTATGACCTCATTTTTGGAAAAAGAACAGTTTTATCCTGTTCTGGCGGATGCCAGAAAGGATGCCTATGATGCCGAGACACTCAGGCGGATCACGATCGGCGCCGCAATTGCCGTGTGGGGGCTTAACTTTATCGATGCGCTTTTCTTCTTCCCTGAACACGGCGCGGAAATACCGACAAACAGTATTACACTGGTGCCTGACATGCAACAGGGCGGCGGCCTGGTGATGCTCAGCCATCGTTTTTAGGCGGGGAGATAAGGACATGAGAAATATTATTATATTGGTAGTTATTTTGGCGCTTCTGACTGGCGGCTGCGACCGCTATATCGAAACGGAAGGTCTCGAATTTTCTCTTCCCGAAGCACCCCCGGTGCCGCTTTCCGTTACCGCCTTGCATCTCTCCGAGAGTATAATGATCACATGGGAGATCGCCGACACGGTTGCAAACATGTCATTTAATGTCTATTACACCGACTCTCTTGAGGACGGCGGAATTCTCTGGGAAAACACGTCCATTTTTTCATCTACAATTACCGGACTGGTCAATGGGCGTCAATATTATTTCATGGTGGCGGCGGTTATGCCCGATGGTCTCGAAGGATATAAATCGGACCCGGTTGCCACCTCGCCGGGGCTTTTGTCGGCGACCATAAATAACGGTGATGAATATACCTCGTCCCGAAATGTAAGCATTACATTCATTGTTCCGGTGATTGCAAGCCTGATGCAGGTAAGCGAAGACCCTCTTTTCGCCGATGCCGTTTGGCGGAGTTACGCTTCGATTGTAAGTTTCGAGCTATCTGCCGGAGATGATACCAAACATATCTATGCACGTTTCCGGTTTGCTGACGGTTCGGAGACGGGAATAGCTGAAGCCGTTTCCGACAGCATTATTCTCGACACAGAGACTCATATCGACTCGGTTTATTACACTCCGATCGGTGAGACCTTTTCAGCCGGGGATTTTATTAATTTCTATGTAAGAACATCCGAGAACGGAGGGGAGGGGCGAATTTCGTTCCCGGGACAGAGCGCCCTGACGCTTGCTTATAATGAAGGGCTGAGCAATCCCGCCGGTGATATATATATTTATTCTCGCAACTACGAGATTCCGGCCGGCCTGGAGCTGGTCGATGGGGAAGTCTCGGGCGGATTTATTGATGCCGCCGGTAATAATGCCGCGGTGGTTAACGCTCCTGCTTTGTTGAATATATCCAATCCCCCGACACCGGTTACACTGGTGGCAATGACTGTTTCTTCGTCTGAGATAAGGTTGAACTGGTCGCAATCGATCGACAATGATTTTGCCGCCTATCAGGTATACCGCGGTTCGAATGGGGGTGTAACCAACAATACTGATCCAATTACCGTGATCGAGAGTCGGGCAACAATTACATATACTGATGAAGAGCTTACAGCCGGGATGGAGTATTTTTATATTATATACGTCTATGACAAGACAGGATTGACAGCGGCGTCGAATGTTGTTTCGGCGACCACGCTGTCGGGACCGGGCCCGACGGGACTGATATCGCCGTAAATTGAATCGAGGTGTGGATTGGGATTTATACCCGGGATTAACCGTTTGATCGGTCTGTATGCCGCGGCTCTTAAGGCGATATTCAGATTCAAATTATGGCCGCCCTTTTTTCTTTTGGCAATAATGCAATTTATCGTTCTGCTCATTTTTCGTTCGTATGTCAATCCGTATGTCTACCCGACTTTATCCCCGCTGGTGGGACTTCTGGGTGAAAAAAATGCCGCCATATTCTCTCAATATCCCGGTTTATATATCGCACTGCCTTTTGTGTTTCAATGGGGGAAACTGGTTCTTGGAATTCTATTCGAGGGGTTTGCCATCGGATGGGCATCGATGCTGTTTATGAGGTATTTCCATGCCCGCAAAGACGATTCTCTTGATTTCAGGGCTGTTTTATATCGATGGCCGCAACTGGCGGTGGCATGGACGCTTGTCACAGCCGTCATTATCGTTATAAATACGCTTTTGCCGGAGCTGTTTGCCGGTCAATTAATCGGATCACCAAGGCGTATTATGGCCTTTGAGACTCTTTTAAGGCTGCTTGCGGTGGCTGTTTACGCACTCTTTATTTATGCCGTTCCAGCGATAGTAGTATATAAAAACAATATACTGAAAGCCTTTAAGACATCCCTATCATTGTTTTTCAGGTTTCCAATTTTCACTTTTTTCCTTGCCTTGATACCGTATCTTTTTACAGTTCCGACTTCTTACCTGTCAGGAAAGTCCACTGTCATCGTGGACAAA
>Ga0209834_10001582_pt1 | contig 12626 bp, 10 predicted proteins | sample Mar14236cmmetaG_FD_184134 | JGI IMG/M metagenome (GOLD analysis project Ga0209834, IMG submission 184134) | Marine hydrothermal vent microbial communities from Guaymas Basin, Gulf of California to study Microbial Dark Matter (Phase II) - Marker... ...
TATAATTTTTCACTATCACTTTTCACGTCTGCAGATTCAGTTAGCTCACCGAGGAATGACAAACCCTCAAGAATAGTATGCATCATGAGTGAAAGCGTTGCGGGATCGATATCATCACGAATTTTATTCTCTTGTTGCAATCGTGTGAAGGTGTCAGTCATTTTCTGCTGAGATACAAGAATATCCTGCGAAATGCGAGATTTGTATGTGTTATTCATTCTACTCACAAGAAGGAGGAACATGTTGTAACTGTAGGAAAGTTCGGGTTCATCCTCATCTAATAAAACCTTTTCTATTTGCATAAAAAGTGGAGCTGCGTCAAACATCTTATGCACTTTTTGGCTATCTGTTTTGCAGTCCTTAAAATACTGTACTCCCCAGTCCGACATTTTTTGAGAAAAATGATCAAAGATCGCTTTTACTAATTCGTCCTTGTTCTTGAAATGATGATATATCGCAGGTTTTGATATACCCACTTCCCGAGCGATCTCGTTCATGGAAGTTTCATTAAATCCTTTTGATAAGAAGAGCTTGAGCGCAGTTTTTATTATAACTTCTTTTGTTTTCATGATATTCCTTACTTACCGGTAAGTTTTTTCGCCATATTACTTTCATTGTCAAATTTATTGAATTTATTTCTATTCAAAATTTTGTAATAAGAAAATCTTAAATTTGTAAATAAATTAAAAATTTGACATGCCTATACATCCCACAAATTTTTCACAAATTCATAGAACATTATATGATTCATATATAAGGAGTTTTCATGCCATTTATTTCCAACACTGACGAACAGCGAAAGCAGATGCTCGAGGAGATCGGTGTCGCATCTTTTGAAGAACTGCTAAAAGGTATTCCTGAAGACCTGATAATTACCAAACCACTAAATCTCGACAAGCCGCTTTCAGAATTTGAAGTCACGAAAAAAGTTAATGAACTGGCTGCAAAGAACACCAATACTTCAGAAGTGGTATCTTTCTTGGGCGCCGGTATTTATGACCATTTCATCCCCGCTGCGGTTAATTATGTGATTGGACGTCCGGAGTTTTATTCTGCATATACACCATATCAGGCAGAAGTGAGCCAGGGAACCCTGCAGTTCATTTATGAATATCAGACTTTGATTTGCGAACTCACAGGCATGGACGCATCAAATGCCTCGATGTATGATGGAGCAACTGCCTGTGCAGAAGCACTTCTGTTGGCACTTCGTCATAATAAAAAAAAGAAAGTGCTCATTTCGAGCTTGATGCATCCTAATTATAAACAGGTTATTGAAACCTATATAAAACCCCTCGAGCCGGAAATAGTTTACATTCCGCAAAATAATGGTAGAATTGACTTAGAAAAACTCAAACAAGAGATGACTGATGATGTTTCGGCAGTACTCATTCCGTCGCCGAACTTTTTGGGTGTGATAGAAAACCTCGAAGCGCTGGAGCCGATCATTCATGGGAATACAAAGACATTGTTCATCGTCTCGACAGATCCGATTTCATTATTGCTGTTCAATCCACCCGGAAAATACAATGTAGATATTGTCGTCGGTGAAGGGCAGGTTCTGGGAAACATGCAGAATCTTGGCGGTCCGCTTTTCGGATTCTTCGCAGTAAATCAAAAACTTCTCAGGAAAATGCCGGGCAGGATCGTGGGTGCCACAGTGGATACAAACGGGCAAAAAGGATATGTGCTTACACTTCAAGCAAGGGAACAGCATATTCGAAGAGACAAAGCTACCTCGAATATCTGCACGAATGAATCGCTCTGTGCACTCGCTGCAACCGTATATATGGTACTTATGGGCAAGCAAGGATTGCGTGAAGTTGCAGAGCAGTGTACCTTAAAAGCACATTATCTTTATGATAGTATCTGTAAAATTGACGGATTTGAACCTGCAAATACATCCCCCTTCTTTAAAGAATTTTCTGTAAAGACCACAATCCCACCTGCTGATATTATCTCAAAACTGAAGGATAAAAGATATTTTGCCGGTGTGGATATTTCTAAATTTGGATATAAAGATCAACTGCTTATTGCAGTGACGGAGAAGCGAACCAGGCAGGAGCTCGATGCTTTTGCCCTTGAACTTACGAAACTTGTGAAGTGAGGTGCAGCATGGCAACAAAAACTATATTTGAAAAAAGCATAAAAGGTCGAAAAGGATACACGCTTCCGCAATGCGAGATCGACAACAATATTTCTGAAATCTTCCCAAATGATCTTCTTCGTAAAAACCCTCCCCGACTTCCTGAAGTAAGCGAATTGGATGCAGTTCGACACTATATCGAACTCTCCGCTAAGAATCATTTTATTGAGAAAGGTTTTTATCCGCTTGGCTCATGCACAATGAAGTACAATCCAAAGATCAATGACATTGTTAATGTCCTCACCGGTTTTACAGATATCCATCCTATGCAGCCCGAGGATACGATACAGGGAGCTTTGCAGGTGATGTATGAATTGCAGAATGACCTTGCAGAGATATCCGGGATGTCAGCAGTTTCACTTCAGCCGGTCGCAGGTGCCCATGGCGAGTTTGCCGGTGTAAATATTATTTATAATTACCATAAAAACAAAGGGCAACATCGCACCAAGATCATCATGCCGGATTCTTCTCACGGAACAAATCCAGCCACATCGTCAGTTTATGGCATGGAAGTGGTGGAGCTTAAATCCAACGAAGATGGGAAAGTCGATATTCAGGCATTAAAGGAAGTACTTGATGAAAATGTAGCGGGATTCATGCTTACCAACCCGAACACACTTGGAGTGTTTGAAACTGATGTAAAAGAGATAGCTGAGTTAATTCATTCCGTTGATGGACTCATGTACATGGATGGTGCAAATCTCAACGCAATGCTTGGCTATATCAGACCGGGAGATATGGGATTCGATATCGTGCATTTCAACCTGCATAAAACCTTTTCGACACCTCATGGCGGTGGAGGTCCTGGAGGTGGAGGAATAGGTGTAAGCGAGAAGTTGGTTGAATATTTACCAGTTCCGATTGTTAATAAAAAAGATAACATGTATTATCTTGATTATGAAGCAAAATATTCAATCGGGAAAGTGCATTCCTACTTCGGAAATTTTCTCGTAATGGTTCGAGCATACATTTATTTGAAAATGCTTGGAGATAAAGGATTGAAACGCGTTGCCGAAAATGCTGTTATAAATTCTAATTATCTGATGGCTAAATTGCTGTCTGAATATCCTGTCCCTTATAATAAAAATATAATGCACGAATTTGTTGCCTGCGGTGAAAAGTTTAAGGAATATGGTATGAAAACGCTTGATATCGCCAAACGATTGCTCGATTATGGATTCCATGCTCCCACGATTTATTTCCCTCTCATTGTCCACGAAGCGCTTATGATCGAGCCGACAGAAACAGAAAGCAAGGAAACACTGGATAATTTTGCAGAAGTCATGCTCAAAATAGCACAGGAAGCTAAAGAAAATCCCGAGCTGCTTAAAGATGCTCCGCATAATACTCCTGTCACAAGACTTGACGAAACAAATGCGATCAAGAATCTTGATATTAGCGGAAATCTGAGAAGATAAACATAATAGAAAATGGAGAATAAATGAAAACAATCGTTATTGTGCTTGTTGTTTTGTATTTGAGCACAGCTTTATTTGCAGGCGTGCCAGAAAACGATCAGCAGAAACTTATCGATGAATATCAGTTTTACTCAAGCTGGAAAATTTATGACAAGGCAATTTTTTCATTAGAAAAATATTTAGAGAAAAATCCATCTTCTTTTTATGAATATCAGCTTGGTAAATTGTATATTTTTTCCGGAAAGGAATTAGATAAAGCAGAACAAATTTATCAAAATTTTATACGAGATTATGATAAACTGGAAGGTGTTGAACAGATTCCTGAATCAAGTGCATATTGGCGTTTGGGAATGGTTTATGAAAAAATGGGGAATTTGGAAAAGGCAAAAAAATATTATGAAAATGGATTTAATATTAATGAAGATCCTTATTGTAAAAATGCTTTAGATAATTTAGGAAAAAATACTGATTTTAACAAACAATTAACCGAAGCTGAAAAACTATGCCATTTCTTTAAAATCTGGCATTATGCTAACGACTTTTTCGCCTTTTTTGATCAAATCGATCTAAATTGGGAAAATGTGAAAATGGAGTATTTACCCAAAGTTCAGGCAACCAAAAGTAATGAAGAATTCTACTGGCTGATGACGGAAATGATTGCATTGTTGAAGGACGGACACACAAGTGCTTATGTTCAGGGATTGTGGAGACCTGCCTTTATTCAAACAAAGATCATTGGCGATGATGTCTATTTCATTAAAGATGAATCCTACAGAAAAAATGCTATCTCACCTGGGGATAAAATACTTAAAATTAATAACCTGCCTGTTACAGATGCTATTGGTGAAACCAAAAAATATATTTCTGCTTCTACTGACCAGGGAAAGAAACTTGTTTTAGAACAATTACTTATAAATTTTAACGATTGTGGTTCTGTAATATTAGAATATGAACATAGTGGCAAAATTCTAACAGAAACAATTTATCCTTCACCCCAAAAGTCCAAACAAAATTTGCCCTACATCGAATCAAAATTTCTTAAAGATAATATCGGTTATATTGCAGTAAATTCTATGTATCCTACGAAAGAAATCGTTCCTCTTTTTGATGCCGCATTAGATTCACTTTCTAATACAAAAGCACTTATTATCGATATCAGAAATAATGGTGGTGGAAGTTCAGGAACCGGATTTTATATTATTTCCCGGATTTCAAATAAAAATTTACCTTATTTCAAAAGCAAAGTTAGATTTTATAGTGTTGATGAATTCGATAAATGGTTTTCAGAAGAAGAAATGTTTGATATTTTTTATAATGTTTATCAAGGTATATTCCCCGATACAACAGAAACAAATCAAGATGTTCTTCGGGATAAATTCAATAATAGCGGATATTTTAATATAAAACCAAAATCTCCGATTTATGAAAAACCGATAGTAGTTTTAATTGGTCCGAAAACCTTCAGTGCAGCGGAGGATTTTCTGGCACCTTTGCACGGTACAGATAGAGTTACATTGATAGGTAAAGCAACTGGAGGAAGTACCGGACAACCTCTTATGATCAATTTGAATAATGATTTTTCTGTAAGAATTTGTTCCAGAAGATGCTGGTGTGCTGATGGTTATGAATTTGTTGGAAAAGGATTTGTGCCGGATATCGAAGTCGATGAAACTATCGAAGATATTTTATCGGAGAAAGATGTAACTTTAGAGAAAGCGATTTTGTATTTAAACAAAGAGAAATAGTGTTGTAATTTTAAAAAAAATAATGAGAATAAGTTGATGAAAATTTTGCTAACACGCCAAAAGAATCCTGGCTTTAGATAAATATATATATAATTTTGAAACTTAAATTATGAAATACAAAGTAATTGAATCATTATGTGATGTTTGTGCATGCTGTGCTTCGGTGTGCCCTCAGGATGCGATAATCATGAGCGAGTATAAGGCGACAATTCTGTCCGAAAAATGTATCGGATGTGCTAAGTGTTTTATAGTGTGTCCCATCTCAGCGATCGAAGAGGTTTCTGATGAAAATTAGACCATTTTATGATATTGTCGTAGTTGGAAGCGGACCTGCAGGCAGCATGACAGCTCTCTTTGCAGCAAAGAATGGTGCCTCAGTACTAATTCTGGAGCGTGACAGAGAAGTTGGCATTCCAGTTCGTTGCGCAGAGGGCATTTCCGGAAGAGGACTGGAAAATTTCTTTCAACCAGATGAGCGCTGGATAGCTCAAAAGATCGACGGCGCTAAGCTTTATGCACCAAATGGACAATCGTGTATTATGAGTGCTGGAGCTGTTGGCGACGGATATGTACTTGAGCGACGGTTTTTTGACTCTTTTATTTGTGAAGAAGCTGTAAAGAATGGAGCAGATATTATCACAAAAGCCGATGCCCACGACCTACTTTGGGAAAATAACAAAATATCAGGCGTAAAGTTTAGCTATCTCGGCGAAGAAAAACAGGTAAAATCCCATATTGTTGTTGGTGCAGACGGTCCCGAATCCCGCATTGGAAAAATAGCCGGCATTGATACTACCTTAAAAATAGAAGATCTGGAATCCGGAGCCCAATACCTCCTTACAGATATTGACGTAGATAGAAAACTTACACATTTTTATTTCGGAAATGACATTGCACCTGGCGGTTACGTGTGGGTCTTCCCTAAAGGAAGAAGTATGGCTAATGTCGGGATAGGCATCAGGGCAGATAGAGGTAAGGGCAAAAATGCCCGAAACTATCTCGATGATTTTGTGGCGAAAAATTTTCCTGAAAGCAGAGCTCTTGCTTTTTTCACGGGTGCTGTTCCTACTGCGAAGACACTTACTGAAATAACCAATGACAACATTATGCTTGTGGGTGATGCTGCTCGACAGGTCAATCCGGTCACAGGTGGTGGACTTAGCAATATACTTGTCGCCGGAAGTATTGCTGGAACTGTCGCTGCTGAAGCAGTCAAAAAAGGTGATTTTTCAAATAAATTCCTGAAAAAATACCACAGGCAATGGATGAAGGAAAAGGGAAATCATCAAAAAGTACATTACAAGCTCAAAGAGGTATTCTTTGATTTTTCCGATAATGAATTGAACGAGATTGTTGGTCTCTTGCATGATATTCCCCAAGAAAAACTTACGCTCTTTCAGCTTTTTAAAACTGCCGTACGGAATAAACCCTCACTCATCAAAGAACTCGTAAAGATATATCTCTAAACATAAATTTGACATAATAATCGGATAGTAAAATACTATCCTTTCATCAGGGGTGCTCCCGTGAGCTGAGAACATACCCTTTGAACCTGATCCAGGTAATGCTGGCGTAGGAATAAGTTCACCGGGCATCGCTGATGATCCGGTTTTTTATTTTGAAAGGATTTAATGAAAAAATTACGAAAGAACATCGGGCTATATTTCATCATAGATGGAATGTACACAAATGAATTTGAGAAATACACCCAAATAGCTATTCGGAACGAAGTATCAATCATTCAATACCGCGATAAGGATGCAGATCTGCAAAGTATGATCTGGAACGCTAAGAAAATGCAAAGACTGACCGCTAAAAGTCCTACTTGCTTTATTGTCAATGATATCCCCGATGTTGCTCTTGATGCAAATGCTGACGGGATCCACGTAGGCCAAAGTGATGAAAACTATCTCAAAGTAAGGAAGCGAATGCCGGATAAAATCATCGGCGTGAGTGCAATGACACTTGAAGAATCAATTGACGCTGAAAATCTGGGAGCTGATTATCTCGGTGTCGGACCAATATTTGCGACTCAAACTAAACTGGACACTCCCCCACCCATTGGATTAGAAAATCTTAAGGAAATAATCAATAAAACCACAATACCAATTGTCGCCATCGGCGGTATTAATACTCAAAATTTAAAAGAAATTTTGGATACCGGAGTGCATGGCGTGGCAATTATTTCAGCGATCCTGACCGCACCTGATCCTGAAAATGAAATTCGAAAAATACAAGAAATCATCAAGAAATATAATAAGAAATGAGGATATCATGCAAGAACTCCATTTACCATTATACACCTATTTACAAAAGATCAGAAATACCAATCCGCTGATCCATCACATTACCAACTGGGTTTCGATCGCAGATTGCGCAAATATCGTTCGGCTTACCGGCGGACTTCCCATTATGGCGCATGCAAAAGAAGAAGTAGCTGATATGGTCAAATTGTCAGATGCGCTGGTTCTGAATATAGGCACACTAACCACAGAGTTAGTCGAATCTATGAAAATTGCTGCAAAAGCTGCAAATAAAAAAGGGATTCCTGTTGTTCTCGATGCAGTTGGTGTCGGTGCAACTCCATTTCGGGATAAAAAAGCTTTCGAACTTCTTGATGAATGTCATATTAATATCATTAAAGGGAATGCTTCAGAAATTGCCAAACTTGCAGGTGAGGACGTTGTAACAAAGGGCGTCGAGGCAGTGGGCGTACAGCTTGATTTTGTAAAGGTTGCAAAGAAGCTCGCAAAAGAAAGAAATGCAGGGGTCGTCATAACAGCTCCGGAAGATATTGTTGCATGGAAAGAAGATGTGTATGCCGTTAAAAATGGCCATCCGCTCATGGGACAGATTGTTGGCACAGGGTGCATGGCAGCATCGGTTCTGGGTTGTTTCTGCGCTATCGACAAAGACTATGGCAAAGTGTGCGCTGCGGGTTTATCTGTGTACGAGATCGCAGCAGAAAAAGCCGCAAGGAAGACCTTTACCCCCTTTGCATTCAAACAAAAATTTTTCGATGAACTCTTTAAAATGGATGAGGTATGTGACTGGATGCAGAAGATTATTGCACTCTAAGTTAGATTCATACATTATATGAAGAAATAAATTTATTAAAAGAAGGTACTATGACATTACTTGAACAGGCAAAAAAAGGAATCATCACTAAGGATATGCGAATTGTCGCCAAAGACGAAAATCGTGAAGTAAAATGGCTCAAAGATGAGATTGCTGCAGGACATATCGTAATCCCTAAAAATATCGGAAGAAAATTTCAGCCGATCGGAATCGGAAATAAACTTCGCACAAAGATAAATGCAAATATCGGCACCTCTCCAGATCATTTTGATATAAAGGAGGAGCTTGAAAAGTTGAAAGTCTCTGTCGCCTATGGCTCAGACAGCGTGATGGATCTCTCCACCGGTGGGGATCTCTCCAAAATTCGAAAAGTAATCCTTCATCAATCACCGGTAATGGTGGGCACTGTTCCGATCTATCAGGTTGCGGCAGAACTTCTTGAAAAGGATCACGATATCGCTGAGATGTCCGTCGACCTGCTTTTTAATTCAATAGAAAAACAATGTGACGAAGGCGTGGATTATATTACTGTCCACTGCGGAATTACCGAGAAAGCTGTTGATGCAATGAAAAAACAGCCACGCTTACTCGGGGTGGTGAGCAGAGGTGGCTCGCTGCTTATTAAATGGATGAAGATTCACAAAAAGGAAAATCCACTCTATGAATACTATGACAGACTACTGGATATTGCTTATAAATATGATGTAACTCTCAGCTTGGGTGACGGTTTGCGTCCCGGTTGCCTGGCAGATGCCAGTGATGCGGGACAGTTTCAGGAACTTATTACTCTCGGCGAGCTTCAACAACGAGCTTTAAAGGCAAATGTGCAAGCTATGATCGAGGGTCCCGGACATATTCCATTCCATCAGATCGAAGCAAATGTACGCCTGCAGAAATCTCTCTGTCATGGAGCTCCTTTCTATGTGCTTGGTCCAATTACAACAGATATTGCTCCCGGTTATGACCACATTACCAGTGCCATCGGTGGAACCCTTGCAGCGTATTATGGTGCAGATTTTCTCTGCTATGTGACACCATCAGAGCATCTATGCCTTCCTACTAAGGACGATGTGCGGGTAGGTGTGATCGCTGCGAAAATCGCTGCTCATTCTGCTGATATTGCGAATTGTCTTCCCGGTAGTATGGATAGAGATAATAGAATTTCTAAATTCCGTTCTGAATTAAATTGGGAAGGACAGTATGAAACTTCGATCGATCCGCTTTTGGCTAAGAAAAGACGCAAGGCAAGCGAAGACTTCTCCGAAGATGTGTGCACAATGTGCGGAAAATTATGTGCGATAAAGACTTCTAAGGATTAGAAAGTTGAATTGTTTAACAATAGCAGCGAGTGATACTTCAGGTGGAGCAGGCATTCAACGAGACCTCAAGACATTTCATGATATTGGCGTGAATGGGCTTTCTGTCATAACCGGCATCACTGCTCAGACTAACCAAAAAGTTTTCTATGCAAAAGCACTACTAGTCGATGATTTAGAAAATCAATTAAAAACAATTTTAGAAAATTATCATATCTCAGCAGTAAAGATAGGTGTGGTGTTCAATCAGGAAATCATGGAATGCATTTCATATTTCGTGAAAAAATATGTGAAAGAAAATATTGTGATCGATCCAATCTTAATCGCGAGTGATGAATACTCCTTTCTTGATGAGAAGGATTTCTCCTTTATGAAAGATGATTTTCTATTTATCGCAGATATTATTACTCCTAACATTCCAGAATTGGAAACTCTGAGCAGGATGTCTATTTCAAGCGAAAAAGAACTTATCGAAGCTGGAAGATTACTTTCTAAGAAATATAATAACTTTATTTTTGCAAAAGGGGGGCATCTAAAATGTGGGGGTGATATTAAGGATTATCTCATTAAAGGAAATAATATCGATTCCTTTTCTGCTATTGATAAAAACTTATCGCGTGTACACGGCACCGGCTGTCTTATTTCCTCTGCAATTACTGCATTTCTTGCACAGAATTATAATATAAAAACTGCAATCGTTAAAGCGAAAGAATATTTTTATTCGATCCTGACATGAAATAATTGCTATGGTTTGAAAAAATTTTCAATATTATAAATTCACCTGTCAGAATTTTCTATAAAATACATTCTCAAACTTATCTGCCTTGCCTATTCTATAGACAACATTGAAAATCCTGTCTGGATATAAACTAATAAATTTTTTATACTTGGAGAGAACAAAATTTGCAAGGTTATATTTCACTTCATAAACATTCTTTTCATCCAGAACAAAATCTACCTCATTCTGCTGTTGAGTTCGCCAGAAATGTATTCGTTCAATAGGTAATCTATCAAGGAATTGACGGAAAATAAAATTTTCATATAATTTTCCTATATCCTGACGATAATTAGTTAAATTAAAATTTCTTATCAGAGCATTTCTCAAACCCAAATCCAGGAAATACATCTTAGGCATCTTTTTTATCTCTTTTCTTATATTAGTAAAATATGGCGAAACCGTAGCAATATGGAAAGACTTTTTGAGAGTATGAATATAATTATCAATTGCTGTTGTAGATACTCTTAGAAGTTTTGATAAAGTATTTGTATTTAATAAACTGCTAATCTTGTCACTCAAAATTTTAAGCAATTCCAGCGCTTTTTGCTGATTCTTTATTCCAGATTCCATAATATCCTTCTTGATATATGAGTATAATAATTCATTCAATAATTCCTTTTTCTCTTTGTCCGTTGATGCCAGGACAACTCTTGGATATCCTCCATGAATTAAATACCGGTCAATATAGTAAGAAATCTCACGCTGTTCTGTAAACGGCAAATTTTCAATAGTCAAAGATTGATATGGAATTTCAGAAATTAATCTCGCCAGAGTAGGTTTATTGTTAAATTTAAGGAATTCATCAAAAGACAAAGTATATAAAATGAATACTTTCTTTCGACCTACCAATGAATCCTTAAATTTTGTATCCATATAAAATGCAGAAGAACCACTTACAATCAATTTTATCTTTTTTGAAAATTCATCGTATAAGTATTTTAGAAAATTTGATGGGTTATTGAGATACTGAACTTCATCAACAAGAAAGTATATCTTTCGATCTTCAGGTAAAGAAAAAAGATTAAATATATTTCTGGGGTGGTCATTAAGTAGATGCAAGTAATCGGGATCTTCTAAATTAACGTAAAAAGCTGGAAATCCCTTTTCTATTAGATAGTTCTCAATTTGCTTAAGAATAGTGGTTTTACCAACCTGTCTTGCTCCAGTAATAATTGTTACTTCATCATTCTGGAGATGATTCAAACATTCAAAATATAAATTTCTTTTTAACAGTTTTATCTCCTGATTTATTTTTAAGCAGAAAAAAATGGATATATTAAACTTGTCAAGTAAAAATAATTGGATAAATTTTATTTATAAAATGAAAAATATTCACTTTTATTAATGCAAAAAAAACTTTAAAGTTTACAACACTTTGAAGTTCCTTTATTATTACATACATTTTTGACAACATGACATCAATCTTAATTTTGGAACTAATTCATTTAAGGTTTTAAATGGAAAATATATTATAAAGGTCAACTATTAAATGTATATACAATGATCATGCAGAATTTGATGATAGCAAACAGAAACCAAAGGTTGCTTGTTGGGATGGGAAAGATGAAAATGGAATTATGCAGAGATCTGGTATTTATTTATACAAAATGAGTGTTAACGGAAAAACTGAAGACACGAAGAAAATGATACTACTACGTTAATAATCGAAAAATGGAGTAACATCACAGATAAATTCATTATCATAATCTTCAAATATTTGACAAACATTTCTCCTCCTGCGAGATGAACACGATGGTAACAGAAATCAAACCGATCAGTCACAATGAAATTTACAGGAAGCTCACGCACCTATTTGCGATCATTATTCCTGTTCTCTATTACTTTGTAGTAAAGAACCAGCTTCTTGCAATAGCAATACTCCTTCCGTTTGCAATAGGATCTGTGGTCTGGGATTCTGCCCGAATAGAGAATCCAAAATATCGACATAAATTTCTTAAGCTTTTCGGTTCACACCTCAGAGATTCTGAAGCGAGCAAGCTTACTGGCGGATCTTATCTGCTCACATCATCCGTTGTGATAATTGCAGTTTTTTCTAGAGAGATAGCTTTTCTTGCAATATCCTATCTTGTTGTAGGTGACACCTTTGCTGCTTTTTTCGGACTTTCCATGGGAAGGAGAAAATTT
>Ga0209834_10001585_pt1 | contig 12618 bp, 13 predicted proteins | sample Mar14236cmmetaG_FD_184134 | JGI IMG/M metagenome (GOLD analysis project Ga0209834, IMG submission 184134) | Marine hydrothermal vent microbial communities from Guaymas Basin, Gulf of California to study Microbial Dark Matter (Phase II) - Marker... ...
GGTATGAGGAGCACTGGGAGCCTGGCTTTATAAAATGGTGGAAAGGTTACGAAACCCTAGCCCTTCATGACGGGCTTCATGAAAAAGGAGTGAGGAGCTTTAAAGATGCCCTTTTAAATATGAATGATTTTGTGGCAAAATTGCTCGGCTTGGAAAAAGACCGGGAAATGATAATACTAGATGCTGGTTGCGGAGTAGGGGGCACAAGCATATATTTGGGGAATAAATTTCCGAGAGCAAAATTTATAGGCATAACGATAAGCAGAAAACAGGTTGAACTTGCAAAAAGATTTGCCAGAGAGAGGAATTTCAACAAAAACACAAGTTTCTTTGTCATGGATTATATGAAAACAGCGTTTCCACGCAATTATTTCGATGACATTTTTGCCCTTGAATCCATAAGCTATGCCCCATGCAAGAGAGGATTTGTTAAGGAGATGCACCGCATTTTAAAGCCAGGCGGGAAGCTGGTGGTAATATGTCCTGCTATGAGGAAGGAAAAGATAAATCCAGTACTTGAAAAAATATATAGGTGGTATCATGATGGGAGAGGGAATCCATATTCCTTTCCAGTGCTTTCCCGCCTTTTAGAATATCTTAAAGGGAATGGCTTTATGAATATAAAAGTAAAAGATTTATCGAAAAATATAGTATGGTCGGAAGTGAGGGCAACGCTTATATCAATACCATACGTATTTTCTGTTTTGTTTAAAAAAATGCTTATGGGAGAAAGATATAATGCATCGGAAGATCCAGATTTCTATCTTGCTGTTGCCATCCTTGCTCCCATAATGGGATTGAGTAAAACATCTGGCTATTATGCTATAACAGCAGAAAAAAGCAGCAGAAATTATTCATAAATTTTTCCTTCGGTAACAATATGTTTCACAACATTTTCCACTCTCGTTACCGCCTGCTTGGTTATCTCAAGTTTTCTCCTCAATGATGGGTCCGCATTTGGTATGGATAAATCGAGATATCCTTTAGCTATGCATAGAGGATTAAAGAAATAATGAGAGATCTCTTCCAAAAATTTCCTCTCTCTTTCAAGTGCTTTCTGCATCTTTTCATTTGCCTCCTTTAATTTTTCTTCCATTTCCTTGCGTTTCGTAATGTCTATAGCATTTATTAGATAAGAATTACCATCATATTTTATTTTACATCCACCCATTTCAAGCCATTTTATATTTCCGTCCTTATCGAAAAACTTTATCTGGGGTATTTTTCCCTCAAATATTTCATTTATAAGCCCCTCATCATCAGGATGAACAAGGTTGAAGAAAATCTCCTTAAGTTCCTTCCCGCTATAACCAAGTATCTCCTCCATTTTTTTATTTACATACAGCACCTTTTTACCCTTCGTAACAACCATTCCGACAAGAGAATTTTCACATACAGCCCTATATCTTTCTTCAGATGCTTTTAAGGCATCTTCAGCCATTATTTTTTCGGTAACATCTTCAAATGTTATTATACCGCCCTTTCTGACTACAATTTTTCTCACTTTGTAATATCTTTTTCCAACCTTATGCAGGGTTTCCTCGCCATTAACCATTTTTCTTATAATCTCTTCATCCAGTTCAGCCGCAAATTTATTGCGATAGCTCACCTCACCCCTATTATCAATAAAAATGATGCCAACAGGAATGTTATCCAGGATTATCTCCATTTCCCTAATGTTCCCATCCCCCTTACTGGAAAAAATATTTCTTTATAAATCTTTCTAAATCCACTTCATTATGCCAGCCATTGGATTCCGCATGGGCGCCTTCGGCACCTTCGCTGGATAGCCGAGCGTGAGGCAGGCGGCTATGTGATAGTCAGGTGGTACGCCGAGCGCTTTCATCGCTTCTTTATCCATCTCCAGAAATTTTGCAAAACCAATCCAGCAACTCCCTACGCCCAGACTCCATGCAGCAAGCATCATGTTCTGGGCGGCGCATGCGCATGATTCATCATAAAACGCTTTGTTTTCCGTAATTATAAATACAACGGCGGGGGCATTGTGAAATATCACATCCCTGCTTGAGTTTGCAATTGCATTAAGAAATAGAAGGGTCTCTCTTTCATTTAATTCAGGATATTTTTTCTTCCATTTCCACTTCCTTTTTAAGATATTTCGAATCTGCTTTTTAACCCCCTCACTTAATTCATTTATGTATGCTTTATCTGTAATTACAATAAAACGCCATGGCTGCCTGTTCTCCGCAGATGGAGCGTATCTTCCCGCCTCGATAATTTTCTCTATGATTTCCTTGGGCAACTCCTTATCCAGATAATTTCTAATGCTTCTCCGCTCTTTAATGCACCTTATAATCTCATTTTCCATGAAATGAAGCATGGTGGGTGATAAATAATTAACTTAAAAGAAAATTTAGTGAGAAAGGCTATTCATATATCCATTTTTCATCATCCATTTTGTAATCAACTATTTCGTCATCGCTGAACCACAGAGCAATTTCCTTTTTCGCCGTTTCCTCTCCATCACTTGCATGAATGATGTTTCTTCCAATATGCTGTGAAAAATCTCCTCGGATTGTGCCCGGCATAGCTTTTTGTGGGTCAGTTGCTCCAACCATATTTCTTACCCTCTCTATTGCATTCATACCTTCAATAACCATCGCAACTACGGGGCCGGACGTAATATATTTTATGAGTCCTTCATAAAAAGGCTTGCCCTTATGCACCTCATAATGCTTTTCTGCGAGTTCCTTTGATACAGCCATGAATTTCATTGCAACAATTTTTAAACCCGCTTCTTCAAAACGCTGTATAACTCTGCCAATGAAGCGGCGCTGCACGCCGTCGGGCTTTATCATCACAAAAGTTCTCTCCATCATGTTCTCTTACGATAGAACTTTGTCCATCTGACTTTCTTGGGGTCTCTTCCCAATTCAAGCATGTTTTTCCTGCATTTGCTGGAGCAGAAATAGTAGATTGTGCCATCTTTTTTTACATACATGAGTCCCGTTCCAGGCTCAATTTCATTCCCGCAGAAATTGCATTTCTTCGCCATTATTTCACGCTCAATCTTTTAGCCTCTCTTTCTGCTTCACGAAGCATTAAAATATCGCCTTTCTTTACTGGCCCCATCACATTGCGTGTTATCACTCTATTTTTATCCTTGCCCTCAAGAATCTTCACTCTAACCTGTATCACTTCCCCGCACATGCCTGTCCTGCCGATTATTTCCACAACCTCTGCTGGAATACTTTCCTCTGCCATCTCATCCCTTTATTTCCTGCACCTTTTTAACAATTTCCTCAACAATTGCCTTCGCATCTCCCTCTTCAACTATCGCCACGGAAGCAGCGGCAACCTCCAAGCCAGCCGCCCTGCCAAGTTCTTCCTTGGATGGCACATAGGCGTAAGGTACTCCCTTTTCATCGCACAGATAAGGCATGTGGGCAAGAATTTCTTCTGGTGAAACATCTGTTGCCATTACAACAAGTTTTGCTTCTCCTCGCTCCACTGCCTTCGTTGTTTCATTAGTACCCTTCCTGACTTTACCGCTATCCCTTGCCTTTTCCACTGCTTCGTAAACCTTTTTTACCAGGTCCTCAGGCATTTCAAATTTCACATACATCGGCATTTAAATCGCCTCCTATCATAGGCAAAATTGGAATATGGAAGTTATATATAAGCGTGGTGGTATCCACTGTTGCACAATTTATCTATGGTTCGTAACCGAAGGCATCGAATGCGAAGGCCCATTTTTTATATATCTTGCTCTTGGTTTCCTCATCCATCTGGTATTTGCTTGTTTTGATATGACCATATTTTTCAACATATTTACGAAATGCCCCATTATATTGCTCGAATGTTTTCAGTCCGAGTTCTTTATAGACTCTCTTCAGTTCCTGAATAGGCCTTTTTATTAAATTCTCGTATCTTACCTCAGAAAAGTTGCCATCAGGTATCTCCTCCTTTTCTTTGAGAAATTTACGGTACATTTTAACATACAATTCCATCATGTTCTCCTCTATTTTTTCTTCATCGGGCCTTTGATATGTATAACGGGGCAGAACTATGCGGAGAAATTTCATCATGGAAAAATACACTTCATAGGGGTTGCGAAAAATATGCACAAATTTTGCCTCAGGAAACATATCGAGAAGAATCTTTATTCTTCCGGTGTTGGCAGGATTTTTCAGCACGAGTCGCCTTCCCTTCCAGTAAAATGTTCCCTTTTTTAGGAGGTAGAGATAGGTTCTCTTCCATTCCTCTATTACCTCTCCGGGCATTCCTTCCATGCAAACAAACTTGTTGTAAAACTTCATGTTTCGGGGAAAGCACCATCCGTTGTAATAGGCATAAGGCGTGAGGCAGCCCATGGCATATTCCTCCTCCTGCGGCAGGTCGGCGCTCATGGGCACATCATCCATGGGTCTTTTTTCGGGGATGCTCGCCTCCACCAAAGGCTTGAAGAACCTTTCGCCTGTTATAAATGCCCCTGCCACGGTTGAATGAAATGTGGTGAAATAACCCATGCTTTTATCCTGGGAAAAAAGATTGTGGAGATATGTTGTTCCGCTTCTCCAGTGCCCCACGAGAAATATCGGCGGTTGCTTTATCTCTGTATTTTCTATTTTCCTGTCATATTTTACTTTTTCAGAAATGCAGAAGGGATACATTATGCTGCTTATGAGGAATGAATATGCCACCTTCGGGAAATAACGGGGAGAAAAGAGAAATTTATTCTGGGCAAAGATTCGTAAAAGATTTGGAAGATACGCCCCTGCCAGTGGCTCATATTTTATGTCAAACACGTTCTCCTGCATTTTCATGGAGGGGAGATGAAAGATTTCCTTATATATGTTTCCTCCGATTTGTAATCTTGGCTGGTAGCGTTGCATTTCAAGAAGGAGTGATGCAACTGTAGATGCAACGCTTACGAATCTTGATACTGGCGATACTTGGAGCTTTTCAGATGTTACAGATGCCAGCGGACAGGTAACATTCAGTGTATTCAAGCTACCATCTGGAGAGTATGAAGCAAAGGTTACAGACATAACACATGCAACATATACTTACGACTCTACAATGGATGCAGACAATCCAGATTACTACACCTCTAACCTTTTTTTATCTTTTGAGAAGCAAAATAGTTAAAAATTGTTTTGCATATATGCCTAAGCTCCCGTAGTGTAGCCCGGCCAATCATTTCGGCCTCTCGAGCCGAAGACCCGGGTTCAAATCCCGGCGGGAGCACTATTTTTATTTCCTCATTTCTTCTTTTCCCATTTCAAAAGCTTTCATATTCATTTCTATGTATTTTGGCGGCACCGTCTCCTTTATTGTTTCAATAAGACTTTCTTCACTTACTGGAAGAATATTCAATGCTGTGGCTGCCCCAAGCATAACAACATTTTTTGTTAATATGCTCCCAGCTTTCCTTGCAATCTCATCCGCATTTATTTTTATTAGTCTGCAGTGTTTCGATATTTTATCAAAGATTTCTTCAACAGCCGGATATTTTCCTATTCCAAGAGATACAAGAGGAGGTATTATTGGATTTATATCTGTAAGAACCAGCCCATCCTTCCTCACTTTCTGCAAATTTCTCAACGCTTCAAGTGGCTCAAAAGATATGATGGCATCTGCTGTCTCATTTCCAACCATTGGAGAATAAACATCTCCTATCCTCACGCTGCACTCTACATTTCCCCCTCTCTGAGCCATTCCATGAAGTTCCGACATCACAACATTATATCCATCTCTAAGCGCCGCCCTCGCCAGTATATTTGCTGCTGTGATCACTCCCTGCCCTCCTACGCCTGCCACCACAATACTTTTTTTCATTCTGCCACCTCCTCAATGGCATCAAAGGGGCAAACCTGCGGGCACACTCCGCAACCTGTGCAGAGAACAGCATTTATTTTTACATCATCTCCATCAAAATAAAAGGCGGGACAGGCAAACTTTGTTATGCATATTTTGCATTTCCTGCATTTCTCCTGGTTTATCTGATATAATTTTCTCTCTTTCTTGTATTTTCTTTCCAGAAGAATACATGGTGCTTTTGAGATTATCACAGAAAGACCATCATATTCAAGCGCTCTTTTCACTGCCTCCTTTGCTTCGTTGAGGTTGCGTGGATCCACCACCTCCACATGTTTTACTCCAAGGCCGCGAACAACCTTTTCCATATCCATTGATATAGCTTCATTTCCCATTCCATCTATATCGTTGCCAGGATGAGGCTGATGCCCTGTCATGGCAGTCGTTGAGTTATCGAGTATAACAACAACAAAATTGTGATTGTGGTGAATAGCATTGACGAGTGCGGGCAAACCAGCATGATAAAATGTGGAATCACCAATAAATGATATCACTGGCTGCTCTGTTGCTTTTGAAAATCCACATCCAGTTCCTATACTCGAACCCATGCATAAAAGGAAATCCGCCGTTTTATATGGCGGTAGTAAGCCGAGAGTATAGCAGCCAATATCAGTAGGATATATTGTATCTGGCTTTGCTACCTGTTTTACAGCATAATAAGTTGCTCTATGAGGACAGCCAGGGCACAAAACAGGCGGGCGGTCTGTAATTTCCTCGCCCTCCTCTTTTTCTTCCCACTCGACACCAAAAAATTTTGCAAGAGTTGAATAAACTATATCCATATCATATTCATAATATCTCTTCAATTTCCCGTAACCTTTGCCATATATATCTACGCCAATTCCTTCATCTCTTGCAATAATCTTCACCTGCTCCTCAATATATGGCTCAAGTTCTTCAACAACTATTACTTTCTTGCATTCTCTCAAAAACTCTGCAATTTTTTTATCTGGAAGTGGATTACTCATGCCAATTTTGAAGATTTTGCATTTGAGGTTCAAATCATCTACCGCTTCCCTCACATAATTATATGCCACTCCAGATGTTATTATTCCATATTCCCCTCCAAAATCTTCAACAAAATTGAAAGGACTTTTATTTGATATCTCCTTTGCCTTTTCCATCTTTTCAAGCAGCACAGGGTGGAGCTTTCTTGCAACAGCTGGAACTGTAACTGTCAACCCTCCTTTCTCGAATTTTCCCTTTTTGAATGTCATATTCAATGGCGCAAGTTTTACAACTCCTCTTGCATGAGAGACCCGTGTTGTTGTTCGAAGAATAACCGGCAGTGAAAGTTTTTCAGATAGAACAAAGGCTTCAACGGTCATATCCTTTGCTTCCTGCGGGCTGCTCGGCTCAAGCATCGGCAAAGCGGCAAATTTTGCATAGCATCGATTATCCTGCTCATTCTGGCTTGAATGGCAGCTGGGGTCGTCGGCAGTAACAATAACATGCCCTCCTTTGCAGCCAACATAGGCATATGTCATCAGGGCATCGCTGGCAACATTCAGCCCTACATGCTTCATGCACGTCAGGGCTCGCAACCCGGCATGGGAGGCAGCGGCTGCAAATTCTAACGCAACTTTTTCATTTACAGAATACTGAAAATAAAAAGGCACTTCCTTTCCAGAATTTTTGAGGTATCTTGCAACCATTGAAAGGCTATCGGCTATTTCTGAGGAGGGAGTGCCTGGATAAGTTGTTGCAACATCAACATCTGCTTCCAAAGCACCTCTTGCAATAGCCCCATTTCCAAGCAAAACCTTCTTTCCTTCACCTAACAATTCCATTTTTACTCCTCCATAATAATTTTAGCATCTATAACTTTTGCCCCATCCTCATATAAAAATATTGGGTTCATATCAAGCTGCTTTATCTCCATCTCCTGAGCCATCTTATTTAGCCTAAGGAGGATTTCAATCAATGCCTCCTTATCAAGATTCAATCTATAGCCTTCGAAAATTCTCCTGCCTTTAAGCTCTTTCAGCATATCTTCAATATCTTCTTTGCTCGCCGGAACCATTCTGAATGCAACATCTTTGTAGATTTCTGTAAATATCCCTCCTATTCCAACCATAATGCATTTTCCAAATGCATCGTCATCCACAATACCCGCTATTATTTCCACACCCTTTTCCTCCATCTCCTCTACAATAAAAATTTCTGAGGAAAATCGCTGTCTCATTTCCTCATATTTTTCAATGAGTTCTTCCTTGTTTTTTATATCCAGCACTATGGCTCCGATATCTGTCTTATGGAGAATATTTGGAGAGGAAACTTTAAGGGCAACCGGATACCCTATTTGAATTTTTTCTATATCATTTCTTTTTTCTATGATGAAAAATTTGGTGGTTGGTATTCCATATTTCTGCAGCAACTTTTTAGCTTCATGTTCTGGCAGTATCTTCACGAGTTGTTATGCTGTTGCCTTTTTTACTTTATGCGAAAAATTTAAAAAGAAAATGTATTTACAAAAAATCGGGGGTTCTACCACAGGAATATTCTCGGAGTGGAACATCCATCCACCCCCGATCTGGAGGTGATAACAATGAAGGTATTAGGAAGACATATAATAGCTGAATTGTATGGCGTTTCGAGTGATTTAATCTCCAGAGAGGAGAAGGTGAGGGAAATCATGGACAAGGTTGTTGAGGAGGCAAAAATAGAGGCAGTTGGCTCATTATACAAGCAGTTCAACCCCCATGGTGTCACCGGTATAGTTTTAATTTCGGAATCACATATCTCAATTCATACTTGGCCTGAGTATGAACTCGTCAATTTGGATATTTTCACCTGTGGCGACCCCCAGCAGGCGGATAAAGCCTTTGAAGCTTTTCTCAAATACTTCAAGCCAAAATCTTACCGCCATTACATATTAGATAGGGGATAGAGTGAATAGAATAGCGAGGCAGATAATATCTTTCCTTTCTGCTGGCAGAGCTTCAATATGGGAGATTATAGATTGGCAGGATGCCTCACTTCCAGAATTTTTTGATATATTTCATGAACTGGAAAAGGAAGGAATAATAAAACTGCATAATGGAATGGTAGAGCTTACTGAAAAGGGAAAAAGTATTGCAGGAAAAATAATCCAGCGTTTTAAATGCGAGAAATGTGATGGCACAGGATATAAAGGAGTGGATGAAATAAAGGAAAAATATGTAGAGATACTCAAAAATCGCCCTCAGCCCATCGAAAAATATGATCAGGGATACATAAGTGTTTCATCTGCATTGAGAAAGCTATCATTTATGATAGAAAGAGGAGATGCTTATGGCAGCATTTTTGTTGCAGGCGACGACGACCTTTTCAGCATAGCCCTTGCCCTCACAGAAATACCTGAAAAAATTTTTGTTGTGGATATAGATGAGAGGCTTATAGAATATATAAACAAGGTGGCAGAGGAGGAAAATTTAAGAATAGAAGCGGAGGTGCAGGATTTGCAAAAAGACAATGAAGAACTAAAGAAAAAATTCGATGTATTTGTTACTGACCCAGTCGAAACCCTTCCTGGCATAAAACTATTCCTCTCCAGATGCGTCGCTTCCTTAAAGGGCATTGGATGCTCTGGCTATTTTGGTTTAACAACCCTTGAAGCCTCCCGCAAAAAATGGTATGAAATCCAGAAGATGCTTTATGAAATGGGTTTTGTTATCACAGATATAAGAAGGCAATTCCAGGTTTATCCAGACGATGGTAGCAATTTTTTCCGTTATCAGGAAAAACTTCCAATTGTGCAGAAACTGAATATCAAAAGTGATTATAATTGGTATAAATCAGCTCTGTACAGAATAGAAGCAGTTAAGGAGCCTAAGCCGCTTATAGAAGGCGATGTGGAGTTTGGAGAGGCAGTATATAAGGATGATGAAAGCTGGGCAACTCCTGTTTAAATGAAATCTCTTATTACTTCTGGAATTTTCTCCAGCAAATCACTTGCAACAAGTCCATAACTTTTCTCTTCATATGCCATATTTCCGGCCATTCCATTTATAAAAGCAGCCATGCAAGCTGCATGAAATGGCTTCACTTTTTTAGCGAGCAAAGCGATGCATATTCCAGCCAATACATCTCCGGTGCCGCCTGCCGTCATCGCCTCGTTGTGCATTCGATTTATTTTTAGGCGAGTGCCATCGCTGATGATATCCACATATCCTTTGAGGAGGATGGTTGCATTTATTTTTGCTGCCTCTTTCATAACCAGTTTTTTTCTTTCTTCAATATTATCCGGTAATTCGATGCCTGTGAGTTTTTTGAACTCGCCTGCATGAGGTGTTACAATTGTTTTTCCTCCGCAATCCATACCTTTGAGTGCTGCAATGGCATCCGCATCCACAACAATCAATTTTTTTCCCGCATGCTCCTCAAAGAATTTACGGCATGCCTTCATCGTCTCCCCATCATTTCCTAAACCCGGTCCAACCAGAATTGCATCCGCCTTCGTTACCACCTCCTCTATCTCAGCAATGTTTTCCAATGAAAAAATTTCCCCATTCAATCCCTTCACTATGAGATTGGGCGAAAATGAGGAAATAATATGCGAAATTGCGGAAGGCGTGCATACATATGCGAGGTCACAACCAGTTCGCAAGGCAGCCAGGGCGGCGAGAGCAGGAGCCCCTGTATATGGTCCGCCGCCTATCACGGCAACAATTCCATTCTCTCCTTTATGACTCTTTTTATCTGGCTTTGGATAATAAAGCAAATCTCCTATCCCCACTTCCTCCTCTGCCTCTTTTGGAATACCAATATCTGCAACAACGATTTTGCCACTTTTTCCTTCCATTCCTTCTTTTACAAAATGAAATGTTACTGTTAAATCAGTCTTTAAGGCAACATCGCTTCCCAAGCCAGTTGGGACATCGACGGAAAGGATGAATTTATTTGCGCTATTCAGCATCTCCACTATTTCCCTATATGGCTGCTTTAATTGCCCCTTTATTCCCACACCAAGCATTGCATCTATGACAGCATCACTTTCTTGCAAAAGTTTTTGAAAACTTTCTTTCTCATATTTATATACTGGAATGCCCTCTGCTTTAGCCCTCCTGTAATTTTTCATTGCAAGCTGCGTTTTTGGCTTTGATATTGCCACAACAACACAATTTTTGATATAACGAGCGGCAACGTAGCCATCTCCTCCATTGTTGCCAGGGCCACACAAAACAAGCCATCTCCCATATGGCAATTTTTTTACCTCTTCTGCTACAGCTCTGCCCGCATTTTCCATAAGTTGTTCTGTTGCCACTCCAAACCATTCAGCATTCCTGTCGAGAACTTTCGTATCCCTCTCCATGAGAGAAAATATGATACAGAATATAAATGCTTACTCAATGTCCCAGAAACGGCGCGTTCTGGCATAAGTGATCTCAGCTTTCAAAATTTCTTTTAGCAATTCCTTTCCATCCTTTTGTTTGGCAAGTATGCGTGATGCAGTATCAGGTCCAATTCCATAGCCAGCAAGTACAAATATTGCCTTTTTCCCATAACTTGCCACAAGTGAGGCATTTTTCATCAGCCATCCTCTATCTTTGCCAAACTCCTTCTTTATAACTGCAAGCATTTTCGAACCACATTTATTGCATTTTTCTGATGCTCTATATACGCGGGTTTCTATAGTATTGCCGCAATTCATGCACTTCAGCTTTATTCTTGTTTCCTCCAGTCTCCTTTTTAAGGCTTCGAGCATGCTTGCATCTATGCCGAATGGCTTTAAAAATTCCTGTCTCGCCTTTTCCCCTTCAAGAGATATTGGAGATAGCGGTTGAATCTCTATCGATATTTTTCCACTTCTTATCATTTCTAATGCTCTTTTAGTCTTCTCCACATCCATTCTTTCCCACATCGTCTTTTCAATAACTTCCTCCATGAAAGGAGTATTAGACAGAACATTCAATAAACGCTCCATAGAAAATTTATCATATTCAGCATCCTTTTCCAGTATTCCAAATTTCCTCGCAACTTTTACAGCTTCCCATTTTATATAAGATGTTCTTTTCAAAATGATGCGAAGAAGAGACTCCACCGCCTCTGGCTTTAAATTCATGAGGATATCCTTAATAAGCTCTGGCCTAAAATGTGAGGAAACTTTAAAATATATGCGATAGGCATCGCTTCCCACAGCCACACTTTCTCCTGTGCGCTGAGCTATTAAGGCTGCAAGTATCCTACTCAGTGTCTCATTAACCTTTGTACCAAAATGCGTATTGACATAAACAACATCCCTTGCATATTCAATGGTGAGCAGCAAGTCACTTGGCACTTTAAAGCCCCCTCTCTTCTGCTCCCTTATTTCCTCCTCTATCACTCTATCCTTTACTTTCCCTTCCGCCACCAGGCGGCGCAGCTTTCCAACTTCCCTCGCCACCTCAAACGGCACAGGGATTTCTTCGCCCACCCAATCCGGCACTATATATGTTTTTGAGGCAGGGGAAACGTAAATTTTATCGTTCTTTTTTGCAACTTCCCATGCTCTTCCTTTCATTATGAATCTCGCACCTATTTCGCAATAACTGCTAACGAAACTTTCATCAAGTTTTCCAATAACTTTATTTGAAGAAATATCCACAACATCGTAACTTTTCTCATCTGGAATCATGGAAATATTATCTATGAAATAAAACGTGGATTTTCTTCTCCTTTTCACCTTTCCATTTTCCAGCCATATTATTCCACTTCTGTGCAGCTGGTTCAACAAATCAAAAAATTTTTCTCTGTCAAGGCTACGGAATGGATAAGCTCTTTTTACAATTTCATATATTTTATTTGCCTCTATACCTC
>Ga0209834_10001587_pt1 | contig 12606 bp, 12 predicted proteins | sample Mar14236cmmetaG_FD_184134 | JGI IMG/M metagenome (GOLD analysis project Ga0209834, IMG submission 184134) | Marine hydrothermal vent microbial communities from Guaymas Basin, Gulf of California to study Microbial Dark Matter (Phase II) - Marker... ...
TATACAATTTTTGCCCCAATACCCGCTTTTTTGAATACGTTTTCCCCCATGCTTCCCGAGCATGTGTAAAATTCTCTCTTTTTTCTCAAATTTCTTAAAAATTCTTCCGCCCTTTTTGGAGCAACTGGCTGAGCGCCTCTTTTTATTGCCTCATGTAAAACTCCATCTGTACCTTTAAGTCCTACCTTGCCCCCCATTCCTGCTATTGGATTTAAAATAAAACCAATCTTTTTCATTTAATTGATTCAAGTCTTTCCTGCACAATTTTTTGTGCTTTAAATAAAGCCTGTTTCAAATTATCCATTTTTTCTTTCGCCGATGGAGGCATTTCCTTTATTTCCTCCTCAATCTGCTCCAAATAGCCGCGACATGCAATAATGGTGTTAAGCAAATCATATGAGATCTCTTTTAAAGGCTTAACCTCAATATCTCCTGCTCTTTCTTTTATAAACTGGGTTTCCGGCTCTCTTTTCCTGTTACTCACCCTCTCATATAATTCAAGATAAAGCTGCAATGCCTTCACAAGTTCATTTCCAAGAACAGTGTGTTTTTTGCCGTATTTTTTCTCCACAAACTCCTTAAATTTACGCCATACCTCCTCTTGCTTTGAATCTATCCTTACACCAATTGGTTTACTCATAATATCATTTTGCTAACAATTTGTTAATAATCACTTTTCCCCATATAAATTTTTCTGATTGTGGCATGACAGCAACAGCAGCAAAGAGAAATTTTGTTATCTGCATCGCATTGGTTGCGAAGTATCGATACTGATAAAGATTTTTATTGCTTCATCCATTTACATCTAATGAAAAAGGTTTTGGTGCTGCTTATCCTTCTCATCATTTTTCCAGTTAATGCGCATCAGCAACATAGCCATAAATGGTTGGATGAATATGATGGATATCACAACTGCATAAGAGAGTGGTGGAATATCGATGCCTTCATACAGGCGGAAAAAAATTACAGCATAACAGCATCTTTTGAATATGAAAAGGAAACGCCAGCTGCCAATCTCTTTTTCACCGTATTTGACTGGGATGGAAAGAAGGCTTACGACTGCGGTTCATATGGTGATGACATATCCGCCATGCGCTGCTTCGGAAAATACGAGGCAAACATATCATATGGAAAATCGTGGCTCAGAGGAGGATATCCTCGCTATAAAGTGCATTTCGAAAACAAAGGTATCATTGTGGATATTGAAATCCAGGCGGAGGCAAGGGCAGTATTCGTTGCAGAAGGAGAAGGAAGCATATTGCCAATGGGTTTTGGATATTACAGATATATGTTCATTCCAAAGTGCAGAGCAAATGGATGGATATTTATTGATGGCAAACTACAGGAATTCACAGGAGTAGCATATTATGAGCATGTATGGGGCAACTGGAGCTATCATAATCCATTAAAAGGCTGCACAATAAAACCATACATTTCTCTTGCAAAATGGTGGTGGGAGAATAAAAATATATCATTTCATAATCTTTCCTTTTCGTCCAACAACCCCTTCGGCTATGACTGGGCATGGATCTCTTTCGACAATGGATGGAGTATGTTTTATGGAATGATACCATTTTGGATGGAAGAGATACCATTTGGAATAGCATATCTTTATGATGGCAAAGAGGTTATAGAAATGGGCAGCATTAATTACGAATATCTTGATGGAATTGTTTATGGAGGCGTATATATCCCCACAAAAATAAAGGTTGATATGGAGGGAGAAGGAAAATTAAGCATGGTAATGGAGATGGATAATGAGGCACATGTGTATGAAGATAAACTTCGCTCCATATACTGGAAAAAATTGATTCTTTATGAATGTCCGGGGAAAATTAACGGATATTATGAAAAAGATGGAGAAAAATTAGGGCTAAAGGGGAGATGTGAAATTGAAATTGAAAGGCAGGTGAGTATGCTTGAATATCTCTCGCTTAAAATTGTTCCAGAGAAAGATGGCGTGCGCATTCTTTTCCTTTCATGTCTGCTTGGTGTGGCAGCTGAATTACAAATATCATTTTCCCCTTTTTCCATCAATTTTTCTTTTTCTCATATAGGATAATATCATGCCCGCAGCGATTGTTACAACTATAAGGATAAAAGTTGCCTTCTGAGCAATTCCTCTTTCAAATAATCTATAAAATGTTGCTGAAAGAGCAATAAGAATCGAGAATTTTGCTACCCCCCCTATCACTATATAAAATATGCTCTTCCTGTAGCTCCATTCATTAACTGCAATAAACGCCCCAGTATATGGAAGAACAGGAGCTATCCTATTTATGAGCAACATTTTTTCATCCTGTGTAACCATCATCTCACTATAGCCCCTCATTAATCTACGTATGAAATGAGGCATGCCAAGTTTTTTTACAATGAAATAGAGGAGAGAGTTACCTATAAAAATGGAAAATGCCGCAGTTGCTATAAGAATGATGCCCCATTCAGCTGATGGATTGGTTGAATATATTACGAGGAGGAAAAATTCTGGAACCATAGGAAACAACATACTATCTATAATGAATATTAAAAAGAGGGCAAGAAGCATTCCTCCTGTTCCAAAGCCTGCGAAGAAAGATATAATGGCATCACCTAACATTGGCAAACAATATGCCCCTCTTTTTCTATTTTTCGAAAATAGGCAACGATACTTTTAAAAAATCCCATTCCATTATTCTTCAGGGCTCGTGGTCTAGGGGTTATGACGTCGCCTTGACGAGGCGAAGGTCCCCGGTTCGAATCCGGGCGAGCCCACTAATTTATGTGATTCTATTAATGCGAGATATTCCCGAAGTTTTATCTCTTCTTTTCATACCCCATCCCAATAAAGAAGAGGATATGAGAGTAATGCGAGAGATATATCAGGAAAGGATTAGTATAGCATGAGAAGTATACTTAGTTGCACCACATTCTCTTTCACATTAATTTTGGAGAACATCATCCAATTCGTTACCGCATAAGTTACCAATCTAACAAAGTATATATGGTGGAGAAAATTATAAAATACATGAAATATAGCTGGCTATTTGCCCTCATAACTTGCTTTATTATATGGACGAGTGGATGCATAAAAGAAGAGACCTTTATGGAATATCCGGAAGTAAAAGCAGGAGAGATAAAAAATCCAAAATATTCCTTTGCCTCGATGTATAAAAAGGAAGGATTTTTAATAGAAGGGAGGGCTCCACAGTACAATCTCCCTCTCCCTTTAGAAGAAATAAAAAATTGGGAAGAAATATCGAATATCCTTGGGTTAAATGAGAACCAGACAAAATTACTCGAACAAAACGGTTTTGTGGCCATTCCTTATGGAGGGGAAGATATAATAAAACCCTATCACTGGTTGATAAACAAGAATATCCCCATATTCATCACTTCAGACACCCTGCTTCATATGTATCATATCCTGTTTAATGAATTGCTTAAAAGCATTGAAGAAAGAGAGTTTTATAGCTCTCTGATAAACTTAAGCAAGGCTCTGTTCGAAAAATCAAAGAGAGAGTATGAAGAGTATGACGGCTTGCTCAAGGAGGCGGCGAGGCGAAACGCCGCATATTTTTGTGTGGCCCTTAAATTACTACAACCTGACTCAGAAATACCTGATTTTATTAGAGAGGATGTTGAAAAAGAACTAAAGAATATCGAGGGTGCAAAAGGATTTGGTAACAGCATCTTATTTGGCTATGCTGAAGATTATTCACAATACAAACCACGAGGGCATTACGCAGAATCTGAAAAACTCAAAAGATATTTTAAAACAATGATGTGGTTTGGAAGAATGACCTTTCTGCTTAAAGGAGGAGAGCCTCATTGCTCGAGCTGCCCTTTCTTGATATCCGAGGAGGATGCAAATATACAGACAATTCAAGCATCCTTAATTTCATATAATTTGGCAAATGTTGAAGTGGAAGGTAAAAAAGCATTTGAAGTATGGCAGCATATATACGCCATAACATCATTTTTTGTTGGACTTTCTGATGATCTCACCCCATATGAATATTTGGAAGGATTGCATAAAATTTTCAATGAAAATTTCAGCGTTGAATTGTTAACGGCTGAAAACAATCTTCTCCAGCTTAAAACATATCTTGCATCACTTGAGAATCCAAAAATATATGGAGGGAGTGGTAAATGCGAGATTACTCCCCCCATAACTAAGGATAAACTTTACGAAGTATTGAATAAAACCAAGGGCATGAGATTTATGGGACAAAGATTTCTTCCAGATAGTTATATTTTCCAGCAGCTCGTTTCGCCTGCAGTTGGAATGTATGTTGGCGATGGAGAGGCATTCACAGCCGAATACACGCCATTTGGCAAGGCGAGATGCTTTCCTCGCGGGCTGGATGTGATGGCAGTTCTTGGTTCTGATCGGGCTCTTGAAATTCTCGAGGAGGAAGGAGATACAGCATATAAAGGCGAGAACACAAGTTATTATATTCAAATGGAAAAACTACGAGAAGAATTCAATGCATTTAACGCGACTGAATGGAATCGCAACCTATACTGGAGTTGGCTATACACACTTAAGGCACTGCTTACAGAATTTGATGAGAAATATCCAAAGTTTATGCAGACAGTTGCATGGAAAGATAAAGAGTTACAAACCGCTCTTGCTTCATGGACGGAGTTGAGACATGATACAATATTGTATGGAAAACAGAGTTATACCATAGGCATAACGGGGCTTCCTGCACCTTCGCCTGGATATGTGGAGCCGTTGCCCGAATTTTATGCGCGGCTCAAGGCGCTAACGAACATGACGAAAGAGGGGTTGAAAAAGTTTGGAGTAATAAATGAGAGTGAGATGGGGAGGCTTAATAAACTTGAATATGTGCTTTCTATGGTGTTTGAAATATCTGTAAAAGAGTTGGAAGGGGAAGAGCTGGATGATTCCGATTATCTCTTCATAAGAATGTTTCCAGATATGCTTAATGAGACGGTTGCTGGCATAAAGACAAAAGGGAAAGAGACAACAATAGTGGCAGATGTCCATACCGACATCAATACAAAAAAAGGTCTTGAGGAAGCTGTTGGATATGTGGATTTAGTAATAGTTGCCTATCCTACAGAGCATGGCATATATGCTGGCGCAGGCCCTATAATGAGTTACTATGAATTCAAGCAGCCCATGGAAAATCGCCTTACCGATGAGGAATGGAGAGATATTTTAAATACCTCGCCACCGCCTCGCCCCTCCTGGATTTCTTCATTTTTTGCAGAATGATTATTCTAATGTTGCGTGTCTTCTCCTCATACTCTCCTCGCTCTCTCCTTTCCTTGCCATTAACTCTGCTATAATAGCATCAAGGAATAACCATGCAGATGCTTCAAAAAGAGTGCCCAGAGGGGCAAGGCTCGCATCTTTCTTTTTTGGACGAAGAACAACAACCACATCTGCAAACCTCGCTATATGGGAGTCGGGATTAGCAGTTATGGAGATAATTTTTGCGCCCAAACGGCGTGCTATTTCGGCAGTCATGGCTACAGGGATTGTTTCCCCCGAGCCAGAAATTAGAACCACAAGATCCCCTTTTTTAACTGGCCTTGTTATCGTCTCTCCAATTACGAATGTTGGGAATCCTAGATGAACGAGGCGAATGGCAAAGGCTTTGCCCACAAGCCCGCTTCGCCCTGCACCATAAACAAAAATATTGTTGGCTTTAAAAAAATGAGAGATTATTTCATCGATTTTTTCTTCTGCTACCTCCGAAAGTATTTTTTGCATTTCTTCCTGTATGTGCTTTAAAGCCTCTTTAAATTTCATTTCACCATTTCCATTGCTCTATCCAGCAAAATTTGGGCATATACAGCATCATGCTCTACAACTGGAGACTCTGATATTATGGTAACATCGTAATCATTTTCCAGAATACATTCCATGAGTTTTATCACGGGCAAATCCCCTTTCTTAATTGGAACATGGTATAATTCTCCATTGCTATCGTATTTAACACCAGAAAGATGGATGAGATAGTGATTTAAATTCAATTCTGCAACTGCATCGAAAACTCGCTGGAAATCCTCTTTTTCCTTAAGGCAACCAAACCCTCTTGCATGAATATGCCCTATATCAAGCACTGGCACAGTGCCTCTCACTCTTTTGCAAACTTCAATAATTTCTTCCAGGCTGCCAAAAACTTCCTTTTTGCCCATCGTTTCCAAGCCAATGGGTATTTCGATGCCTTTCTTTTTCATTCTGTCCCTTATTTTTCTGAGGTTTTTCACAATCCTCTTCATTGTTTCTTTCTTAGAAAGATTGCCATAAAAACCCAAATGGATGGTTGCAATTCTTGCCCCCATAAGTTGGCCGAGGCGCATCGTATTTTCTATTTTTTCTGTACTCATTTTAACGTTTCTTTTATCGCCTGCAAGGTTGATGTAATAAGGAGAATGGACATATAATGCCACGTCACATTTTTTTGCAACCCTTTTTATCTCCTTCGCCTCTTCCTCGCTTATAAAACCTCTGGCAAACCTTATTTCCATTGCAGATAAACCCAGGCATCTCGTATAAATTATGCCATCTATATTTGTTCTTTCCTTGCACGATAGAGGAATGCCAGCCGGCCCGATTCTTATCACAGATTTTTTGAATCACCTTGGCATTAATATAAATTTCTAAAAAGATTTAAGAAAATAAGGAAATGCAACCACACATCCCTTCACAACCCCAATTCCTTCCTTCTTTTTATAATCTCCTCTATCACTTTCTTATCTGCTTCCATAAAATCAAAGTTATTCAATTCTTCGAGGCCAATCCACCTCACATCCTCATGCTCTTTCATGACTATTTTTCCGCTGCAGTTAGCAATGAAAACATGCAAAACAACTTCTCCGAAAGAATAGGTATATTTGACGGTTGTGAAAAACTTAATGTTAGTTAACCCAAGCATTAATTCTTCTTCAATCTCTCTTTTCAAGCATTCTTCTGGTGTTTCTCCCTTTTCAATTCTTCCTCCAGGAAATTCCCATTTTCCCTCCCTCCTTTTTGCAATAAGAATTTTCCCTTTTTTGACTATTATTGCCGCAGCCACATCCATTGAAAAGACAAGGCGTTATCATTTAAAGCACTATCGCACCCTCGCTGTATAGGAAAAGGTGCTTATTTAAATTTTAAAACTCAAAATATCGCATAACTTTTATATCCCTTCTCAATTTTTCTGCATGGAAAAAATATGGCAGAGATGGCTTTTTTATGTTGATGTGCTGGTGATAGCAATATTCGCCATAGCCACCGTATATATGGCAAAAGATGCTTTCTGGGCTGGATATTACAGAGCTTTTGGTTCGTCGCATATAAACGAGTATGGCAAAGCATTGTGGCATCTTGCCCGAGATGTTGCTTTCCAAGTGGCTGCTTTGGCATGGATATTTTATCGTTTCTTCCGCTGCCAGTTCCTGCTGTTGAGAAAGCCATAACTTTATTAAGCCACGCCAATTTTTGTTTTGGCTAAAGGCACAGACTAGGCTGGGGGGTTAGGCGTCCCCTGTAACCGGAAATCGCCTTAGCCGGAGCCGAAGCCTCCAAGGCGGCGTGTGCATCCAGCAACGATCCAGCATCAGACGATGATGTTTCGTCCTCCGGGATTGGAGGTGATGGGAGTGTCAGCTGGAGGGCTGATGCTTCCATCTTTATCCCGGCCACCGGGTTAGGCCCGGAAGGGAGCGGCCCAGCCGGGAACTACCGATGCTCGGAGGGGCGCGGAACTGAGAAAGGTGCTGGGGCAATCGTTGCTGGGTGTATGCGCCCACTTGGGGCGTGTCTGTGCCGGCCAAAATGGATGTGAGGAAGGAGATTATAGATTTCTTTCAGAAAAACGGCATGCTTATCCAGCCTGATGCTGTGGAACTTATAATCGCAAGAGGAGGAGTAAGGAAGTGCTATGGTATTTTGGAAAGAATGGAAGAAAAACCTCTCATAGTATCGGCAGATATGATAAGAAAATATCTTACAGAAGATTTTGTAGAAAAGGCAGCAGGAGCAGAAAGGAAAGAAGTGGTTGTTGTTGAGGAAGAAAAGGTGAGGAGGGAAGATTTTAAAATATTGAGAGATGTGACAGGAAACAGCACATGCGAGGGAAAAATAGAGGATTTTGTGCAGCTTTTTAGAGATAGATTCGAAAAACTGAGTGCATTTTTAAGGAAAAGACAGGAGATGCGACATGCATTTCCAATAAAAAAAGCATTGAGGAGTAGCGAGGAGATAGCCACAATAGGGATAGTGAGAGATGTTGTTTCCTCCAGCAACGGAGTTGTTGTCGAAATAGAAGATGAGGAAGAATCGATTAAAGCTTTTGTTCCAAAAAATGTGGATTCAATGATTGTTCAGGATGAAGTAATAGGGGTTGTAGGAAAAAGGAGGGGTGATTTATTTATAGTAAAAAGCGTTGTTCGCCCCGAAATTCCAGTGGAACGGCGAAGAAATGTTTCAGATATGGAAGAATATGTTTTGTTTCTATCAGATTTGCATGTGGGGAGTAAAAGTTTTTTGTACAAAGAGTGGGAACGTTTTATTGAATGGATTAACGGGTGGAAAGGAAATGAGAGGCAAAGAGAGGTTTCGAAAAAGGTGAAATATGTTGTTGTATGTGGGGATGATGTTGAGGGAGTTGGAATATACCCCGGGCAAGAAGAAGATTTGATTATAGAAGATATATACGAACAATATGAGGAACTTGCTAAAAAATTAGAGGAGATTCCATCCGAGATTAAAATACTTCTTCAACCAGGCAACCACGACGCCGTCCGCCCCGCCCTGCCTCAGCCCGCCTTTGAAAAAGAGATAAGAGATATTTTTTCTCATCTCAACATAACTTTTGTAGGCAATCCATGCTACTTCAAAATTGGTGAAACAGTTGTGCTATCTTATCATGGCCAGTCTATTCAGGATTTTGCAACATATATACCAAACATGAGTCAAAATCAGCCAACAAAGATAATGCGTGAGATGCTTAAAAGGAGGCATATGGCACCGATATATGGCAACGTATCTTCTTTGGCTCCAGAAAAGGAGGATTTTATGGTCATTGATGTAGTGCCTGATATATTCGTAACAGGACATGTGCATGTTACTGCCGTTGAGCAATACAGAGATGTTATCCTTTTAAATGCATCTGCATGGCAATCGCAAACTGATTATCAGAGAATGATGAATTTTATGCCTGATCCTGCAAAAGCCATAGTTGTCAATCTTCGCACCCTCATGCCATCCGTCATATCCTTCACCTAACCCACCCCCCTTCATTTCCACTGGAAAGTTTATATTGCAGAAGATATTAGGAAAATGTGATTGGAGTCATAATTTCCATAAAAGAAGATACTGCAGAGCTAAAAGAGCTTGTAAAAACATTGGGACATGAAATTAAAGGAGAATTTGTGCAAATTAGAGGAAGGGCAACACCATACTATGTGGGAAAGGGAAAAATAGAGGAAATAAAGGAATATGTAAAAAATAACAATATCGAAATAGCTTTTGTTAACGACCCCCTCCGTCCCTCTCAATGGTATAATATGGAAAAAATCCTCCAGATACCAGTATATGACCGATTAAGAATTATTCTGGAGATATTCGCAAAAAGAGCCAGCAGGAAAGAGGCCCAGCTTCAAGTAAAGCTTGCCCAACTGGAATATGAAAAGCCTTTTGTTAGAGAACTGTTTCGAAGGATAAAGGAGGGGGAAAGAGCCGGCTTTTTGGGAGGAGGAGAATATGTTGTAGCCGACTATTATGAAATGATTAAGAGGCAAACAAAGAAAATCAGGAGAGAGCTTAAAAGAATTCGTGAGGAAAGAGAGCTTAAAAGAAGGAAAAGGAGAGAGAAGGGTTTTTATTTAGTTTCGATAGCAGGATATACAAACGCGGGGAAAAGCTCTTTATTAAAATATCTGACTGGGGAGAAGGTAGTTGTCGAGGAAAGGGTTTTCTCCACACTATCTACAAAAACATGCAGGTTGTCTGGTGGAAAAAGTGTTCCAATTTTGCTGACAGATACTGTTGGGTTTATTAAAGATCTGCCTCACTGGCTGGTGGATGCTTTTCACTCCACATTAGAAGAAATATATCTTGCTGATGTAGTTATCTTGCTTATAGATATAACAGACGACATTGAAGAAATGAAGATAAAAGCATTCACTTCATTAAAGGAGATAAAAGCAATTAAAAGAGAGCCCAATATAATTATTGCACTTAACAAAATAGATCTAATCGAGGAAAAAGAAATAGAAAAAAAGAGGAAGATAATAGAGGACTTGTTGGGTTATACTTGCATCCCCATATCGGCAAAAACTGGCAAAAATGTAGAAAAACTCATTGAGGAAATATATAGGGTTCTTCCATCTCCTGCAAGATTTAGAGTAAGATTACCTAAGAAAATCTCTCCAGACTTTCTTAGATGGATAGAGGAGAGTGCGAGCGTCAATTATATAGAGATGGATGGTTGTTTGAATGTAGAGGTAGTTTGTAGTCAGAGAATAAAAAACAAGATTATAGGAAAATGTGAGAAAGTTGGAGGAGAGGTGATTGTTTATGAAAATTGAGGAGCGAATAAAAAAAGATATAAAACTGTTTGAGGAAAATCGTAAAGAAGTAGATGACACCCAGATTTTAGAAATGGCGGAAAGATATTATCATGATGCAAAATTTTATTTCGAAAAGAAAGATTTTTTCACAGCCTTTGGGTGTATAAACTATGCTCACGGATTAATTGATGCAGTAAGAATGAAAGAAAATAAAAATAAGTAGTTATAGTATTTGTTGTTAAACTTCTACAGAACTTTATCCCTTCTTTTGATGGAGTGATGCACTCGCCACCTAATATCAAAAGATTTAATTAACAAACTGTTTTAAAGCACATGCACAAAATAGATCTCTCTTTGGGAAAAGACATATATGAAATAAACAGAAAAATTGCCGCCGAGATAAGAGAGTTATTTGATAAAAAAGGAATTAAGGCGATAGATTTTATGGGCTCTATAGGGTCTGGAAAAACGCTTCTCATTGAGAGATTGATTGAAATTATTGGGAAAGAGAAGAAAGTTGGAGTTATTGTTGGAGATGTTACAGGGGATGATGATTATAAAAGAATAAAAAAATATGGGGTGCCCGTTGTAAATATAAATACAGGAAAGGAGTGTCATTTGGATGCCCATCTCATTGAGCATGCATTAGAAGAACTGGACTTAGAAAAGATAAACATCTTGTTTATTGAGAATATTGGTAATCTTGTTTGCCCGGCAGATTTTGAACTTGGTGCCCATAAAAGAGGAGTCGTGATATCAATAACTGAGGGAGATGATATGGTTAGAAAACACCCTCTCATATTTCAAATTGCAGATTTTATAGTGATAAATAAAATTGATCTATTGCCATATATGGGAATAGATATTAAAACAATTTTGAGAGATATTGAGAAAATTGCACCAAAAAAAGTTTTTTTAACTGATGCTAAAAATGGGGAAGGAATAAAAGAATTGGCAGAATGGTTAATGAAATAATATTGGTTGGAGTTGGACATGTATTTCGTCTTGGCGAAAAAATAAAGGAAATTATTAGCATAGAAGAGCCAGATGCAATAGCTCTTGAACTTGATACATTTCGAGCGCACGCTTTGCTCAACAGAAGCGAAAAACAAAAAAGAAAAATGCAAAAAGACCCTTTATACTTTCTACTAGCACTATCGCAGGACATCATAGCCAAAAAATTTAATGTTGTGGCTGGCGACGAAATGCTGGCGGCTATGAAATATGCTATGGAAAAAGATATTCCTGTTTATTACATAGATATGGATGTAAGAAAGGTGATGGAAAATTTACGGCGTGCATTATCTTTTAAGAAGAAATTATCTCTTTTATGCTCTTTATTGCTGTCTCTATTTATAAGAAAAAAAGATGTGGAGAATGAGATAAAGAAGATTGAGAGTGAAGAAGAGTATTTTTTAAAGGTATTAGAAAGAGAATACCCGGAAATCAAAAATATTTTAATAGATAAGAGAAACGAGTTTATGGTTGAAAGACTGAAAGAGATTATGAAATATTATGATAAAATTGTTGTTATTGTTGGAGAGGGGCATATATATGGGATGCAAACATTACTTAATGATGCAAGCATTTCGGTTAAAACTATACATCTAAAAGATTTGCTAACTTGAATTTGCCAGTTGCAATTTTTATTACATTTTATTATCTCATGTTATGATGATAAAAACTTGAGACCTGCAGTAGATAAACAACAGCAATTGACAAATTTATTAGCGATTTTTGAGGGCTTTTACATTTTTAGGGGGAGAAAATCATTCAAAATTAGTATCAAAATTATCCAAAAATTTGTGGAATAATATGAAAAATACATTATAATACACCATTTATTATTCCAATACCTCACAGGATGTAATTTCGTTCCCTATACAATCTCAATTTTGATAGATAACTGGCAAATTTGGATAAAAATCTAAGTTAATGGTTTATGGCAATCCATTTCGCTACCTCATTTCCTGCATTTTTATCATCAAATAAATCAACAATCTCTTGAAAATTCTTAAAAGGCCGGTTCCTAACAATTTTTGCAGCCATCTTTCTCCCTGTGTATGGGAGGATATTTAATGCTGCAAAGGG
>Ga0209834_10001591_pt1 | contig 12577 bp, 12 predicted proteins | sample Mar14236cmmetaG_FD_184134 | JGI IMG/M metagenome (GOLD analysis project Ga0209834, IMG submission 184134) | Marine hydrothermal vent microbial communities from Guaymas Basin, Gulf of California to study Microbial Dark Matter (Phase II) - Marker... ...
TGTGTTCACTGAGCAAATCGCATATCTTTTCTATGACAGTGTTTAAAAGTTCGCCACCGATTACAACGACGATTGCAAAGAAGATCCACAGGAGCTCTAAATTCTTCAAATCTATTGAAATGGATGTTACGATCACTATCAAGCCAATAACAGCTTGTATCCTCAGGTTTCTTTCGGTTTTAAATGCGAACGATAAACCATCGATAGCAAACTTGAAACTCTCAATTAAGCTTCTGCTTTTCATTCAAAACCTCTACCTACAAATCTCAACCTTTCATCTCTAACCCTGAACTTCTTACTTACCAGTGAGTAACCAAAATCTATGGCTTTTTCATTCAATTCATGGAATTCTCTTTTAACTTGTTCTTTCATAGCTTCTTTCACGCTGTCGGGTTTCAGCCATCCTGTTATTTTTGCCAGTATTCCAAGACCTATCATGTTCGCAACTACAGGAACATTAAATTTTTCCTTTGCTAAGCTCGTTATGGGGAGACTCACAACTTTTCTGGTGACAGTGAAGATTATTTTTGGGATGTTCGAAATAAAAGATTCGTCGACCACTAAAATTCCATTAACCCTCAATATTCCTTTGAAAGTTTCTAAAGCCCTTTGATGCATAACGTATATAATATCGTAGTATTGTGTTTTTGGATAATCTATCGGATAATTTGAAAAGAGAACATCACTGTAACTTATTCCACCTCGAACTTGAGCACTGTAAGATTGTGTTTGGACAACCCATTTTCTTTCGTTTGAAAGGGCCTTAGCCAAGGTTATTCCCATTAATATGTTACCTTGACCCCCAATTCCAGCTATTCTTATGGAATAGGGTTCCGTTATCTGTTCATTCAATTCCATCTCTTTCACCTGCTTTCGCCGACTCCCTGAGTCTCTGGTACATACTGCAGTAATCTTCTCTCTCCTCTTTGTAGAGTTCTCCTATTATCAGTTTCCCTTTGAGATACTCAGACGACATATCTTTCACCTTCTCAATTGGTACGGCTATCTCCTTGAAGTATTCTAACATCTTTGGGGCAGTTCCTATCTTTGAATATCGCCCAAAATACGTTGGACATTGAGTGAAAACATCGACAACTGAAAAACCTCTATGTGATATTGCATTCACCATCACTTTGACCAGTAAATTGTAATGGTAAGTGGTGGAACGAGCAATGTAGGTGGCTCCCGCAGATTTGGCCAACTCAACTACATCGAACTGTTTTTCAATGGTACCGTAAGGAGCTGTGGTGGAGAAAATGTTTGTCGGCGTTGTTGGCGAGTGTTGCCCTCCTGTCATGCCATATATGTTGTTATTGAAAATAATTATGGTGAGATCTATATTCCTTCTGCAAGCATGTATCAAATGATTTCCACCGATGGCGAGTGAATCACCATCACCACTCATAACCACGACTTTCATATCAGGTCGTGCGAGTTTAACCCCCGTGGCAAAGGCGAGTGCCCTTCCATGCAGTGTGTGCAATGTATTGAAATCAAGATAACCTGTAGCTCTTGACGAGCATCCTATGCCAGACACTATTGCAACCTCGTCTTTGGTGTATCCTAACTTTTCAATGGCTTCGGCGAAAGCCCTTAAAACCGTGCCATTTCCACATCCTGGGCACCAAACAGTTGGTAATCTCTCATCGCGGAAATATGTTAATATATCCAAAGTTGACATAACCACACCTCCTGTCCAGGTAAATTCTAACATATTACTTGAATTTTGAACTTTCATGATAGAATTTCTTTGATATGGACAGAAAAAAGTTTTCGGCGGCTGTAGATCTTGGGACGAATTCTTTTATATTGACTGTAGTTGATGAAAAAGGGAAACTGATTTTCGAGAAGCTCGTAACCGTTGCGCTCGGAAATGAAGACGAAAAAATGGATATCAGAATAGAAAGGGCACGTGATGCTTTAAAGTTTTTCGTGGAGAAACTTAGGAGAATGAATATAGAAAGGATACACATTTTTGGAACACAGTTTTTCAGGAAGAATCCTGAACTCTTTGAGCTGATTCTTCAAGGCGTGGAGGGTTTAAAGCTTGACAATGCTGAATTCAAGATACTCACAGAAAGAGAGGAAGCTTTGTTCTCATATCTTTCGGTGAAATTCGATCCGGATATGTATTCCATAGAAGCGCCTTTGGTTGTGGATATAGGTGGAGGAAGTGTGGAAACAGTATTTGAAGTTTTTGGTGGGATATCATCGAATATTGAATATCACAGTTTTGAAATGGGTGTATGGAAACTGACAAACAGATTCATCAGTGATTTTCCGATAGGTCAAAAGATTCGAAGAAAGATGAGGGAGTTTGTGATGGAACATCTCGACGAAAAACTTCCCAAAAACAGAGATTTAGTTGGTATCGGTGGAACCTTTGTAACACTCGCAAACATGTTCTTGAAAAAGTCTCCACCCTTTGATTCCTTTGATCAATTGAACAACACGAGAATACCCAAGATGTGGTTAGAAAAAATGAATGAAAAGTTGTTCGAATTTGATTTATCCAAAATTGAGAAAATAGAGGGTTTGCCGAAGGATAGAGCAAAAATAATACCTGGAGGTAGCCTCTTGGTTTTAACGCTCCTGGAATCTTTTTCAAAGAAAGATTACTTCACGGTCAGTTCAAAAGGTTGTAGATATTCGGTGGCACATTTTGGCTTTGATTTAGAAACACCGGTCAGGGTTCTTAGAACCCTTCAAGGAGGTGAACGCTCGACGTAATTCGAGCTCAAAATATGAAGATACTAAAAAGTAGGATGGAGAAGTTCAACAACCGGTTGTTAATGATAACCAGGTATGTTGAGGAGACGCTTGAAAAAGCCACGAGTGCTCTCTTCGATAGAGATACGAATCTTTTGGAAGATCTTGAAGATGCTCATCTTAAAATCGATTTCATGTGCACGAATCTCGAGGAAGAAGCTATAGAACTGCTTGGATTGTTTTCACCGATAGGTCAGGAACTAAGAATTGTATCGATGGGATTGAAAATATCTTACACTTTGAAGGAAATTGGACATTTTATATCCGATATGGTTGATAGTTCCAAGATACTCTTGAAACTCCCAAAATCGAGTATCGATGATAAATTTAACAAAATGACCACTACAGTTATTGAAATGATAAGGGAAAGTATACTGAGCTACATAGATTTGAATATAGAACTCGCGAAGAATGTTTGTAAAAAAGACGATCTCGTGGATAAGCTTTACAGTGAATTGAAAAATAAGTTGATGAGAAAAAGTGTAACCTCGTCGAATGAGTTCGTTAAGAATTGTACCTTAGCGTTTCTTTTAAGTGTTGTAGAGAGGATAGGAGATTTAGCAACCAGCATTGCTGAGGCAACTTATTACATAGCCACCGGTGAGGTTAGAAGATGTTTTGGAGATAAGCTGGAAGTATTGAGTGAAAGATTGGAAGAGCGGAAGGAGTTCGAGGATTGAAAATTCTGAACAAGTATTTGATTAAACAATCCCTTCTGCCTTTTGCAATAGGGCTTGGTGGTTTCATAGTTTTTGTGAGCGTGGAGTTGCTGTATCAACTATCAGATATAATAGTCAGTTACAGGATCTCATTTTATAAGCTGTTGATTGTCCTGTATTACAATCTGCCATATTTCACCGTTCTTGGAATACCAGTCGGACTTTTACTTGCAATTTTCTGGGTGCTTTCACAACTTGGTGCTGATCGTGAGATAATGGCATTCCAAGTTCATGGTTTCTCATCGAAACGGTTGGTCATTCCTTTCTTAATCTTGGCGATTTTTTTGAGTTTGTGTGCCTACCTTCTCAATGATTTTTTGGTACCTTCATACAATATGAAAGCCAACGAAGCATTGAGACGTTACATATACAAGAGACCAGAGGTCACTGTAAAAACAAACACGTTCTTCAAAGGGGAAGAAAACAAGTACTTCTATGTTAAAACCTTCGATATCAAAAGGGAACTTTTCAGAGATGTGATAATCTACGATCTTTCTTCCGGCGGTACAAAGGTCATAACTGCGAAAATGGCGTACAAAAAGGGAAAAGATTGGTATCTGAAGGATGGTAGAATCTTTACGGTGAACAAAGATGGTTTTTTAACCTTGGATATGAGTTTCGATGAGATGCAGATGGATATAAAAGAAGACATAGAGCGTTTTTTGGCATCGCAGAAGACTCCGCGGGATATGACGTCTCGAGAATTGAGGGAAAAAATAAAGGTCTTTAAAAAACTCGGCTTGAAGGTATCGCACTTTGTGGTTGAATACCACTCCAAATTCGCCGTCTCTTTTGGACCTTTGATAATAGTTCTCCTGGGTGTTCCATTATCTCTGATCTTCGATATAAAGAGTAAATCCTGGGGGGTTCTTCTCACCTTTGTTTTGATAGTTTTATATCAGGGTTCTGGTGCGTGGCTTTCAGCTATGGGAAAAGAGGAAATCATAGATCCTGTTTTATCCGCTTGGTTGCCGGATATCGGATTTGCAACGATTGGATTGATCGTGTTCGCACTTTTGGACACACCGATAATGTATAAATTCAAAGAAAAAATTGGAAAATACCTTGGGATATCCTTGATGTTACTTCTGTTTGTTGTTCCAAGTCATGTTTTTTCACAATCCGATATCTTGAAAATAAACTCTGAACATTTCGTGTATCAGGATCAAAAGATACTCTTGTGGGGGAATGTTGAAATAGAGAAAGAAGATACTGTTTTGAAAGCTTCCACCGTCACCGCTTTTTTGGATAACGATAAGATCAAATCTTTGAAAGCTATCGGCGATGTGGAGTATCAGGTTGACAAGAGAGTGTATAAAAGCGAAAGTCTCGAGATTCATTTTGATGAGTCCAAAGCTTTTGTGTGGGAGATAAGGGGAAAATCGGATTTCAAAAAATCTGGAAAAAAGAAAGATATTTTCATTTATGGAAAAGAATCTATCATCGATATGGGGAAAAATAATTACACCCAGGTCTATGAAGGGTATGTAACAACCTGTGATAGATACAAACCACACTATAGATTTCAGGCTCAATACATTGAGATATATCCAGATGATAAGCTGATCGCCTACAATGTCCTCATGTACATATTTGAGATACCAGTAATGTATTATCCGGTCTATTTCATGTCTCTGAAATATGATAAGCAACCGTTTGAGTTATCCATTTCCAACACAGCGAGCAACGGGTGGATAATTTCCATGGGATTCAATTTTCCAACCGGTGGAAAGAACTATGGAAGTGTTGGTTTCAAGTGGATACAAGATGGAAAGGATGCAGGAACAACCTCCTTTTTCAATCTTCCTTACAACATTTCAGATGATGTGATGTGGAGATTAAGTTTCGAAGATACCAATCCAAAAACTTCCGAAGATCACAAGAGGATTCTCAAAACTTCTTTGACCAAAAAATTTCAAAATGATCTCATTGCCTCGATTTTTTATGAACAGAGTCGTGATACCGATTTTGAAACCAACGATGAGAGAAACATATTGAGAGGTATCAATCTATCAAAAAAGATATCGAGTGGGAGCTTAAGGGCATCGATTAAAGATGTAGGAACTTTGAAAAACGATTCCTTTTCAGGCACGATTTTTTTTCCAAGTGTTAGCCTATCTAAAGTAAAACACAAGACTTCTTTGCTGAACAAGGATCTTGTAATAAGCATTCCGAGATTTTCATATAGTTTCGAAATACCATACAATTCTGAAACTTCCCTGTCAGAATCTATTTTCAACTACATTAACAAAACATCTGGTTCTTTTGGGATTTCAATGTCAAACGTTGATCTGTTTGGACCTATTGGTATCAAAAGCATCTCTTCATCTTACAGTATCTCACAGAACATGTCCAAAAAAAAAGGAATAGATTTTCTGCTGAAAAATGACAACTCCTTTCGTCTTAAATCGTTGAAGTATAGTCCTATCAATGGCATTGATCTTTCAACTGATTACAGTGCGTTTGCTGGGTATTTCATAACGGAAAAAAAAGATGAAAGAGGTTATAGGATCGCAAACATGCTGAATTCGTCCTTTGTATTCAGTTCCATTCCGAATGTTTCAATCAAACTCACCCACAACTTTGTGAGATCCGCTGGTGAGAATAATGCCTCCTTCAAATACAACAAGGATGTTAATGTGCTTAAAATAGCGGATGAGTTCAAGATACCATTTGTGAATTTGAAACTCAGTTCAAACATATCGTATGATTTCGAAAAAGAGGAAAAAAATTGGTCGAATTTGACCTTGCTTTCGGAGTTACCTTGGGTGATATTTGGAATGAAGAATAACCTCAAAACTTCAACCATTTTCGATGTGTATGATAAGAAGTTCATCAAGACCAATTATGATTATTCAATGAGATATCGTAGTTTATTTTTTTCGACAGATTTCGATTATGTGTACGATCAAGAGAAACCTATAAGTAAATTTGTGAACAAACTCAACTATAGTGTACGAAATATAGGTAACTTGAGAAGCTTATCGCTGAATTCAGAATTTCATATTAAGATCGACCCGATGGATTTGGAATATCTCAGATTAAAAGTCAGGAGCAATTTTTCAGATTGGTCAAATCAAACTGATATAATGTTAAGGAGGAAACAATTAACCATGATTTCGAGTTATAATTTCAAAGGAGCATCGTTGAAGCTTAAGTCTATTGTACCAACCGACCCATTGAAGATAAACGCTTTGTCGTTGATATTTGCAAAAGACTTGCACTGCTGGGAAGGAAGTATTTCCATGAATATGAAATACAAAGAAGAGGGGTTAAAGTTCGATAAATTTGTATTGGAGTTTCATATAAAGGACCTCCCAGACAAGTCGATTAAGATTCATCCAATTGAGAAAAAAGTTGAATTTGGTTTATTCTGAGGTGTTTAAAAATATGAAAAGATTCACCTTCAGGTTGGAAAGGCTTTTGAAACTAAAAGATTCTCTTGAAGAGCGAAAGAAAAACGAAATAAACAAACTGTTGGCAGACATAAATGCGATAAACGTTGAAATAAAGAACAAAGAAAAACAAATAGATCGAGAATTGGAAGAACTCTCAAAACTGCTCGTTGAGACTCATGATGTTAGATTGGCTTTGGACTGGCACAGTTACATATCTGGCCTCGATGAAGAAAAGAGAGAATTCGAACAGAGGAGGATGGAAAAAGAAAAAGAACTCCAGAAAAAAATCAAAGAATATATGCAGCTTTTGAAGGAGAAAAAAATCCTCGTGAATTTACGAGAGAGGAAATATTTGGAATACTTGAAGGAAATAGATAGAATAGAAAGGAGTTATTTAGACGAGCAGGCATTGAGTGGATTCAGGAGGCGGAAAATTGGCTAGAGATTTTTTTCTTGTGAAGTTCGTGATTACGAGTAAATTAACTGATGAGATATTCGTGGGATATTTCTTTGGGAAAAAAGATGGAAAATTTGAATATAATTTGGCTGCCATTTCGCGGAGATACTTCAGCCCGAAGATGGTTGATCTTGAAAAAACATATTTAGGATTCAAAAGAGATCTTGAAAAAATAAAAAAAGAAATAGTCGAAAAGTTTCCAAATATCAAGGAATTAAATCGCGATATCCAGAACTTCGTGAGAATACAGATAGGAAAAATAGGATATGATACCTTTGCAAAAAAGCTTCATAAAACCATAGAAGACGATGATGAAGGACTGCTGAGGATGCTTGTTAGGGAAATATTCGAAAGTTGGACTTCAAGGCTTGAATTGAACTTAGCGTATGAACTTTTAGATTATGAAATCATAACGAGAGAAATGGTTTCTACCTCAAGTGACGATAGAATCATCAGTCAAATCTATCAGCGTGATGACTTGAAAGAGCTTCCCGAAATATATCCGTTGATAGATCCCGTGGAGGGTGTATCTATAGACGAATTTCAAATCGGAGATAGAGTATTTTTCACCGTTTTGAATCCTGGCACGGAAGAAGTTAAAAACAAGTTGATAGAAAATTTTCCAAGACATTTTTCAAAAGATGGAGACAACATAATGCCGTTCGTTGGGGAACTTTTATCTAAAGAAGTGATGCCAACGATTTCCAAAGACTATGTTTTAATAAAGGTGGATTTTGGGAATGGAATAGTTGGAAAAGCTATCGTGTTGAGAAGTATAAAGCTTTTGGCAACGGGAGAAAGACTCAAAAAGCCGGAAGAAACGGAAATATCTCAAAATGTTGAGGAGATTGTATCAGGTGTACCTACTGAGCCGATCACTTCTGAAAGATTTGTGAGAGTTTCAAAAGAAAAACAACCTCTATTTACCATCGATTTTCTGTATGGTTTACTTTTAGCTTTATTATTTGTAGCTTTGATATTACTCATCACTTATTATTTTTTCTAAGAAAATTCACCTTGAGTGATTTTCAAGAAGTTCCCTGTAAAAATCCACGTAGCTTTCATATCTGCTTTCTGCTATTGATGTTCCAATGGCCTCTTTCACGGTACATCCTGGTTCATCTATATGAACACAATCTGGAAACGTGCAATGATCAACCTCTAAAAATTCTGGAAACAGTTTCTTGAGCTCGTCGGGTTTTATCTCAGATATATCAAGATTGGCAAATCCAGGTGTGTCGGCAACGTATCCACCGAATTCTAATCTCAACAATTCAGCATGGGTTGTGGTGTGTTTCCCTCTTTCGAGCTTTTCTGAGAGCTCTCCAACACGTAATTTCACACCAGGAGATATGCAGTTCAACAAGCTACTTTTTCCAACTCCGGAAAGTCCAGCCAAAGTGGAGATTTTGTTTTTCAGAATGTCTTTCAATTCTTTGAGTCCGATCTCTTTTTTTGCACTGGTTCTCAAGGTTCTGTAATACTTCGAATAGATTTTCTCTATCTGTTCAAGCTCCTCAAATTCGTTCGAGTCTAAAAGGTCTATCTTGTTAAAGACTATCACAGTCGGTAGAGAAACCTTTTCCGCTAATATCAAGAATCGATCTATCATTTTCAAAGGAATCTTTGGTTGTTTCAATGTAGTTACGAGAACAACTTGATCCACATTTGCGATTCTTGGCTTTTTCAATTCGCTTTTTCTGTGTAAAATATTCTCTATCCTTCCAGATTCGAAAGAGTCTGGAATATATTCAACTATATCACCAACGATCGGTCTTATTCCTTGTATTTTGAATCTACCGCGCAACTTGCAGACATACCTCTCACCTGTTTCCCAATCTTCTACAGTTGCCATATTCGAGTGAAATCTCACTACTACTCCTCTTCTTCTGACGTTTTCAACGTTGATTTTTTACCAACCTCCTTGTACGCAATTGACCACAGGCAGCGTCTATGTCATTTCCCTTTTCTTCCCTCACCACCGCTTCTATTCCCTTGAGTTTTAAAATACTTTCAAACTCTTTTATGTTTTTCTTACTACTCCTTTCTAACCCCGGGATGTCTATTGGATTGTATGGTATCAAATTCACATTGACTTTTAAACCTTTCAGCAATTCCGCAAGTTCTAAAGCATCTTCTTTGAAATCGTTGAATCCTTTTATCAGAATGTATTCTATGGTGACCCTTCTGTTGGTTTTTTCCAAGTAATATTTGATAGCTTGAACTAGCTCCTCCAGTGGATATTTGTAATTTATTGGCATCAATCTATCGCGCTTTCTGTTGTTTGGTGCATGTAGTGAAACGGAGAGATATATGTTCAATCCTTCCTGAGTTAAATCGTAAATCTTTGGGACGATTCCAGCAGTAGAAATGGTCACATGCCTCTGACTCAATCCAAGCATCTTCGGATCTACGACCATTTTCACACTCTTAATGACTTTGTCATAATTCAAAAGTGGTTCACCCATTCCCATGTAAACTATGTTTGATATCTTGACGTTTTCATCCTTTTCCATGGTCAATATTTGAGAAATTATCTCCGATGTTTCCAGATTCCTCACGAAACCACCTTGACCAGTCGCACAGAACGCACACTTCAAAGGGCAACCAACCTGCGTGGAAATGCATGCTGTTATTCTGTTTCTATGAAATAGCAAAACAGATTCAACGGTATTACCATCCTCCAACTCAAACAGATACTTAGTTGTTTTATCTTTTTTCGAAACCCTTTTCTCTAAGATTCTAAGGGGTTGTATGTAATAAATATCTCGAAGTTTTTCTCTGCACACCTTTGATAGATTCGTCATTTTAGCAAAGTCAAAAACCTTTTTGTGATATACCCAATCACATATTTGGTCGGCTCTGAATTTTTCCCAACCCATATTTTCGATCTCACTTTTTAATTCTTCATAATTGAAGTTCAAAATATTTTTCACGCATATCACCTTTGCAAATTTCTATTTAGTACAAAGACAAATAGTTGATTGAACATCAACAATCTGTTTCAGTATACAGTCTATTTTCTTCAGGATCGATCTCCACCAAACATACCTGCGATGAAGATCATCCTCAAAAGTTGTAACAACGCCATAGCCATCGAGGCTACGTACGTCAAAGCAGCAGCATTTAGGACTTTTTTAGCTGCTGTTACCTCTTGTTCTGGTAAGAGCAGATTATTTCTCAACAATTTCAATGCCCTTTTACTCGCATTCAATTCAACCGGTAAGGTTATTATTGTAAATAAAACGGCCAGCGAGAAAAGGATTATTCCAAATCTTATGAGTGCCGGGTTGAAAAAGAGCAACCCGATTATAAATATGATCCATGACAAGCTTGAACCTATGCTTGCAACAGGAACTACCGCGTTTCTCAATATCAATGGAACGTAGTTCTCTTTGTGTTGTATGGCATGGCCGATTTCATGCGCGATGACACCTATAGCTGCAACTGATTGACTCGAATATGTTGTTTTTGAAAGCCTGATGACTTTTGCCCTTGGATCATAATGATCGGTCAGAGAGCCGGATATCATTTCTATTTCAACATTGTACAATCCAGTGGAATCGAGGAGCATCCTCGCAACTTGTGCACCTGTCATTCCCAGAGAAGAGCGATATCTCGAATATTTGGAAAACGTTGAACTCACCTGTATTTGAGCCCAAGCGGCTAACAAGATCGCTGGAATCAACAATATAAAGGTTGGATCAAACCAAAATGGGAAAAACATCATTTCACCTCCTGTTCATGAAGTCTAAGGAAAAAGACTCTTGAAAGTCCTTCGATGTTCAATTTTGAATTATTTCATCATCTTCAAAGAATATTCTCATCTCTCTTTCCGCACTTTCCAAACTGTCAGATGCATGAACGACGTTTTCTCTAACTGACAGAGCAAAATCGCCTCTTATAGATCCTGGAATTGCTTTCACAGCGTCCGTGTCCCCAACTATTTGCCTGACTGCTTCAACAGCTCTTGGACCCTCCAACACCATCAATACAACAGGCCCAGAAGTTATGAATTTTACTAATGGTTCATAGAAATCCTTACCTATATGTTCTTTGTACAGTTCCTCCGCCGTTTTTCTGGACATTCTGATCATTTTGAGACCTATCAAGTTCAATCCTTTCTTTTCAAATCTCGATATCACTTCACCAATCAATCTTCGTTTGACTCCGTCGGGTTTGATGTAAACAAAAGTTCTTTCGATTTCCATGTTCAATCCTCCTTGATCACATATTCAATAGGTATTATAGCATTTTCACCATTTTATTAGTTTTTAAAAAACGTTACTTTCTGCTGTTGTTCAAAATCCAAAGCCCTGAGAGCACTGTTAGACCGCCCAACACAGTGTAAAAATTTGGGAAATTTTTTAGTATTATAGAATCAGCTACACTAGTAACGAGTGGTATGAAGTATATTGTATTTGTAGTGTAACGAGGATTTATGCGCTTTATTCCCGTGTTCCAGAAAAAATATGCGATACCCGAGCATACTATTGAAAGATACAACAGAGATATTAAAGTTTTAAAATCAAGGCTCAGATCGTTCTTTTTTTCAAAAATCGAAAATGGAATCAGAAATATGGACCCCCATATGGTTATACTAACAATGATTGACAGAGAATCTCCATCCTTTATCCTATCGATGTGGTAGGTATAAAAAACCCAGGATAAAGCGGCACCGAGCATTAGAAAATCCCCAAATGGGTTCAGCTTTAAGATGAACCTTCCATTAAGAATAATGATTGCAACACCTGTGAATGCAAGAAATGATGCTAAATATTCTTTCATAGTGGTCTTCCTTTTTTGAATCAAATGTGAGAAAATCGTGTACAGAATTGGAGCACTCGATATTATGAGTGAAGCATTCGTAGGATAGGTGAAAACGAGTCCGGAGTTTTCAAAAACGAAGTATGCTGTTACTCCCCAGAAACCCGCGAATATCACATCTTTTGAAAGAAAATCCTTGATTTTTCCACGAGATAGTATCACCAGCGTTAAGGACGCTATCATGAATCTAATCAAGGCGGCCGTTAACGGTGGTATTGAATTCACTACCACCCTTGTCGCAATGAAGGAAATACCCCAGATCACCGTTACACTCCAAACCATCAATTTGTACAAGAATAGACACCCCTACAAGAGTTCTGATTCTGTTAACTAAAAGTGTTGAAATTTATCAAAAACCTCATTATTCTTTAAATAAGGGACCTTCCCCCAACACCTTGATTCTATTA
>Ga0209834_10001593_pt1 | contig 12567 bp, 24 predicted proteins | sample Mar14236cmmetaG_FD_184134 | JGI IMG/M metagenome (GOLD analysis project Ga0209834, IMG submission 184134) | Marine hydrothermal vent microbial communities from Guaymas Basin, Gulf of California to study Microbial Dark Matter (Phase II) - Marker... ...
GTTATACTGATGTTTGGAACTATTGAACATTTATACAATGATTGGTTAGTTTTAAACAAAGTAAAGTATCTTTTGGAAGATGATGGGAAATTTATCATCAGCATACCAACATCAGAAAATGTAAGCAAGAACCATTTAAGGTATTATCCATATGCAGAATTTTTAAGACTGATGAAAGTGGCAGGACTAACTTGTATTGAATATCAAAAACATCCAAATTATCTTAGCCAACAACCAAGACTATATGCGTTTGAAAGAAAATGAAAGGAGATACAGGATATAACAAAGAATATTTTGATGAGTATAGTTGGAACGATTATTATTTGCTCAACACAGCAATTTTGAAACAATATCTTAAAATACCAGATAAAGCCAAACTATTAGATGTTGGTTGTGGTAAAGGCTTTCATATTAAAGGATGGAGAATGAACGGTATTAATGCAGAAGGTTGCGACCCTTATAGCAATTTAGACTTCTCTTGGTTTAAGAGTGCTTCTATAACTGACTTGCCTTATGAAGATGATGAGTTTGATGTGGTTACTTGTTTGGATGTGTTGGAACATTTGAAGCCAAAAGACATACTGAAAAGTATTCAAGAATTAAGAAGGGTTGGTAAAGACCTTTTGATTGTCCAGACCATTTTCAGCGATGAAGATAATCATGAAGAATTGTGGAAGGGTGATAAGACCCATGTTACTTGGATGCCAAAAAGTTGGTGGTTGGAAATATTGGAAACAGATAAATATGGCTATATATTAAAACCATTTGAAGTTGTTCTGCCTAACGGAACAGTTGCTAAATTTCCTCATCCTGACCAGCTTATTATAACTAAATGTAAAAGGAGGAACAAATGAAACTTAATCTTGGTTGTGGAACCCAGATATTAGACCCAAAAGAATGGGTGAATGTTGACTTGCATTATATCCATCCAGATGTTATTAGGGATGACATGGTTTCTTTAAAGAAAATAAATGGCTTGTATGATTTGATATATTGTGCACACGCCATCATGTATGTTCCCAACATTTGCTTGTATAGAATGTTTTTGAGATGGAGGGAGTTATTGAAAGCAAACGGTAAAATTATCATAGAAGAAGCTACTAATAAAGAACCGTGGGAATACGTAAAGTATATTAGGCATCCAGAGGTTTTGATTTGGAAACTATCGGATGTAGGGTTCAAGAATGTAAAGAAAGTGAAAAGACCTGAATGGAGTAGGCACAAAGGAGGTTATTGCATTGAAGGGATTAGATAGGCTACAAATTGCTTGTAGGAGCTCCATGGGGCTTGTTTTAGGCACTTTTTTTAATAAGGAGTATAAAACCATTGGGTAAAAAAATAACGCTTTAAAATGGCTTAAAATGGCTAAAATGAAAATTTGTGTGAAAAGTAAGGACAATTTGATGTGGTTCTGGTATCTTGGATTAAAGAACTATCTCGGAGAAAAACGTTTGTTTAGCTGGTTCAAAACAAAAGATTACGGGGATGTGGAAGAGATAGGACAGCAGAAAAGATACAACATAATATTTACAGAACATCCCAAATATCTTAAAGACGAACCAGACACTGTATTTAAAATCCTGTTGCTTGCTGATGTTCCCAAATATATACCAGCAGAAGCAAAAAAAGTTGATTTACTGATTTCACCAAGCAAATTGGTGTCTTCATATAATAAAAATTTTTTATACTTGCCATACGCCTGTTCAAACGAATATTTCTATCCAGAAAAAACCATCATTAGAAAGAATTTTGCTTGTTTTGTTGGTAGTATGTGGGAGTTTAGAAGAAAGTTCTTCAAAAAGTTCCCTGAAATAGATGTATATAAAAACAAAGGGTTTGATGAAACAAGACAAATATATGCTAAGTATAAAATTGTAGTTGATTACGGGCAGTATTGTGATGAAGCACAAATAGATAGTCAACTAACTATGCGTGTGTTTGAAGCTGCTGCGTGTGGTAATCGTGTCTTAACTGATAAGCAACCGTATGTATATGGACATAATTTACCCGGTATAGAAAAATATAATTCAGAAGAGCATTTGAAACAATTGCTCAATAAATACAAGAAATTAGACCCACAAGCAGGAACTATACCAGAGTATTATGCAACACATCATTCATATAAAGCAAGAGCAAGAACGCTTTTAAGGGCTTTGGTTAGGCTTGGGTTTGAGGTTTAAATGGTGAATGAAATGTCTATTTCAGAGTTAAGAAAGAAGTTAAGAAATCTGGAATACGGAGATACTGTTGATTTAGGTAGGTTTTTAGCATTACACCCATCTCCATTAGATACTGAGGTGTTTGTTGGTTCTATGAAAATACCAAAGCACTATATTGTGTTTGATGAAGAATGGAGACACTATTTGACGCTGGAATACGATGTAACAAAACATTTGCTTTATGTAAAATATCGTGGAAAAGTAAAGGGGGAATAAATGGTAACAATAAAAGCAAACAAACAAGAACAACAGCTGGGATATTGGAGTGATAAGAAACTTGAAGAACTACAAGCGATTAGAAAATCTCTGTATGCCCTGCATATCAGATTAGATGACATACTTGACTGGATAATGAGGGAAAAGAAAAATGAAAACTGATTGGAAGAATAGAATGGCTATACATATACTTACAAGAATGAGGCATCCATATCTCTCTTGTCTTCTTCATAGTCTATTACAACAAACTTATACTAACTGGGATTTGTTCATACTTGATAACAATGACGAACAGTTTCATATACAAAGAGACCATTTAATAGTGTCTATCTTAACACGGATGAGGTATAATAAGCACGATATTGTAGTAGTGAGACCAAACACAGATGAGTTAAAGAAAAACATAGGACAAAGCAGGAATATTCTGATAGACGCTTCAAAAGAATATAAATGGGCAGTAAGGATAGATGACGACAGCATACTTGACAAACACTATCTGGAAAGATTATGGGATGTTATTAAATCCAAACCTAATGAAAACATAAGCGCAGTGGGTGGGGTGGTTCCAACATATCAGGGTCCAGAACTGTGGAAATATCCCCCAAAGATATTTAATGAAATAAAAAAAACACCTGTCCCAGAAAGATACCTTAAATTAAGCAAAAAATATCCAGAATTAGGAGGTTTTAAAAATGAAACAGAAGAATATTATAATGTGGGCGAACCTCTCGATGATGGCGCTTATCTCTATCATCCTGAGCATGATACAGTTATTGTTAGCCATCACCTTAGGAGTAGCTACTTATTTAGCATTCCAGTTTTATCTGAAATTGGCGGATTTCCTTCAAGCGATGATACGGGGTTTAGAGAAGAAACAATTGCGTCTATTAAAATGCTGGAAAAAGGATACAAGCTCTACACACATACACAAGCTATTGCGTGGCACCTCTGGGCACCAAATCTCGGAAGAGGATATAGCCAAGAATATACGCCAGAAGACCACGAAAAGAAAATCCTCAAGAACGAAATAACCTTTCAAAGAAAATACAGGGATATATTAAGGAAATTGTTTAGTTAAATATGGAACAATGTAAATGTGGAGGTTATTGCGGGTATAAATGTAAATGTAAGGTGCTTAAATGTGTCTATTGCATTAAAAAAGAAAATGAGAGAAACTTTAAATCATCTGGAATATCATACAAGACACATAAACTGCATTCGTTTACACAAAAGCACGAACAAGAAGCACAGGAATAAGATGGTAGAAATCTGTAATTGGTTAATTGATAATGGTTATCATTTTGTTACAGAAGCCAAGTTTAAGAAAGGAGGTAGAGCGGATATTGTTGTCTTGGAAACAGGAGATGCCTATGAGATAATGAACACAGAAGAAATGGAAAGATTTAATAAAAAGAAATATCCTATTCCAACTTATCCGATTAAAGTTACTGATAAATGGAGGGGATTATAAACAGAGAGATAGCACGGTTCAAAACAAAGTTCAAACACCACCAAGTAAGTCCGTTTTAACTTTTTCTTTTGGGCTTTGCTATCCTGTAAATTGGAGGTAAAAAGATGAAATATGATGAGAAAGGAGAAACTGTATTAGATGAGATAAAGATGTTGTTAAAAGAAATTCGTGATTTGCTTAAACAAGACGATTTAAATGTAAAAGAATAGAAAGGTGAATATATTGTGAAAACTGATAAAGAAAATAATTTAATCTGGCTTAGCCAAGTTCATTCCAACACAGGAACAGCAACATTCTGTCGCAACCAATGTGAAAGTTTTTATAAGTTGGGCTACTTTGACAATATACAAATTCTACCAGACCCCTATGTCCCAACCAAACTTGACAACCCTGTCTTACAAAAGATGATAGAAACTAAATTAGATATAAGAAAAAGCACAGTCATTCAAGTAATGTGGCCGGAAAGATGGTATGCGACCATAGCAAAAAGACCTAAATGGTTCATAGGTTATAATGCGATAGAGGGAACCAAGATACCTTATAATTGGGTTCAGATAATGAATGATGATGATGTTGACTTGGTTCTTACAATGAGCTCTGCTATGAAAAGGATGTTTGTTGAGAATGGTGTTAAAAAAAGAAAATTGTTTGCGTTAGGACACGGTGTTAATCCTATTATCTTTAAACCGAAAGAAAACGACAAAACGACAAGATTTCAGAAACCATATACTTTCTTGTATGTTAATGGCTGGAGAACAAGCATAGGACGGAATGATAGGAAAGGACCAGAGATATTATTAGACGCATGGGTAAAAGGAAACTTTGTAAATAATCCCAAGTATCATCTTTATATGAAAGTCAATATGGTGTATGAACAAAAGAGGGATTACTTTAAAGACATTAAACAGAAAGTCGGATATGATGTTTCCAAATGGACTAACTTCACTTTTGACACAACAGACTATCCTGTTCAAGAACTTGTTAAGATATATCAGAATGCTGACTGTTTTGTAGCCCCAACAAAAGGTGAGGGTTGGGGAATAACCATTCAAGAAGCAATGGCGTGTGGGCTTCCTGTTATAGTTCCAAACAACCCATATGCAGGTTATATGGATTTCTGTAATAAAAAGAATTCTTTGTTGATTGAGATAGAAAGGGAAGAAGAGGTTGATAGCAGGTTGATGGGACATTTTTATAGCGGTTCTAAATGGCACATAGCATCTACTGATGACTTAATACACACTATGCGGTGGTGTGTTCAATATCCACAAGAAGCAAAAAAAATTGGTATAAGGGGTATGAAAGAGGTGGTTACTTATTGGACTTGGGATGATGCAAGTGACAGATTGATAGAAGAACTAAAACGGAGGAAGATGTATTATGATAAAGCATTTAAAATTTAAAATAGGGGAAAAACCAAAAAACACAGGGATACCTGTCGTCTTCATATATCATGACGAATTAGTTATGTATCAAGATTCTGAAACAGTCTATAAATTTATGAAGATGTGGACTAAACAATTACAAAAAATGAAAAGAAGCGATAAACTACCGGGTGAGATTAAATGAAAACGGCTTTTATAACAGGCGTAACTGGTTTTGTGGGCAGTCATTTGGCAGAGTTTCTGTTAACTAAAAACTATCGTGTCTTTGGTTTAGTAAGAGCTCGTTCTAATCTTGAAAATATAAAACACCTTTCCAATAAAATTAGGTTGATAACTGGTGATGTAACTGACGCTATCTCTTTAAGGAAAGCTTTGTCTGAATGTAAACCAGATGAAGTGTATCATTTAGCAGCTAATAGTTATGTTCCTTATAGCTGGACACAACCTGTTGAAGTGTTTAATACCAACGCAATCGGTTTTATTAATTTGCTTGAAGCAATCAGAAATTTTAATCTGAACCCCAAAATAATGATAGCGGGAAGTAGCGAAGAATATGGTATGGTATATGAAGAGGAAGTTCCTATAAAAGAAACCAACCCATTAAGACCGTTGTCTCCTTACGGTGTCAGTAAAGTTACAATGGATTTGTTGGCACAGCAATATTTTGCTTCATACAAAATGAACATTTTTATTAGTAGGGCTTTTAATCACACTGGACCCAAGCGAGGAGAAAACTTTGTGTGCAGTAATTTTGCCAAGCAAATAGTAAAAATAGAAATGGGATTAAAAGATAAACTAACTCACGGCGATTTGAGTTCTGTTAGGGATTTTACTGATGTTAGGGATATGGTAAAAGCGTATGTTATTGGACTAAACCATCCTAATATTGAATTTGGTAAACCATATAATATTGCTTCTGGAAAAGGTTACACTATACAAGAAATAGTTGATATGCTCTGTTCTATGTCCAAGAAGGAAATTGAATTAGAGATGGATGAAGCAAGAACAAGACCAAGCGATGTTCCACTCTTGATAGGGGACAGCACTTCGTTTAGAGAAACTACAGGCTGGAAACCAGAAATTCCTTTTGAACAAACTCTGAAAGATTTGCTTACCTTTTGGAGAAAAAAGTTAAAGAAGCCGTAGGAAGCGATTTAAAGCCTTATTTTTTTAGGCATACTTTACCATTCGGTTAAAAAAATAATGCCCAGAATGGCTCCATTTTGGCTCTAACAAGAAAATTATAGCATACTTAAAATAAAAAAAAGAAATTAGTAAAAAGGGATTAATAATGATTTTAATTGTCTTACGTCTTCACTTGCTATTCTAATGTCTGCTTCCTCATATCCAAGACAAACCAAATCTTTCCTTTGGCTTGTAACTAAATCTGATATGTCTGCCCCTGCTGTTTTCCAGAAACTTAAATCATGATTTCCAAGAATATAATAGGTTGTTATCCCTTTAACTTCTGGATATTCGTCAATTACTTCTTGCGCCTGTGCCTTAAATCCGTGTGCGTATAGTTCATATACTTGTCCTCTGAACATATTCTCTCCTGCTACCATGTCTCCTGCGTGATATATCTTTTTTACACCTTCTCGGTTCGCTATATCATAATATTCCCAAAGATAGTCTAACCTGCAATACTTGCTCCCAAGATGTGTGTCGCCTATTAAGCCTATCGGCTCTTCTTTATTAACCCACAATATCCAACCGCCAAGCATAGCAGCCAATCTCTTCCTTCTCATAAATGGGGTTTGGGCTTCAAATGTTCCTACTTGAAAAACATGGATGTTACGATAAAACAATTGCTCTACTTTGTGATAATGTCCTATCCCCAATATGTGTGGTTTCTCACCACCAGAAAGAGATTCAACATATTTCTGAGAATGGTAACTGATAGCATATGCTGTGCCACCGCCGGGATGATATAGTCTCAATATACATTTGTTTTTGTCCATATCAGAACTATGGTCGTAGTAATGCTGTGTGGGTGGCTTTTGCTCTCTTAATGCCTTTACTATGGCTTCCAATTCCTTAGATTTAACTTCTCTGTTATCAAGAACTTTCAGGAATTTCTTTTCTTCTTTTGTCAAGTCTTGCCATTCTTTTTTTCTACGGTCTTTTTTCATGGTATCACTTTTTTTTCTTTAATTTCCAATAGATAATGTCTATCAATGCCGCACTTGCAGAAGCACCAAGCAAGTCAATATCTATGCCCATGCTTGAATAATTAATTCCTGCCCAGATACCCAAGCCCATCATGGTATTGACTAACAATGTTTTAAGTAATTTCTGCCATTCAAATTTTTCTATTTTGTTATCTTCTAATGAATTGTATAGCCAACCACCAACGCTTCTTAGTGCTTGTGGAGCCAATACTTTCAATATGTCCATTAGCATTTTATTTCACCTCCATTTTGTTTAAAGTAATCTATTTATAAGCAACGCAAGTATGATTGCACCAACATTAATTATAGTTAAAACATCTATTCGTGTTTTTAATCTTTCAACGCTAAGATTAAGATGGGGTAAATCGTTTTCCATTATCTTGTCAAGCTTTTCTTCCATCTTATCCACGCATTTTTCAAGTTGGGTAACTCGATAAGTTAGTGTGTTGTTCTTCGCCATTAGTCAATCACCTGTTTCAATTTGTCGTGTTTGTATTTGTCCAACATATCTCCATAATATGTTTTCTACTTTTATCCAGCCATCGCTTCGGAAATTATTATCTCCTTTAAACTTATACAATCCTTTTTCTGACTTAACTTGTTCTATCCTGTGAATGATTAACAAACCATCTCTTTCTCTCTTATAAATACAAATATCGCCAACAGTTAATGGTTGTTTGTTTAGTGTTCCAGAATATACCTTTTCACATAACACAATGCTATTAGCATCAATAAAGGGTTCCATGCTATTGGTATTGGCAACATTGAAATAACGCCATTTGCTACCTCTTGGAAAACCTTTCTGTAACTTTGCTCTTGCCTCTGATTTAGTTAAAGAACTGTGAGCACTTGGTTTATTTGACTGAGTAGGTGTTTCATTATCCCATTTGCCCATATAAACCGTAGTTTCCTTCTTCAGTTTCAAATATTTCCGTTTCAGAGCAATATATCTGTTGTAAATAAAAGTGAACAAATCTGTTATTAACCACATTTTCAATCCCTCTCATACCTCATACCAAAAACCTTTGTATGATATTATGTTATCATCTCCTGCTGATTCTATACGCCACATATATATTTCGTTTTGTTTAAGTATTATTTCTTCTTCTCTGGCAGCTGCGCCTCCAGCTAAATCAAACTTACCTGTGTGTCCAAAGGCAATAGCTTCGATTAAAGTTCCACTTCCTGTTATGGTTGGTAAAAATCTTACATTAAGAACACTCGTAGTAGAACTGTTCCTGTTGTTATTAATTGGTGTTGCCAATGTGCCTGTCCCAGATGAAATAGTTGCACCTTCATACACTTTAACATTTGTTGTTGCTGTTCCCTCTATGTTAAAACCCATATGAATTCTTTTTGCAGAATCTGGCGTCTGTGTAGTGAATACTACAAGCCCACCCGATGCAAGTGTTGTATAACCCGCTACAAAAAAATGTTTGCCTTCATGAATTCTGTGATGGGTTTGGTCTATCGTAACTAAAGAATTGTTACCGTCTTGATTAAACACAGCGTCATTTGTTCCCAATATATAATTGCTTCCCGTTCCAAGAGTCCATAGTCTTGCCTTTGTAGAATCTGCATTATCTAAAGTAACAGAAACTGGTGCATACGAACCGCTTGTTTGTGCTACGGTTGTGTGTCCATACAATTCTGCCCTAACCATCTATCCCCTCCACTGCTTTCTTAAAAGCAAGTAGTTTTTTCATAAGTTGCCTGTTCTCTTCTTTCAAAACAACTATTCTTTTGTTTTTTTCTTTAATTAAATTTTCTAACTTATCAAGTTCTGTCCTTATACCTTTTGTTTCCTCCACTCTTTACACCTCATTTTATTAATTCCAATATTCTTTCTACCCTTTGTTTTTCACGCCTTAACTTCCTAATCTCTTTGTTGCTTAAACCAAAACTTTTTAGTATTCTGGCTTGTTCCGCTTTGTTTAAGGCATATAATTCTGGGGTAGTGTATTTATACTCCTTTTCTTTTTTATGGCTTAAAACAGGCTCTTTCGAGCTCCTACGGGATTTCTGTAGCATGTTATAAGTCCTATCATTACAAGCCAAGATACCATCCCCTAACTTTGAGTCAAGTATAACTTCAAGCCCCTTATATCTTAAACCAATCTCTTTCAATGTCCTTTCATTTGCTGCTACCAGCTTGTCTCCATATTTATTGTCTTTTGTTAGTTCCATTTGTTTTCACCTACCATTCTCTTACAGTCATGGTGTTACCTGTAAGTGCATTTCCATCAAAATAATATAAATTCAATCCAACACCTCTAATGTATGGGTCTGCTCCGCCAGTATTTCGCCCACCTAATGCTACTACATAACTACCTGAATTTAGTGATGCTAAGTTATCGCCCAGCCATTTGTTAACTTCTCTCCATGAATAACTACTATCACTAAAATTGTAATTAAGACAATTCACACTGCCTGTCTTACCGTCATTGTAAATATATATCGAAACATTAGTGTTATCAGAAGACGAACCCTTGCATTCAATACTTCCTGTTAAGAAAAGCAACCTGTTCTCGGAATAATCAGGAACTAAGGCAGCCCCTTTTATCTCTTCGAATGTAGCAGATGTAGTATAACCTTCCGTGTTGTCTGTTATGGTGCTTTTTCTCCAGAGCGCTTCACCAGTCCTTTTTACAGTGTCATTCAAATCATCATCTGTTAGTTGTTCGTTGTTCCAATCCGTTCCTCCTAATGTTGTTGTTCTAACTGTCATGTTCTTTCACCTCATAAATCTGCATATGTAATGTTTATATCAAATTGCAGTTCCATACTGCCTGTTTTCTGGATACCTATAAATGTATCTTCTGCGAATAAATCGCCATCTGTATTAAAAATGCCAATACTTCTTATATTTGCTCCATTACCTTCATTTGCAGCCAATACAAGTTCGTAATTATTCTGCTTATTTGATATTGTGTTTGAATCAAATATGTCTCCATAATAACTCCCTGTAAGTGTTGTATCAGAAGCCGATGGTGTGAATACTCCGCCTGCTGATGTTGTTTGACTACCTACAACTCCTATTGTTGGTGGTGCTCCCGCTCCACTACTCATTAAATTTCTTATTTCGTTTAATCCTGAATTTACCATCATTATGAATCACCTGATGCATGAAATCCCCAAAAAGACATTCCTTCTCCATCTCCAACCAGCCAATTGCCTGCCCCTGTTGAACTAACCCAACCATTCCTGCTACCTGCTTCATCTGTCCCAACAAGATAGAAAGCACTGCCTATCCATCTTTGCTTAACTCCCACCGTCATAGTAACTCCTACTTTCTCGTTAATCTGCCAATAATCACTAATTAAACTGCCTGTAAGAAAATCCATGTGAATTTTTTCCCTGTCTCTTTGTTGTTTGGCTAAATATCTTCCTAATTCTGTTTCTACCATCTAACCACCATACGCTTTGATTGTTTGTTCATCTTCTTCAAGTGTAATTGAGGTCATCCAACCATTTCTTGCTGAAAATCTGTGTAATATATTTTTAATCCTTAATCGTTTTAGTGGCTCTGTTGTTCCTAACACAGCTATTTCTGAACTTTGAACTTTATAAACTTTCCCTCTAACATATTTTGTAGTTCCTAAAAATGTAGCATCTATCTTATATCTTGGCTGACCTAATAAAGATAATATTTCATTCACTCTTGTTATACCTAAATTTCTTATTTCATTTCTTTGTGTTTCTATGTCTTTACCAGCGCCCCTATCTCTCCCATAATATGTGTCTGCTATTTCTTCTTCTTTAATGTATTTGAATTTCGCTCCATATTCTCCCATGCTTGTTACATCCCATTTTGTAACTAAAATTGAATTTCCATTTGCGTCTTTTCCACAATTAAGTAAGACTGCATTTATCACATCAAACAATCCATATGTTATTTTTGCTGAAATGACATCTGCTCCGTCTAAATCAATAGTTCCAACAACATCTGAATAATCAGGAGAATCTTTGCTTCTTAAATGTAATTTATTGGTATTGTCAAGCTCTATCATGTATGTTTGTCCATTTGGTGTCCAATCTGCTGTTGTAAGTGTTTCTATGTGTTCATAAATACTTCTCCAATCCGAATGATAATCGTTTTCTAAATCACCCAATTGAGGAACGGATGTTGTGTCGTATGTAATTAGTGTGGCATCATTTTCTGGTTTGAATTCATTAGCTTTATCTATAAGATGTGTAATGATTGCATCCCAACCTGTTCTTGCCACATCATTAGCATCTGTGTAAGAAAAATCTTTATCATATAACGCTGGTCTTGGACTAAAAAGCAATCTTTCAACTCTATTTACACCCCTTACTGTTAAAACAATACCTGCTACATCCATATCATAAAATAATTCTGTTACTATCCCATTTATTATGAGTGTTGATGGGTCTGATGAACCTTCCCCAATATATATATCAATCTCATCATTAACTTCTATAGTTCTTGTTGGTTTAACCCCAATCATTATTCTAAATTGAAAAGAGTCCATACTTGCTTCTATGCCTTCCTCTATATCAAAATCAAATATCTCAATAAGATTTACCGAACTATCGTCTGTTCTATCTGTATGAACTATTTTATATCTTTGTTCTGTTGCCATTTATACTTGAACCTCTTTAAATGAAATTGAATATTCAACCATATATCCAACACCAGATGAGCCTTTATCACTTCTTGGTGTTCTTATAACATTATATGCTGTCGGGACTACATAAACCATGCTTCCATTGCCAAATTCTGATGCAGTGATTATTTTCTCATCTATTAAAGCAAACACACCACCAGACATAATCATGCCACTTAACATACTGCCTGTTACAAAATATGCTCCATTTTCTGCTAAACTTGTAAAATTATTGTATGCTCTACCTGTGTCATCATATAAACCTGTTATTTGGTGTGTTGGGTTTGAAAATCCTGTGTATCTTCCTTGTGCTAATCTTATGTTATAACTACTTCCTGTTGATTTTGCTGGAACATCTGGAACAGACCAAAATGCATTCATGCTCATTGTATGTTCTGTTGCATTTAAATCAATAGCAGCACCACTACATATCAAACTACCAGCATCAACTAATAATGTCATTTTTTATCACCTTTT
>Ga0209834_10001596_pt1 | contig 12555 bp, 13 predicted proteins | sample Mar14236cmmetaG_FD_184134 | JGI IMG/M metagenome (GOLD analysis project Ga0209834, IMG submission 184134) | Marine hydrothermal vent microbial communities from Guaymas Basin, Gulf of California to study Microbial Dark Matter (Phase II) - Marker... ...
CCGCTAAACTCAGGAGGTTAAAGAGTGAACATGCCTAAAACAGATTTCCGCCCAATGGGCTAAATAGCGGTTATTCTGCACCCTCAAGGGTATCTTTGGCCACATTGCTCTCCAGTATAATAAAAACCGCGTTTGGAGTCACAACTCTATTAACTACCTTGACGTTGCTTATTTTCACCCGTCCGATTGTTCGGGGGAACAGGGCATCTATAAGCTCTTTAGGTGCGTTGGGTTTAGTTCCTATTGTTATGGTGCTCGGATAAAATTTGTTGCTGGTATACTCCAAGAATATCATCACAGGATACGTCTCGGACATCACCTTGACGTTAATCAGAAACGCCTCGTGGATGTACGTGTGCCCATCCTTTGTCTCAACCACGCTCACTTCCAGGGATGTTGGGATGGCGGTGGCTAACTTGAGGAGATATTCGTATAATATCCCTCTTGGAAGTTCCAGTCGCACAACCATGCTGTTTCTCTTCTCACTGTAATACACCCATTTCAACGTAACCTCACTTTCAAGTATTGTGTCCATGGCAGTGTTTAAGAGTTCTAGTGGGAGCTCAAATTCGAGCGAAAGCATACTAGAGCCCCCCGTGGGCTGAACATAACGGTTTACATTGTAGAGAATGCTCTACTCCTTTATTAAGTTATTGGATGTCTTGTCTGTGGCGGTGGTGTTCAGGATGAGACTGGGATGTCATAATTGAATCCATCTATCAGTCTGAAGTTCTGGTTTTTGCCATCAAAAAGATTAACGTTATTCAACAAGAAAGAAACGCCTGAATCTATTAACGACTGGCTACATCCTCCTCGAGCCTCTTCACTTCCTCCGATGTTCCAACCCATACCACTATGACTGGCTCAACGGTTATCATGCCGTCCTTTATCATGGGCTTAATTTCACATATGGCCTGTTCAATCTTGTATCCCCTGTCAACGACTTCTATCACGAGGGGCAAGTCAGTCGAGAGCCGCATAACATCTGCCGAGTGAACGCGGCTCTTCTTTCCAAAGCCGTAGATGCCGCGGTAAACTGTCGCCCCGGCGAGGCCCATTTCATGGAGCTTTTCCACTATTGCCTTGTATAACGGCTTTCCACCCCAGCGGTCGCCCTCGCCTATGTAGATGCGAAGACGGAGAGTGTTCCAGTGTTCGACTTCAACCATGAGCTCACCTCCGGGCAAGAAGGAACCCCGTAAACACTAGGGCGATTGTTATTATAACGTTTGCCGCGGTGTTGAGGCCCGCTATGATGTACTCCCTCTCGCGGAGGAGTGAGAAAGTCTCGTAGGAAAACGTGGAGAACGTGCTCAACGCCCCGCAGAAGCCCGTCCCGAAGAACGCCCTCCAGTCTGCAGGGACATCGATCCCCCAGAAGAGCAGGCCGTAAAGATAGCCGAGGATGAAGCTGGCTATGCTGTTCACGAGGAGCGTTCCCACTGGGAAGTCCCTGTAAACCGGCAGTATTCCTGAGATGTAGAACCTTGCAAGTGCACCGAGGGCACCGCCGAGCATTATTGCGGTCGCTATTCTGAGGTTCATTCTCTCACCCCTTGTCTTTCTCCCCGCATGCATCCGGTAGTTCGTATTTAATATTTTGGTTTGGATTTTGAGACTATCCAACCCTTCAAAGAGCACTCGAAGGAAGCGCTCCATAAAGGCTAGGACTGCAAGCGCCCTGTAACGCCTAATCCCATAAAGCTTCGAGCCCATTCTACCGCCTCCCAATCTTTTAGCGGAGAACAGGCGTCATCAGCCCTCAGCGGGCGGTTCGGGCTCGAAGCCCGGGCGGACGCCATCGCCCAGTGGCCACTTTAGGGGCATGATTAAAAACCTTTATGGTACAAGGCGGCCACCTAAAAACTTAATAAGTCCTGTGATAGCCTTTCCCTGTGATGAAAATCATGGAGTTTATAGCCTTCACATACGTCGGCAATTTCATAAGTGAGAACCTGATAAAAGAAGTCGTCTTTGACGTATTTGATGAAGCTAACCGGTTCTTTGAAGAGAACAATCTCCCCCTGAGGTTTCTCTACGTTGGAAAGCTCAAACTCGAGCCGGGGTATCTGATAAACATACCTACCCCCGAGGGAACTATCCGCGCCTATCCCCTCGAGGCCCTCGTTGATGTTCTCCATGCAAGGCTCCTCCAAGAGATTGAGGAGCGGCCGGACATTAAGATGAACAAGATATTTGCCCTCACGACTTTCCCCCTTGTTTCCCGCAATCCATACTTTGACTTTTACGAAAAGTTCTTGGGCATCCACGAAACGAGACTTGGTATTAGAATAATGGTGCTTTCAATGAAACCCTTTGAGCCACCTGAATTGTCCGGGCTGCTGAAAACGGCAGTTGGAGACGAGGGCCTAGAGAGGGAATCGCAGAACCGCCTGAGGGCTTCGCTGGAGCTCTTCAAGGCGAGGCTTCTCAAGGGGGTTCTCCACGAAGTGGGCCACGGTTTTGGGCTGGAGCACTGTACCAACCAGTGTGTTATGAACCCGCCCGCCAGTATGGAAGAATGGGATTCTAGGGTACCCGGCTACTGCAGAACATGCTTCCTCAGGTTGAGGTCAAATATGTCTCCGGATTATCATCAGTGAAGTTCCATTTCAGATGTCCGGCTTCATGATCGCTTCATGGTCTCTCCAATACCTCAACTAACAGTCCTTTGCACGAACTCTCTCTGATATCCCAAAACAGGTACCACATGGGTCCTTGTCATGCTTGGCACCGGGCATCTAACTCCTATGGGCAAAATGTTATTAGGAACCGCGATAACTACAATAATAGGTGAGAAAAAATGAAGCTTCCCGCGCATAAGACGAAGATTGTAGCCACTATCGGACCCGCATCCCTGAAGAGCAAAACGATCGAGGCAATGATAAGGGCAGGAATGAGCGTGGCGCGTATAAACTTCGCCCACGGGGACCTGGAGCAGCACGCCCGCACCGTTGAGCTGGTGAGGAAAGTATCCCGGAGGCTGAACCGCCCAGTGGCGATCCTCGGTGACCTTCCTGGAGTGAAAATCCGCGTTGGGGAGATTGCCGGCGGTTCCGTAACCCTCAGAAGGTGGCAGACGGTAACACTTACCACCAGGGACGTAGTCGGCAACGAAGGCATCATCCCAGTCCAGTTCAAGGACTTTCCGAAGATGGTGTCCAAGGGTGATATCATTTATCTAAGCGATGGCTTTATCGCCCTCCGCGTGGAGGAAGTTCGCGGCACCGACGTGGTATGTAAAGTCCTCGTTGGAGGGCCTCTCTTCTCCCACAAGGGCATAAACGTCCCGAATGCAAGGATAGCGATAGATGCGGTAACGGAGAACGACCTCGGGTTCATAGAGTTCGCCATTGAACACGGTATAGATGCAATAGGCATAAGCTTCGTAGGTTCTGCCTATGACGTTCTCAAGGTCAGGCGCTTTGTTGAGGAAAAGGGCGGCAGGATGTTTATCATCGCGAAGATAGAGCGGCCCGATGCCGTCCGGAACTTTGACGAGATTCTCCATGCCGCTGATGGCATAATGGTGGCGCGTGGAGACCTTGGAGTGGAGATGCCCATAGAGAAGCTGCCAGTTCTCCAGAAGAAGCTCATCCATAAGGCCAACCTCGCAGGCAAACCGGCAATTACCGCCACGCAGATGCTGGAGAGCATGACAGAGGAGAAGCTCCCCACGAGGGCCGAGGTCACCGACGTTGCCAACGCCATCCTCGACGGCACGGACGCTGTGATGCTCTCGGAGGAAACTGCAGTTGGTAAGTATCCAGTCGAGGCTGTGAAAATGATGGCCAGGATAGCCAAGGCGATCGAGGCGTACAGGGATTCCCTCTGGTCCGCGCGCATAGTGGAGTGGAAGATGAGCGAGTGGAAGGGCAGGATGCCCAGGAAAGGCACAATAAAGGACACGATAGCAAGGAGCATCATCGAGGCCCTGAACTCGATGGACATCAAGCACATCCTCACCCCGACGAGAACGGGCGAGACCGCGAGGCTCATCTCGCGCTTCAAGCCGAAGCAGTGGGTTCTTGCCTTCGTACGGGACGAGTGGGTCGGCAACACGCTGATGTTCTCCTATGGTGTCTATCCGTTCGTCGTGGAGGAGACCAGCGAGGAGGAGATACTCCGCCTGATAACCGGCCTCGGTCTCGTCAAGGAGAACGATACAGTCCTGTTGACAAAGGGAACCCCCATCGGAAAGACCGTGGGCACCAACACCATCAGAATATTCACCGTTTAATTCAAAAATAAGAGCTGGGGGCCACCTGCATCCTACGTGCTTGCCCGCGTTTATTTTTCTCCCGCTCACCCCTCCGCCCTGAGCTTCAGGGAGGTGTGTTCCTGCTTGAGCTCCTCCAGTTTTTCCAGTATTTTCTCGCTGGTCTCTTTTAGCTGTAGTGCAAGCTCTTCGAGCTCTTTTATCTGTTCCTCAAGGGCTTTTTCGCGCTCCTCGATCTCCTCCATTGCCATTGCTAGCTTCTCCTCCTCGCTCTTCTTGTAAACCTCTATCTTCAGGTTTTCGTAGTCCCACTCAATCTTTCCATCTTCGATAGTGAAAGGTACTGTTATCCGTATGACGTCGCTCTTTTCGACTCCCAGTTCTCCCAGCTTTTCAAAAATGTGCTGGTTTAGTTCGCCGGCGGCCCTGACGACCTCCTTCGGGTCGACCTTTCCTCGTGTCAGAGCAAAGAGAACGCGCCTCACCTTATGGGCATAGCCGGAGGCCCTTACAAAGCCGGTACTCAGGCGCATGGCCACCACCACAAATATTTTAGCCTTCGGAAGACAAATAACTAACGGTGAGAAAAATGAACATCCTGATATTCGGCCCCCCCGGGAGTGGGAAGTCCACCCATTCAAGGACGATAACGGAGCGGTATGGGCTGACGTACATCTCTTTGGGGGACATGATACGGGCGGAGATTGAAAAGGGGAGTGCGCTCGGAAAGGAGATGGAGAAATACCTCGCAAAGGGGGAGCTCATTCCCGACATCGTCGTCAATACCCTTGTAATCTCCCGTTTAAGGCGAGACCGGAGCAACTTTATCATCGACGGCTACCCGAGAACGGCGGAGCAGGTTCTCGCGCTTGAGAACTACCTGTACGACCACGGCATAAAGATAGACGTGGCAATGGAGATATTCCTTTCCAAGGAAGAAAGTGTCGAGCGCATCTCCGGGAGGAGGATATGCCCCGGATGCGGTGCCATTTACCACCTTAAGTACCGGTCCCCCAAAGTCCCCGGTAAATGCGACCTGTGCGGTTCTCAGCTCGTGCAGAGGGAAGATGATAAGCCAGACATAGTGGCGAAGCGCTACGACCTCTACGTCAGAAATATGGAGCCGATAATCAAGTTCTACAAGAAACAGGGCATCTACGTCCGGGTTGATGGCCACGGCGGCATAAACGAGGTCTGGGAGAGAATAAGGCCGCTCCTCGACTACATACACAACCGCGAAAAGAAGCGGGAAGAAAACGAGTAAAGTTTTTAGTCCTCTTCTCCCAAGATTTTTAGGTGGTTTTATGAAGGTTAAGTTCTATGCGACCTTTCGGGAGCTCATCGGAAAGAAAGAGATAGAGGTTCACGGTGTGAGAACCGTCCGCGAGCTCATAGACTACATTGCCGAGCATTATAATCCTGAGATAAAGAAGCAGCTCCTGGGAACGCCCCGCGTCGGCCCGGACAAGCCCATAGACGGCATGATTCTCGTGAACGGCCACAACGTTCTTCATATCAAGGGCCTTGATACCGAGTTGAAGGACGATGACGAGGTGCATATCTTCCCGCCCGCGGGGGGCGGTTGAGGGCGTCGAACCCGTTATCGAATTGTAAGGTGAGATGATGTTCAAATGGCCGAGTACTTCAACAAAATAGCAAACCGCTACGACGACTGGTACCGGACGAGGACGGGCCGGTACGTGGACAGGACTGAGAAGTGGCTGGTATTCTCCATGCTCCACACAAAATCTGGTAAGGCCCTGGATCTGGGCTGCGGCACAGGAAACTACACCCTTGAACTCAAAAAGCGCGGTTTTGAGGTCATCGGCCTCGACGCCAGCGAGGAGATGCTGAAAATAGCGTGCTCAAAGGGGCTGAACTGCATTAAGGGCGATGCATACTCGCTCCCATTTCCGGATGAAAGCTTTGACCTCGTGCTGAGCGTCACGATGTTTGAGTTCATCCACGAGCCGGAGAAGGTAATCGCCGAGATACATCGCGTCCTTAAGCCGGGGGGAGAAGTTCTCATTGGGACCATGAACGGGAGAAGCTCATGGTTTTTCTTCAAACGCCTGAAGAGCCTCTTCGTCGAGACAGCCTACCGTTACGCCCGCTTTTACACTCCCGGCGAGCTTGAAATGCTCCTTAAGAGCGCGGGCTTCACAGAAGTGGAGAGCGCAGGGGTGATATTCTTCCCCTCGTTCTGGCCCTTCCTTGGCTTCGCAGAAAAAGTGGATAGAAAATGCTACAAACGATGCAGAGACCTGGCCGCGTTTATCGCCGTTAGGGGAGTGAAGGATTGAGCGAGATAAGCCTCATCACCAGGGAAGAGGCGTTCAAACGCGCGGAGCGGATAAGGCGAGAGTACAAGACAATCTATTGCATTGAATTTGAACTTGAGAGGGCCTTTATCCCCCTGGACGACGTTGTCCCCACCCAGGCGGAGCTGAGCGAGGGCAAGCTCCTCGTGGTCCTCCAGGAGATAAAGCACGGGTACGATGCCCCGATAATAGCGATCCCTTATGGGGGGAGGTACTACATCATAGATGGCCACCACAGGGCTTTTGCCCTGAAGAGGCTCGGCTTCGAGAGCGTGGAGGCGATCCTCCTTAAGCCCCCCGAGGAGTTCGTTCCCGGTGTGGTCAAAACGGCGGAAAAAGAGGGGCTAAAAAGGCTGGAAGACATAAAAATAGTGAGGGATTAACCCTCCCAGATCACGTACTCCTTCTTTGCAATGAACACCGGCTCTACCCTCTTCCTCACTATGACGACCTTGTCCTCGCCGTACTTCTTGTAGAGCTCCTGGATGTAGTTCTCAAAGACGTTTTCGGGCATGCTGGCCTGGGCGACTATCGTGTTGTCGCCCTCCTTAACGCTCAGCTCCTTGACCGGGACGTAGGTTATGATGTCCTGGTGGGGCTCGAGGTAGAAGTCGTCCTTTTCTATGTCCTTGCCGTTGGGGGCGATGTAGTAGACTATGCTCGCCCTGAGTGTGAGCTTTACATTGTCGTAGTCCTTTCTGAACGCGGCTTTGAGCTCGAGCTGGCCGCTCTGTCCCTCGCCGAGGATGTACGTTGGGTTGGCGACCTTCCCATCGACCTTTGGTGCTCCGTTGAGCACTCCCACCGGGCCGTCCTGAACCAGGACAAAGCGGTAGCTGGTGGCGCTGGGTATGGTGAGGGTTACCTCAATTGGGGTTTCGTTGAGGTGGTCTATGCTGAGGCCTTCGGCAAGAACATCCCGCGTGATGAGCTCGGTTCCGTTGTATGCCTCAAAGATAAGTTCGGCGTCCTTGATGTCCCTTCCAAAGGCGGATATCCAGAGCCTGAGCTTCTGTTCTCCCATTGGAAGTTCTCCACCGCTGAGGGTGCTGTAGAAGGTCTTCCAGGTGCCGTTCTCGTACTTGTCTATCCTGTACACTGCGAAGGGCCTGAACTCGTAGGTTGAAACTCCTCCGTTGCTGTATGCCGGCTTGAAGTTAGCGAACAGCTTCTGGGCGTCCCACGGCTCGATGGAGTACGGAATCTGGAACGCCAGCCTAACAAAGTTGCTGAAGGCTATCTTCTGGTACGCCAGCAGTCCATAGTTGCCGAAGATGTAGAGGACGTAGGGTATGTCCCCCCTGCCGCCTATTACCTGCCCCGTTGTGAGGTCAATGGTTGCTATTGGCTGGTACACATTGTTTCCTGATGCTATGTAGACTGCAAGCCCGCCGCTTTCGTTGGCGTACTGAATCTGCTGTGTTGAGATGACCTGGAACATCGGGACGTGCGTCTGCTCGTAGTGGTTGATAGCACCGCCGAGGTAGCTTATGGCGTTGAACTTGTAGATGTCCTGCTGCCATGCTATCATGTAGTTCAGCTCCCAGGCCTCGAAGTCCTGCTCGCTTTCGTCTCCGGAGTGGGCGAAGAAGTCTGCCACGATGTAGCGCCTGTCGTAGGCGTGGCCGCCGTCGGTGGCCGAGCGCCTGTGGCTGAGCAGGCTCGACTCGATCCAGTACCCGTAGTCCCACCAGCTGGTGGCGCTGTCAAGCGGGTGGCTGTTCTCCCTGAGCCAGGTGAGAGTGTTCACCCACTCGGGTGGAACAGAGCCCTGGCTCTTCGCATAAGCTTTGGCTATGGTGTTCGTATGTTGGGCGCCTATAACTGGAACGGGCATGAACAGGAGGATGAGGAGCACCGCGTAGAGAGCCTTGGTGCTGGCGCTGTCTTTCATGTTCTCAACAAAGATGAAGGCCTCTCCAATCGCAACGCCCGTCAGGAGGAGTATGGCTCCTGAAGCCTGGAACACGAACCTGACCGCCATTAGGAGCAGGTAAACCGATCCAATGTAGTAGCTGACGAGAAAGACCTCTTTGTAACCCGTGAGGTCGCCATTGAGGAGCTTTCTGATGAATCTTGCGAGCACTATGATGAAACCGGCGAGTGAGAGCAGGAACACGAGGCCATCTTTTGTTCTGACGCTGTAGTATCCGGCTATTGTCTTCCACTCGGTCCTTGCGAGCTCGGCAACGGTCTGGTAGAGCGGGTTTGACTGGGTAGCGCCGCCGAGGAAGTTGAAGAGCTCCCTGCCAAAGTACGCGTAGAAGGCCAGGAACCCAAGGACCGCTATAGCCACCACGGTTCCAAAGCGGTGCTTCCTATCGGAGTAGTTGAGGCCGACCCTCTCCCCATAGAGCATCACTGCAGCGAGCGCACTGAGGGCCAGGAGGCCTTCAAGGGCAAACATGAGGAAGCTCCTAATTCCAACAAACCCGGTATACGAGAATCCAAGCCCAAAGAGGAGCGAAAGCCCATACAGCGGGAAGACGTCCTGGACAAACTTCTTCAGCGTGGATATCATGCCGAACGTGAAGAAAACGACCACGGTGAGTCCTGCGAAGAGGAGGAGTATCCCGACACCGAACTGGCTTCCGGTCCAGACGGCCATGTAGAGGACGCTGGTCGCGAGGAAGAGCACTCCGGAGAGCACCTTCTTCCAGTTCCACTCCTTCTCATCGAGATATATCATGAGGAAGAGCACCGCGTAGAGGAAGAACATCATGAACGGCCCTTCACCGCGGTTGTTGCCCGAGTAGGTCTTGCTGAAGTTGGCGTAGGAGAATATCATGAACGCCGCTGCCCAGAGGCCCGCCCAGTCGGAGTGGAGCTTTCTTCCGAGGAGATATGCGGCTATGATGGTCATTGCACCGACGAACGGCGGCCAGAGCTTGAAGGCTCCGAGCTGGTCATATCCAAACACAGAGACAATCTTGTAAAAGATCGCCTGCACAGTGTAAAGACCGAGGTATCCACCGGTTTTAACGCCAGCCGGGGGGTCGGCGTAGGCAAAGTACTTCGGAATCCACTCATCAATCGCTATTCGGTACATCTCGTAGTGGAAAAAGGTATCGGGGTCGAGGAAGGTCTTGTAGTTGGACGTAACTGCCCTTATCTTGAAACCGATGTACGCGAACAGGAGTGCTATCAGTGGAAGGCCGTAGGCCTTGAACTTTCGGTAGTATTCAGGAAGGGAGGATCCCTCCCCCTTTTCATTCTTCCGCTTTTCCTTAATCTCAGTCTGCACCATTCAAACCACCTCATTCAACGGTAACCGATTTGGCCAGGTTTCTCGGCTTGTCGGGGTCGTTGCCCCTCAAAACCGCCAGGTGATACGCGATTAGCTGGAGGGGTACGATGTACACGATGGGGGTAAGCAGCTCGTCCACTGGGGGCATCTCGATAAAGGCGCTGGAGACGCGCCTCAGCTCTTCCCTGTCCCCCAGGCCGATTATGAACGCTCCTCTCGCCCTTGATTCCTCAATGTTGCTCAGCATCTTGTCGAAAGTCTTCCCGCTGGGGGCGATTGCAACCACGGGAACGCCGTCCTCAAGCAGAGCCAGAGGGCCGTGCTTCAGCTCTCCGGCGCTGAGGCCCTCTGCGTGAATGTAGCTTATCTCCTTGAGCTTGAGGGCCCCTTCCAGGGCGGTGGGGACGCTGATGCCCCTTCCGATGTAGAAGAAGTCCTTCCTGTCCGAGAGGTTCTCAGCGAGCTCCCTCAGAGCGGCGTCGTGCTTGAGAACTTTCTCAATCAGCTCAGGGACTTCTTTCAGATTGCCCTCGAGCTCTCTCAGGTACTCCTCGCTCGCGGTTCCAAGAACCCTCGCCAGCTCTATTGCCAGCATTGTCAGGACGGTGAGCTGGGTGGTGTATGTTTTCGTCGCCGCCACGCCGATTTCAGGTCCCGCGTGGGTGTATAGGGTCAGATCGGCGATTCTCGTGGCCATGCTGCCAACGACGTTGACTATCGCGAGAACCTTGGCGCCCCTGGCCTTTGCCAGTTTCATCGCCGCAAGGGTGTCAGCGGTTTCCCCGCTCTGGGTGATCGCTATGACCAGCGTGTCTTCGTCTATCAAGTCCTCCAGCTCATAGCGGAACTCGCTGGCCTCTTCAACGATCGGAACCTTCTTTGCCAGGCGCTGGAAGAGGTACTTGCCCACGAGGCCGGCGTGGTATGAGGTGCCCATTGCGACTATGAATATCTTTTCATAGCGGGCTATCTCCTCCGCCGCCTTCTTCACGGCGTCAACGTTGCCATGGATCGCGTCCTTTATGGCTCTCGGCTGTTCGTATATCTCCTTGAGCATGAAGTGGGGATATCCGGACTTCTCGGCCATTTCCAGCGTCCATTCAATCTCCTGCACCGGCTTTTCAACTACCTCGCCGGTTGCGAGCTTTTTGATAACGTGGAAGTCCTTTCCCACGACCGCGTATTCCCCGTCGTCGAGGAATATGGCCCTGTTTGTGTACTCAAGAAAAGCCGGCACGTCGCTGGCGGCGAAGTTCTCGCCGTCCCCGATTCCAAGAACGAGCGGGCTCTCGTTCCTCACGAAATAGAGCCTGTCCGGCTCTTCTGCATAAATTATACCTAGCGCAAAGGAGCCTCTCAGCTTCAAAAGAGCGTTCCTCATGGCCTCTTCAAAGCTCTCGCTCGATTTGAGCTCCTCTTCTATCAGGTGTGCTATGACTTCCGTATCGGTGTCGCTCTCAAAGCGGTGCCCCTTTGCCAGCAGCTCTTCTTTTATCTCGGCGTAGTTCTCGATTATGCCGTTGTGGACGAGGGCGATTTTACCGGAGCAGTCCGTCTGGGGGTGGGCGTTGACGTCGTTGGGAACGCCGTGAGTCGCCCAGCGGGTGTGGCCGATGCCCCTCTTTCCCGGCATCTCAAGGAGGCCGAGCTTTTCGGTGAGCTCGTCTATCCTCCCGGCACCCTTCTTTATGAAAAGCTTTCCTCCATCCTCCGTTACAACGCCAGCGGAATCGTAACCTCTGTATTCAAGCCTCTTGAGGCCCTTAACAATAACCTGGCAGGCGGGTCTTTCACCCATGTACCCGATTATGCCGCACATTACTCTCCACCCACCTCTGTTACTCTTTCCCAAAATAAATTCCGGAAGTTAAAAGCGTTTCTCAATGGCACATGGTGCATCATTTGGTGCAGCCGCTGGTGGGAGGAAAAGCCTTTATACCTGCCGGTTTATCTCATCTGGGTGGGTCAATGGACAGGAAGCTCGACGAGTTCTTTGAGGCGGCTCCCCCAAAGCTCTCAGGGGACGGGGATGGTGAAAATCGAAGAAGAAAAAAGAAGCGGCTGAAATCGACCAGCCTGGAATCTTTTCTGCCCGAGGAACACGTGGTTTACTTCAAAAAACTCCGCATAGGATCGAAGAAAATAAGGAACGCTAAAGTAGAGGAGCTATAGCTCCTCCGCTATCACTGCCGTCCTGCCGACCTTGAAGACGAAGGCCCTTCTGTCCCCGCTGAGGTTGGCCTCTATCCTCTTCCTGACCCTCCAGTACTCCTCCTGGGGGATGCTGAGCTTGAGCGTGGCCCTTCCGAAGCCCTCCCTCCTGAGGAAGTCGTTTATCCTCACCGGGTGGAACGGGACGACTCCGACCACGGCGTAGGTTCTCTTGAGGTACGGGCTTTTCAGGGGTGCGTCACCCGTTGCAAGAACGCGTCTCTTTTCGCGGAGGAGCATTTTGGCTTCGGCGTTTAATACGTGGAACAGCTCGTTCAGCAGGTCGGCATAGTCAACGGCCTGCGGTACCTCGTAGAGGTACTCGCCCGGTCTTTCGGTCCACTCGACGATGTTCTCAAGGTCCGGATTGCTCTCCAGCCTTGCCCCCGCGGGCAGGATGACCGCGCTCCTCTCCGCGGTGGCGAGGGGTTCGGTGTAAAACGTCAACCTGTTAAGGGCCCCGAAGAGGTCTATGTACTCGAACTCTCCCTTCCAGGGCACCTTCTCACGCCTCATCTGCGGGGGGAGGTCAAAGATGAACGCCTCAGCCTTGGACT
>Ga0209834_10001598_pt1 | contig 12550 bp, 12 predicted proteins | sample Mar14236cmmetaG_FD_184134 | JGI IMG/M metagenome (GOLD analysis project Ga0209834, IMG submission 184134) | Marine hydrothermal vent microbial communities from Guaymas Basin, Gulf of California to study Microbial Dark Matter (Phase II) - Marker... ...
GACTAACCAAACTTTGCGTTTTAGCGCTTCGCTGGAATAAATAAATGAATTTGGAATGGTGGCGCAATGTGGGTGATGAGAATCAAATAAACGCTAAAGACGCTAAAGGAGATTTTCGATGCATAAAAAAAATCTTTTGCGTCTCTTGCGTCTCTTTTTCACGCTAAAGTTCGCTCCGCGAACTTTAGCGTGAAAACGTCTTTTGCGTTCTGTTTTTTGTTTTTTGTAGGCAACTTAAACTAATTTGAAAAGACTTTAACCGTATCAAAATGACTTCTAACCAATCTATCAAATTATACGAAACCCTCAAACGGCTAACTAAGACGCAGTTTGGTGAAGTGTGCTTTTACCTGAAAAAGGAGCACGACTACGATTTGAGCCATGTTGATTTGGATAAAGCACCAAGCGAATCTGCAAACCAGTTGATTGAATTGATTGAGCAATATCCACAAGGGCTGACTCATCTTTCTGAAGTGATTGACAAAGTGGCTCCCCAAAAAAAAATCAAGCTAAATGTCGATGATTTACGCCCTCATTTACCCAACCGCAGACCACAAGAAAGTAAATTGGGTCACGCAATACAAACACATCATCACAAACAGCGTCCTTTATTATGTTTAATTCATAGTGATGAGTGTCAATGTAGTGATAGGTTTGTAGATCGTCTTGTTCAATATTATCTTCCTCAAGTCGTTCCCTGTGAAGGTATAACACCCTACTTTGTCCATTGTCATTTTTCTCAAGATATTGATTTACATCAAGAAATTTCAGAACAACTCGCTTCAAGTCTAAAGATAAATCCTTTTGCACAACCCTCTGAAATTGTTGAGGCGATTATGAGGGAACGAAGTCCTATCATTTTCCACACTGACATGTGTACTAAAAATTGGTCACGATGCGGAGGAATGAAGCTGATTCATGACTTTATCGAATTTTGGGCGAAATTGGATATACCTTCAACACACAATCACTTATTATTGTTCTGTCTTTATTTCAATTACAAAGACATCAAACCAACCCATTTTTTGGCACGTTGGTTTAAAAAGAAATCCATTAACGATCAAATCAGAGCGGAGTTTGGACGTTTGGAAAAGGAAAACTTCTCAGAAAAATTTGGTATAAATGGTATTGTTTTACCAGAATTAGTGGATATTGAAAAAGAGGATGTTGAGGCATGGGCAAGAAAGCATTTGCCTAGTGTCTTGAACAGTGTAAAGCCCAAAATTGATAATCTGTTTAAATCGCCTGAAGAAACCATACCTATGTGTGATTTAGCAAGATCACTCCGTGAAATACTCGAAGAATTTACACCCGATGTTTTTAGGGTTTAATAACGATAAATAAGGAGAATTATTATGGTAAGCGTTTTCGATGTTGCCGCATTTATTTTGTCCAAATTAGGGCCTATTCCGGTTATGAAGTTACACAAACTGCTGTATTATTGCCAAGCTTGGTCACTGGTTTGGGACGAAGAACCCTTGTTTAAAGAACGCATTGAGGCCTGGGCAAATGGGCCAGTCATCAAGACACTTTATGAGATTCACAAAGGTAAATTTAAATTGGCATGGGCGGATTTACCCGGTAATCCTGATGTGCTAAATGATGAACAGCGGGAGACGGTAGATGCCGTGTTGGCGTACTATGGCGACAAAAAGTCTCAATGGTTAAGTGATTTAACCCATATGGAAAAACCTTGGCGGGAAGCACGTATTGGGCTCCCTAATAATGAAAGGGGCCATCGTGAGATAACTCATTTCGCAATGGCAGAATATTACGAAAGTCTCGGCCCGGAGTACGCTGACTAATCATGGGTAAAAGAAAATCCAAAAGAGTACTGGCCCCTAAAAGTAAGCCTTTATCAAATAAGAATCCTCGGCAAACGTCGTCACTAGATAGTGATTTGAAAAAACCAGCCTGGCAATTTAACGAAATAGATTGGGCTGGGCCTTGGGGATGGCATCAGTTAGCCGCTCAAAAATGGCAAGAAATACTCACTAAGTTAGGTTATTTTGAGACAAGAACATGGGCCGATATCAAAAGCGATGGCAATAATCACGCCGTTGATATTCAAAACACGCCTAATCCAGAAGTGTTAAAGCGTCTTGCGGAAATACATCAAGATGACATTGACGAACTCTTTTCGCTACGTCTTTCCGGTAAAGAACGTCTTTGGGGTATTTTAGATAATCACATTCTAAAAATACTCTGGTGGGATGCAAACCACGATGTTTGGCCTTCAAAAAAGAAACATACTTAATATTTTGTAGGGTGGGTAAGTTCGTTTCGACGGAGTCTCTACTCGCTTGCCCACCATCCATTCGCTTGCCCACTAAACCCAAAAGGATAAGATAATGAACTTCCCATTTTACACCGAGGCCCCTCCAAAAAGCCCTCGCAAAGAACCTGTCGAATTACCCTCATCGCACAAAAAGACTCAAACGCGCCCTGAAGCCTATTTGCCCGATGCGGGCTTGGTTAAGGCGGTGAATGTCGCTTTATTATTGGGGCAACCGTTGTTATTAACCGGCGAGCCGGGAACGGGAAAAACGCAATTAGCCCATAGTCTCGCCTATCAACTGGGTTTAGGGGAATTGCTGAAATTTGAAACCAAATCAACCTCTATCGCCCGTGATTTATTTTATATCTACGATGCACTGGGACGATTTCATGATGCACAGGCTGCTCAATTGGGTGAAAAAGGAACACCAAAACAGAGTGTCGATTACTTAACTTACAATGCTTTGGGTGAAGCGATTATACGCACAAATCCGCTTGAAACAGTGCAAAATTATTTACCCGATAGTTTTGAACACACTGAACCCCGTCGTTCGGTGGTGTTGATAGATGAAATTGATAAAGCGCCGCGTGATTTTCCGAATGATATTCTCAACGAAATCGAGAATCTCTATTTTCGTATTCCTGAATTGGGCAATGTGAAAATCGAAGCAACGGAACAGATGTCACCAATATTGGTGCTAACCAGTAATTCAGAAAAGTCATTACCCGAAGCGTTTTTGCGTCGTTGTATTTACTACAATATTCCTTTTCCAGATAAAACACGTTTGACGCAGATTATCGAAGCCCGTTTAGGCACGTTTAGCAGCAGTGATTTTCTTAACCAAGCCTTGGAAGTCTTTTTGCGATTGCGAGAAGGGCGCTTGCGTAAAAAACCTTCGACAGCCGAATTACTCAATTGGTTAATGGTTTTGCGTGAGATGTATCCAGAATCAGAGAATCCGATTGCCGCTCATCCTGAGAGTGTGTCAGATACGCTGAGTAGTTTGGTGAAAATGGCGGAAGATCAAGAAACAGCTCAACGAATTTTAAATTAATGTAGGGTGGGTAACGTGTTTTTGTTGCCGGCCCCATTTAATTTAAATTAATGTAGGGTGGGTTTTGTATTTTTGTTGCCGGCCCCATTTAAATGTAGGGGGCCGGTAAAGTGTTTTTGTTGCCCACCCTTTAAGTATAAAACCCTTGCATCAATCCGTTCACTCCCCTGATCCGCTGTACTAAGAGCGGGTATAAAAACAACCCATATAATATGACAACATTAAAGCGATGAACACAGACATCCTAACTAAAGAACTCATCAACTTCATAGAAAAATTACGCTTTGCCGGCTATAACATCGGCGAAACACAATACATTGCCGCCCAAGATTTGATCTTGATACTAGCCGCTCAAGGTAAACTGCCCACTGAACAGACTGAACTGCGACAGTTTTTAGCCCCCATACTGTGTCATTCGCCTAAAGAACAGGCAGAATTTGAAACGCATTTTAATCAATGGGTGAGGCAATTTCCTCAAACTAAAATCTTATTGAACCCTCAAACTAAAACATCGCCTAAAATTGAAAACACTCATGAAATTAAAAGCACTGCCAAAACTGAAAGCAACCCTTTAAGTGATCTTGAATCTGAATTACGCACTCTAAAAAAGGGCAATACCTTATGGAAATGGGCTTTTATTGCCTTCGTGATACTATTTCTTTCAAGTGTTTTTATTTATTGGTCAAATATAAGCGATTTATTTAAAAGTGATAAAATCGTACAGCCTATTGTACAACCAGATAGTGATGAAATCGCACAACCTATACAGCCAGACACTGGTGAAGTCGTCCAACCCAAATCCACGCTACCTTCAACAGAAACGGCTTCTGAAAAAAATTATCATACTGTACAGGCTGGAGAAACTTTATCTGGTATAGCTAAAAAATATGAACAAAATTATCAGGAAATAGCGGCTTGGAATAATATTGACAATCCGGATTCTATTTCTATAGGACAACGTTTATTAGTTTTTCCTCCTAATGAGAAGTCTTCACAAGATGAAATACAAGCTGTAAGTCCTTCTTTATTAGTTTCTCCTCCTAATGAGAAGTCTTCGTCAGAGGAAATACAAACCATAACGCCTTCTTTATGGGATAGATTAGCCTCATTGCAGCTATGGTTCACTTTGCTATCGCCGCTTTTTGTTTTATTGCTGTGGCAGTTATGGTGGCGGTATCGGGCGCAACTGTTCTTAGCAAGGCAAACCACAACAACGCTGCCTGATATAAGACAATTATTTCTTAAACCCACAGAGGATAAATTTTTTCAATCGAAGGGTTTGGCACGTACTGCACAACAGTTACGCCAACATATCTCTGTGCCGGCCAATGTGCTGGACATCACTGCCACCATTGAAAAAACCACCCAAGCGGGCGGTTGGTTTACACGAGTCACTGGTACGATTAAAACTCGTCCAGAATATTTAGCTTTGATAGATAGAACCACTTTCAATGATCATCAAACGCAATTAGTCAATTCACTGATTAATCAATTAGTTGCTGATGATGTCTCAGTCACACGCTATTATTTTGATACCGTGCCACGCCGTTGCTATCCAGAACAAAGTCAACAGGCACCGCTCACGCTGACAGAATTAGCACAACATTATCCCGAACATCGGTTGCTGGTTTTTTCTGATGGCAATGGACTCATCAATCCTATCACCTGTCAAGTGGTCAATTGGATTGAACAATTTTCGGTATGGTCACAGCGAGCATTGTTTACCTTAGAAACACCGGAACAATGGGGATACCGAGAGCAGCTATTAGATGGGGCCAATTTCCTGATTCTGCCAGCGAATGAGGCAGGATTCAAAGGACTGGTTGAACGCATTAACACTGGTACTTGGCAACCCTATCCCAGGCCATCCGATTCAGATTCCAATCCCTTTCCTGAATATATTCAAGAACGTCCCCGTCGTTGGCTAGAACACCATGCGCCGGATACACCCGTGCTGACCGCATTACTCAAACAAGTGCGAGATTATCTAGGAGATGAAGGCTATAATTGGTTCAGTGCCTGTGCGGTTTATCCAGAATTACGTTGGCAATTAACGCTTTATCTAGGCGAGAAACTGAAATCCTTGACTGAGGAACGCCTAGCGAAACTAGCGCGTTTACCTTGGTTTCGCTATGGGTATATGCCAGATTGGTTACGCGATCAATTGATAAAAGACTTGTCTTTGCAGCAAGAGCGTGAAATACGCACCGCATTGTACAACCGATTGTTGGAAACCTCAGAGAAACCATTATCCGATTTTGGTTTGGACATTGTGAAAACGCAACAAAACACCTTATATGCTTTAGCACAACGGCTATTGCCAAAGTGGGCAAAAAAAGCCCCTAAAAATAGTCCCTTACATGAACATGTCTTTATGACTTTCATGGGGGACAAATTAGCCGTTAAAATACCAAAAATATTGCGTCATTTATTTGCTCAATCACCTGAACCCACAGCACCACTTTCGGCTTTAAATAGGACTTTCATGGCAGATAAATTAGCCGTTAAGATACCCAAAATACTGCGTAATTTATTTGCTCAATCACCTGAATCCACAGCACCAAAAAAACTTTCTGCTTTAAATCCCCTAGACTATCTCCGTTTGTTATGGTGGGTTTTGGTTATGCCACAGCAGTTGATAGACTATCGGAAAAAATTTGGTGAAAAGGATGATAAGCGTGTAGGCAAGTGGCTGGTTAGTACCCTAGTGTGGTTGCCTTTGTTAATGCCTAGCTTGGCTTTGGGATTAGAATGGCTACCTCATTCAAATAATGCGTGGTTACCAGAGACTTATTTGTGGATTAGTGCTGGATTAGTAGGGTGTTTGTTATTGATGGGATGGTTGGGAGAATCGGATGCCGAGTGGGTGGGTGTCGTGGGGGACGTGGCGTTCGGCGTGGTGCTGCTCGTCGTGCCGTTCGTCGTGGCGTTCGTCGTGCCGTTCGGCGCGGCGATCTACGTGGCGATCGTCGTGGCGTTCGTTGTGGTGATCGTCGTGGGGGTCGGCGTGGGGGGCAGCGTGGTTGGCAGCCTAGCGATCAGCGTGGTTGGCATCGTGGCGATCGGCACGGCGATCGACGTAGCGGGCAACGTGGCGGGCATCGTGACGTTCTGCGTGGTGATCGGCGTGGCGTTATTAGTGAAAAAAAGTTTACAAACCGGCACCCCCTCTTGGTTCGCTCGCCTCTCTTTCCTACTGCTGATTGCTGCTCACCTCTTTTTGATTGTCTACTGCTTTTTGGGTGGCTGGCGGTTGTTTGTTTCAATAGAACAAGCGTAGGGCAGGTAGAATTTCCTTACATCCACCAAAACGGACTAAATAGAGAAATACAACAAATCTGAAAAAATCACAAGAAAGGGCGAACACGCAGGTTCGCCCCTACGAACGTCATGTAGGGGCGAACCTACGTGTTCGCCCTTGTTTTAAAAGGAGCATGATATGGTTCAAATGACAATGCAAGTTTCTGATAAGTTGGCAAAACAGATTCAGCCAATTGGCCCTTGGCTGCCGACGATTATAGAAATCAGTTTGATTGGCTTTAAAACATTAGCAACTATAACAGCAGCAGAAGTGATTTATTTTTTATCGACAAAGCCGTCTGCTCAAAATTTGCTTGAATATCACATTTCTGAACAATCACAACAGCGTTTGCAACGTTTGTTAGCACGGGGTGATGCGGGTATTTTATCTCAAACAGAGCAACTTGAATTAGATGAATTACAACAACTTGAGCATCTTATCATCATGCTCAAAGCGCAAGTGGCTAAAACATTAGGAAACTCATAAATCCTCTGATATATCCATTCATTTACCTTGATATTATTATGTTCAAAAGATTCAAACGCAACGACAATTTTTATTTATTGGGTTATCATATTCAAGAAAAAAGAGATACTGTGCTAATTCAACTCCAAGCAATTGCAAAATAAATTTTGCACTCCAAGCGAAAGCAAAATAAATTAATTGCAAAATAAATTTTGCACTCCAAGCGAAAGCAAAATAAATTCTCGTTCAAAAAGATCGCGTTTATTTATTCAGAAATCGGGCCTCTTTATTACGACAAAATCCCTTCATTTACGAAACTTTTTATGCGATTAAAAATAAACCCACTCCCATTCTGCAAAAAGGTGAAAAATGGAAAACTTCCTTAACGAAGACAAAGTAACCCCAACCCATCTATTACAATTATTTAAAAATGCGATGATGAAAGCTTCTCTTGATGAAGAGAATGATATCCGAGTCACAACCGTGCCCGGTAGTTTATTTTTGTTCCAAGTGTTATCAGAGCAGAAAATGCTCAAATATGTGGGTATGTTTGGATTTAAGAAGCGTGCGAATACGTCCAAAAAGTGGGTTCTTTTGAACCAATTAAACTCTGAGGTTATCTTGTCACGTTTTTCTATGCCCAGAGAAGATGTGCTATTATCTGAATATTTTCTACCTTATGAAGAAGGCATTTCTTCCTATCAGGTTATAAACTGCCTCAGATTATTTGAACGGGTGACAACGGGGGCGATTAGACAATTTGATGGCTCTGATTTGTTGGAATAAATTCAAATTTTAGGGTTCCCATGGGCCGTTGTTCCCACCTGCCCCGGCGTGCGGAAACAAAATTTTGGCGAACACGCAGGTTCGCCTTTACGGGCATAATGTAGGGGCGAACCTTTGTTATCGCCCTACCCGATCATCCGTTATAACGAGACAATGAATTATGATTAAACAGATAGAAGTCAAAAACTTTAAAACTTTCAGTTATCAAAAAATTGATCTTGGATCATTTAATGTTTTAATTGGGGCTAATGCTTCTGGTAAATCTAATTTTTTGCAGATATTTAAATTTATCAGTGATATAGCACATCATGGTTTGAATAACGCTATTTCTATGCAAGGCGGTTTGAAATATTTAAGGCATACCAACATCGCGAATCAAGAAAATTTAATGTTAAAAATAGTCATTGACTCAAACCACCCTTTAAGTTATGAATTTTCTCTTGAGTTCGATGAAACGGGATTTAAAATTGTGCGAGATAAACTGGCTTATGCGCCCAACATTGAAGGTAGCGTAGGTGAGTTTATGAGGAATCATATCAACGGTGAGCTTAAAACCACAAATACATTGGGTGAGTTAATGCCCGATATTTTTAAAAACAAACACTTACTGGGTACATTAAAGCCTAATAAGCTATTGCTTGAACAACCGCTTTTTAAGCTCATCATGGCAGAAATGAATGAGAATGATATTTTTAATACGCTTTCTATTTATGATTTTGATCCAAAACAACCCAAAAAAGCGGCACCGATTGCCGGAAAAATCGAATTGGAAGAGGATACCAGTAATTTAGCGATTGTTCTCAAAAACATTTTAGTCGATAAAGACAAAAGAAGACAATTTTTTAATTTATTGACTTATCTTTTGCCTTTTGTGGAAGATGTGCGAATCGAAGAATTTACGGAAAAACATTTAATTCTCAGCTTAAAAGAGAATCACTCTAATCTCTATTTACCAGCCACTTTTCTGTCTGAAGGCACTATCAATATCATTTCCCTTATTGTCGCGCTGTACTTTGATGAAAAACCCTTGTTTTTGATGGAGGAACCCGAAAAAAATATTTATCCCTGTCATTTCTCAAAAATTGTCGCTATGCTCAAAGAAGTCTCTGATGAGAAACAAATTATTGTCACAACACATCATTCTGAAATCGTCAAGTATACCGCTTACGAAAATATTTTGTTCATCTTGCGAGATAAAGAAGGGGCCTCGAAAATTATTCGGCCTTATGAAAAAGAAGAAGTAAAACTCTTTTTGCAAAGTGATGGCATTAGCATTGAGGATTTATACCTAGACGATTTATTAGGAATTTGAATCATGCAAGACAGACTCTTCATTTTTGTGGAAGGTGATGATGATGAATTGTTTTTTAGCAGGGTTGTTAAACCTATTCTCAAAACAAATTGCATTATTATCAAATATGCACAAAAGCGAAAAATTGCGGATTATGCCCTTAACATCAAAAAAATGAAGGCGGATTATTTATTTGTGGGAGACATTGACTTAAAAGTTTGTGTGACTGCTAAAAAACAAAACCTAAGTAACCTGTATAAACTTGACGAAGACAAAATTATTATTGTCATTAAAGAAATAGAAAGTTGGTATCTTGCTGGATTAGATGAAAGCCGTGCTAAACGATTTGGTATTCCAATAGTTAGAGACACGCAAAAAATTGATAAAGAAACGTTTGAACGTGAGTTTATACCCAAACAATTCAAGAACAAAATAGATTTTCTGAATGAAATTTTGAAAGTCTTCTCAATAGAAACGGCCAAACAAAAAAACTTATCTTTTCAATATTTTGCTGAAAAATACCAGCTAGAATAAAGGGTCATTATCAATCTGCGTAGACGCGATTTTTGTTCCAAATTTATTTTCGCGAAGCTTTTCGTTCCAAATTTATTTTCGCGAAGCTTTTCGTTCCAAATTTTCGGCCCAATTTTCGTTCCAAATTTATTTTGCTTTTCAAATTTATTTTGCAGTGCGATTTTCGTTCCAAATTTATTTTGCTGCCCAATTTTCGTTCCAAATTTATTTTGCTTTTCAAATTTATTTTGCAGTGCGATTTTCGTTTCAATTTATTTTGCTGCCCAATTTTCGTTCCAAATTTATTTTGCTTTTCAAATTTATTTTGCAGTGCGATTTTCGTTTCAATTTATTTTGCTTTATTTGTTTTCGATCTACTGATAATAGGTTTATGATATATGCCAAGATATTATCCATGATGCCGTTAAAAATGCCCTCATCAAAGAAATTGATTATTCAAAAATTTCAAATACCTTTGCTGATAGTGAACCTTGAAACAGAGGAGATTATAAAATGGACAAAATGACCAAATATCGTAGTCTAATCAAAGATTTATTAGTCAGACATGCTGAAATCGTGGCAAGTCAGTGTAGTGAAGAAATGGAAACACTCCTGAGTTTTGATGAGGAACGCGATCAATACCTTTGGCTACAAGTTGGGTGGGAACCACGTCGTGTTCATGGAACCACGCTACATCTTCGTTTAAAAGGTGACAAAATTTGGATTGAACAAGATTGGACGGAAAACGGGATTGCTACCAATTTACTAAAAGCCGGTGTACCGAATGAAGATATTGTTTTAGCCTTTCATCATCCTGAAACGCGAATTTTAACTGAATTTGCGGTAGCATAGTGTTTTCCTCATAAAACGTGGGGTGCCTCCCACGTACCGGGTAAATTTTTTTGGGTTCCCACGCGCCTTTGTTAGAACATAAGAGACGCTTCGATTTGACACAGAGCATCGAAAGCGTCAAAGCGCGTTTATTTCTCTTTCAATCGCGAAAGCGATACCAGTTGCATTCGACATAAAACCAGCATGAAACTTCAAAGCACTAAGTACTGAACCATAAATTTTCAGGTATTTTAATAGAAGCAACCTGAAGAGGGGCAATCCCTTGTGGTTGCCCTTTGCGATAAAATACCTGTTTATTTGTGCTTCAGTACTTACGCTAAATAGACACATCAAAAAAAGCTCACAGAAAAGTTCAATACTTTGCTGCCTAATTTAAAAACCGATAACTCAAACTAACTCAAACAATGGATACGATAACTATATTCGGAATTGCTGCCTTAGCCGGCATCTTTGGGGCTTGGGCAACAGAGCGTAAAAAAAAGCGACAGAAGGTAAAACCCTCTTCCGCACCCACCCCCCCAGAAAGTCCGCCTTTGCTTACGGCAGACGATACGATTTTTATCAGCCACCACGGCACAAATCAAAACGTGGTTGAAACCTTGGCGCGTAATCTTAATAACATCGGTTATCTTGTTTTTTGGGATACTTGGGAAACCGCCACTGAGGGGCATCATGCGCTACCAAAGCACACAATATTGGTTGTCACACCAGAAACCATTGAATCCGGTTGGGTGCGCGAAGAATACGAGTTGATGTTAAAACGTCAACAACATGATCCCGATTTTACCTTCATCCCAGTGGTTTTTAATGACGTATTATCGAAGTCTCCCTTTTTGTCTGGTAATCAGATCAATTTTAGCGCGAAAAAATACCAGGAGGCATTTCATCAATTAGTCTCTCATTTGAGTAATAAACCCTTCGATGATAAGGAATTAGAATTGCCACATCCCGTCGTCGCGCCGACAGTGGCAGTCACAAGCGACACCCGTGAATTTATCAAAACCCGGTTGCTCCATTTTGAGCAAAATTCGCCACCGCCGTTGATATTGTTGGCACAACGTGATCGAAACACAGCACCGATGCTAGAAGCCCTGTTGACAGAGGCAAAGACGCGCTATCAAGCAGAGCATTGTTTGCACATTGCACTACCGTACAGTCTGGAAAGCGAGATGCCAAACTATTTTGCTCTTTTAGCACAACAATCTGGATTGAGTGAAACCGTCAAGAATGGGATTGAATTTGAACAAGCCTTGCTCGCTCGGTTAAATAACCAATCGATACCCTTGTTTTTATTAATCAGTCGTTTTGAACATGGGGCACACGGAGCCCGTCAACAAATAGCAGGCATGGTGCGGAGTTTGAACGAAAGCCATGCGAATCAAATACATATCATACTTTGTGGCGGAGAAAAACTGGCAGAATTAAAATATCCACACCATAGCTCGTCCGTGTTAAATACGGCCGAAGTTTACCGATGGCCAGAATTAACGCGAGCAGATGTGTACGCAATGCGGGATAATTTTGATATTGAATTAGCCTTGGATGATGAGAGTGCAGATCAATTATTGGTACTGAGTGGCCGACACCCTGCTTTACTGCAAAAATGTTTGCACTTGTTCCAAAGCGAACGGACACTTGAATGGCAAGACTACCCGGCTGCTTTGAGTCATGAACCGTTTGTGTGGGGATTGTTCACACCGTTTCTGCAAAAAGAGGCAGAGCAAGTGCGCGAATGGTTAGCACAAGAAAAAGTCGCCCCGTTTAGTGCCTTATTTTCTTATCATCATCAGCGTAATGCGTTATTGCGGCGTTTATATTGGAACAATATGCTGGTTGAGCGGCCAATCGAAGGGCGCAAGCATTTATGTTGGCGATGTGAAGCCTTGCGCTTGGCTGGAAAAGAGTTTTGGGAGGGCGAACACAAAGGTTCGCACCTGCGTTAACGAATTTTTGGGAGGGCGAACACACCGGTTCGCCCCTACGTCAAATCTTGTAGGGGCGAACCTGCGT
>Ga0209834_10001602_pt1 | contig 12512 bp, 13 predicted proteins | sample Mar14236cmmetaG_FD_184134 | JGI IMG/M metagenome (GOLD analysis project Ga0209834, IMG submission 184134) | Marine hydrothermal vent microbial communities from Guaymas Basin, Gulf of California to study Microbial Dark Matter (Phase II) - Marker... ...
CCCTCTACCTTGGCATCGATCCCTCCATCCCGCGCAGTTATCGAGCCAGGTACATCGACCAGGTTCTTCGCGATTGAAAGCGCTGTAGCCTCCGCCCACAGGAGCTCACGAAAAGCATCCACCGCCTCCGTTGGGTCAAGCCGCCCCAAGTCTTCCGTAGAAAGTGTGAAAATTCCCCGATTCATCTCAGGCTGAGAATACTTACGACCCGGGGATTTGTCAAGCTACTTGCAGGAGTACCCACCGGAATGGAGCGACGTTCTCCATACGTACACCTTGGGTATGTTGTGGAGGAATGATGAGAAAGAGGATAGGAATTATGATAGAACTGTCTCTGGTGGAGCCTAGGGGACTCGAACCCCTGGCCTCTTGCATGCCATGCAAGCGCTCTCCCAGCTGAGCTAAGGCCCCAGCTAACTCTGCCCCGCCACCTAGCGCGGCCCCACGTGAACACTTCGATCGAAGCAGTCTTGACAAAAGGAATGGGATTTGCTACAACTATCGTTTTGGAGGTAATCCATGCTCAGTCGCAAGATTGTGTCTCTCCTTTTTGTTGTGTTTCTCCTATTCAGCGTACGACTTGTAGGCGGTTCTCAAGATGTAATCACTGTTGCACCCGCTGCTGAGGGCGGTGAGGCGATGGTCGTTGCAGCTCACCCATTGGCAGCACGAGTGGGAGTGGAGATCCTCAAGAATGGGGGCAATGCCGTTGATGCGGCGGTAGCCACTGCGTTCGCCCTGGGAGTCGTCGAGCCAGAGGCCTCCGGACTGGGGGGCGGGGGATTCATGTTGATCTACGTTGCCGAAACAGGCAAGACGGTCGGGATCAATTATCGTACGACTGCTCCAGCTGCCGCTACGCCGGATATGTTCGCTCTCAATGGACCTGGCCTCTCCGGATACTGGGACGGTCCCATGTCCATCATGGAGCAGACCGCGTTGCGCAAGATCGGCGGCGGCGGGGTCGCCGTCCCGCTGATGCTCTCCGGGATGGACGCGGCGCTGCAGAAGTACGGTACGATGACTTTGTCCGATGTCCTTGCCCCGGCTATAAAGCTGGCGGAGGACGGTTTCCCTGTGAGCGATCCCCTTTATCATAATATTCTCAATAACTATATGTTGATCGTTGAGGATCCCGAATTATCCAAGGTATTGCTGCATGACGACCTGCCGTATGAACCGGGTGAGATCATGCGGATGCCCGATCTGGCCCGTTCCTTTCGCACGATTGCGTCAATGGGGGTGGACGCATTCTATCACGGAGCATTGGCCGATGCAATTGTAGATGGTGTCCAGGAATACGGGGGGATTCTCACCAAAGAAGATCTGGCGCAAGCACACGCAACTACCTGTGAACCGATTGTTGGGAGTTATCGCGGACACAAAATTGTCACGATGCCGCCTCCAAGCAGCGCTGTAACATTTATCCAAATACTGAATATTCTAGAGAAATTCGATCTAGAATCGCTCGGGCAAGAGACCGCCGCTACGATTCATCGGATGGCCGAAGCGTACAAGCTTGCTTTTGCATACCGTGATGCTTACGTGGGCGATCCTGATTTTGCAGATGTCCCTCTGAAAGATCTCCTGTCCAAGGAGTTGGCAGCAGATCTTTGCTCTCGGATAGATCCCAATCGGGCACATCCTAATCCTGCTCCTGGAAGCCTTGAAGGGAATGATACGACTCACATTTCTGTGATCGACCAAGATGGGAACATGGTCGCATTGACCCAGTCTCTTAATTCGTTTATGGGGGCGAAGTTCATCGTTCCCGGAACAGGAATTCTGATGAACGACACCATGGCCGATTTTAACCCGGAAATCGGGACGGTGAACAGTATTGCTCCGGGTAAAGCACCGGTGAGCAGTATGTCTCCAGCTTTCCTGTTCAGAGACGGCGCCCCGTTCCTTATTCTGGGGTCACCCGGGGCGCAGCGGATTTTAACCACTATTGTCGAGTTAATCGTAAATATGGTGGATTTCCATATGACGCTGCAAGAAGCGATGGATGCTCCTCGTTTTTTCTGCCATGACGACACCTTGTATATCGAAGCACGTATTCCAGCAAAGGTGCAAACTGTACTGGAGGAGCGTGGACACCCTATTTCCAAGAGAGGGGCTTACGACCTGTACTTCGGAGGGGCGCACGTCATTCAGGTCGCCAATGGAGAGGAGGGCCCATCCTACTTTGGTGTTGCTGATCCGCGGCGCGGAGGTCAAGCTGCAGGATACTGAGAAAAGGAGGTGAAAGACGCCAACAGATGGATTATTGCTGGCTAGTGGTCTAAAAAGAAAGAGAAAGGAGGAACAAATGCACAAACTTCATAGCAAACGCTTTGCTAGTATCCTGCTCATCTTGATAGTAGCATTATTCGCTGTAACAGCAAGCGCCACCCAGGTAGCAACTAGCACAAAAGGTATGGTGGCAACAGCGCATGAATTGGCGTCGCAGGCCGGCGCAGAGATTCTTGCTGCAGGCGGTAATGCAATAGATGCCGCTGTGGCAGCAGCATTCGCTATCACTGTTGTTGAGCCGAACGCTTCCAGTCTCGGCGGAGAGGGGTACATGGTTCTCAGCCTCGCCGATGGCCGTGATCTAGCGATCGATTACCGTTCTTGGTCCCCGGGGCACGTCAATCTATCCACCAGCACCAAACCTCGAACCGGCCCGGAGTCCACGTGTATCCCTGGATTGGTGGCCGGTCTCTGTCTTGCCCTGCAAGAACACGGGACGATGAGCCTTTCCGAGGTACTCGCGCCGGCAATCAGACTCGCCACAGAGGGCTTCCCGCTCGATGAGGTCTTGGCCGATCGCTTATCCGACCTCTACGGCTACACCGACGCAGGGACCGATCCAGTAGTTGGACCGATCTACTTCCCCGACGGGCTGATTCCCGAGCCCGGTTCCTTGGTTATCAACAAAGATCTTGCCCGCGCGCTGGAGTTAATCGCTGAACAGGGGGCATATGCCTTCTACCGAGGAGAGATTGCCGACGCGATCGTCCAGGCGATGGATGGGTGGTTCACCAGCGCCGATCTGCAACGTTACCAGGCCGTCGTCCGCGATGCGCTCGTCAGCGAGTATCGCGGCTACACAGTCATTGGCACCCCTCCGATCGTTGCCGGTGTCGTTATCGCCGAGGCGCTGAACATTCTTGATAATTTCGATATGTCAGCGTTCACCGGGTGGGACGATCCGGCCGCTGTTCACCTTATCTCGCAGGCTCTCCTTCTTGCGTCAGCCGACCGCAAGCCGTACGTAGGCGATCCCGATTTTTATGACCTTCCCATTGACGAGCTTATCTCCGAGGAGTACGCCAGCGCTCGCGCAGGCCTGATCGATCTCGAGCGCGCTATCTCCCCGACCTATTCCGCGCCTGTCGGGAATCCGGACCTGGTTCATCTCCTGATAGGTGCAGCCGCGGGAGAGGAGTCCCCATCAACAACACAGATCAGCGTGTTGGACGCGGATGGAAACGCTGTGAGTATCACGCAGACGATCTCCAGCTTCTGGGGATCGCGAGACATGATCCCTGGCTACGGGTTCTTTATGAATAACGAGCTACACAACTTCAACGGTTACAACCCGGATAACCCTGATGATGTGAACGTAATTGGTCCTTACAAGCGGCCGCGCACGGTGATTGCACCGACGATCGTTAGGGATATAGACGATGAAGTGTACCTTGTCCTCGGGACACCAGGTGCAGGCCGCATCCCATCAACAATCGTCGAGACGATCGTCAATGTCATCGACTTTGGCATGCCCCTGGAAGAAGCGATCAAGGCGCCGAAGTTCTGCAGCCGGGTCGCCTACAAGGAGCTGCGCATGGAAGGCGGCTACTCCGCCGAGACGATCGCCGCCCTGGAATCCCTGGGGCACATAGTGAAAGCGACCTACGGCGAACTGGATTACTACTTCGGTGGCATGAACGCCATCATCGTAGAAGACGGTTTGACGATCGGTGTCGGCTCGTTCCGCCGCTCCGGTGGAGCTGCCAGTCCGTAAATCCACGGCAAACTATCTCCTGCTGGGTTCGTTTCGCGGGCCCAGCAGGAGTCTTTCTTGAAAAAGGAGCAATATCATGCGAAGAAGAAGCTTACTCATCCTGTTTGTTTGTCTCACATTGACGGCGCTACTCACAATCCCTGCTATCACCCAGGAGACAGAGAAAGAAGAGCCAGTTGTTATCACGTTTGAGCAACCGGTCCTCATCACCTCGATCGGCCAGAGCGCCGGAGCGGCTCAGGCGAAGATTCTCGCCATGAAAGCAGATCTCGACTTCGTCTACGAACAGCGGGCCAGCCTTGACGATCTTGAAGGGATGAAGACACTCATCGTGGTCATGGGAGCAAGCGGCAAAGGGCTCGGAGCGGCCGGGGTGGATATCGGTGCCGAGATCGCTTGGGCAACGGAACTCTTCGACCGAGCGAGGGAGCTAGAGATCGTGATCATCGCGATGCACATCGAGGGGAGCTCCCGTCGTGGACCGATGAGCGACCAGATCAACACAACATTTGCTCCGCTGGCTGACTACCTCATAATCAAGGGCTCTGCAACGGAAGAGGAAGCGGCAAATACCGATGAGGCTGCGAACGGAAACCTTGACGGTCTCTTCACCACGATCTCTGAAGAGAATGAGATCCCAATCGTCTTTGTCACCAAAACGTTGGACGTCGTCCCAGTCCTGAAGAGCCTATTCCCTGCGAAAGAGGAGGAGTAGGGTAAAATAACATGGCTAACACACCAAGAAATATAACTCATCCAGCTTGGTTGGGGTGTGTTCTGACACTCCTCATTCTCATGGTAGGATCAGTGGTCGCCGTCTCCATCGGACCGACCTCGCACGACATCCGCCCCGGCTACGGGGTGACCGAGCTCCGCTGGCTGAGCGACTACCTCCCTGCCCTTGCGGGAACGCCGGGGGACTCTCCAGTCTACGTGATGGAAGGAGAGGAAGAGGGGGGATCCCTCCTTCTCCTCGGCGGGACGCACCCCAACGAGATTGCGGGAGTGATGGCCGCCATTCTTTGCGTGGAACGGGGTGAGGTCACGATCGGGCGGATGTTCGTCGTCCCTCATGCGAACAACAGTGCCGCTCGCCACAACAATGGAACGTACAATCCTAACTCGCCGCAAGAGATTGATCTGATCACCGCTTCTGGAGAGACACGACATTTTCTGTACGGGGATCGCTACACCCAGATCGAGGACCAGGGACCGGATCCAGAAGTCTTTGTTCACGAACCATCTGGGCTTGAACTCGATGGCAAGGAAGCGCGCAACCTGAACCGAAACCATCCCGGGAAGGCCGATGGCACACTGACGCAGCAAATCAGCTATGCCCTGTTTCAACTCGTTGATCAAGAAAGCGTAAACGTTGTCATCGACATGCACGAGTCTTCCATCACTTCGCGATTGGCCAATATGATCGTTGCTCACCCACGCGCGTTGGATATCGGGGCGATGGCTGTCCTCGACCTGGAGATGGTCGGGATCAACATGAAGCTAGAGATATCGCAGGAAGAATTCCACGGCCTCAGCCACCGTGAGTTCGGCGACTACACCGAGGCCTACGCATTCCTTCTGGAGACGCCGAACCCGGGCCAGGAACGCTCGATCGAGTACCCGGACGTAGTGAATGACCCCAAAGCACCGCTCTCCCACCGTGTACGCACGCAGCTGCGGACGGTAATGGCGATCATCGACAACTGCACACTGATTTCCGCGTCGGATCAGGCTATTGCTATCGAGTTCCCCTTCTCGATTGATGAGCTAGAGGGAGCCAGCCTAGGGGAATTCCTTAGATGAGTCAGTACCTACCCGAAATGTGGCCACTCTTGGCCATGGTAGGAGTTTTCTTTGTAGGGACGTTCGCGTTCAAGCTCCCGGTCTCCGTCTCTCTAGTGGGAGCCGCTATCATCGGTGCAGTGATCGGCGGGGCAAGCTTTCCGCTCCGCCACCTGGCGGAAGGGACACTCGGTTTCCTTGACACACTGTTGATTATCGCCACGGCGATGATCTTCATGCGGATGATTCACGCATCAGGGCTCCTAGACACGATCGCCCATCACTTGATCATCAGCTTCCAGGACCGACCGGCGTCCCTATTGGTCCTGATGATGCTATTCGCCATGTCAGCGGGAATGATCACCGGCTCATCGACGGCGGCAGTCCTGACGACCGGAGCCATTGTCGCTCCCGTCTTCATGAGCCTTGGGATTTCGCGCAACAAGACAGGAGCAATCATCGCCATGGCCGGAATACTAGGGATGATCGCCCCGCCGGTGAATATCCCGGTCATGATCATCGGAGGGGGGATCGACATGCCGTACATCGGGTTCGCCCTCCCTCTATTGATCCTCACCATCCCGCTGGCGATCGTTATCGTGTTGATCCTTGGCCTGAAATCGGCACGGGCAAGCCGCGTCGACATGGCGAGCCTTCCTCCGTCCTACCACGGTAAGTACGGGTGGAAGCTGTACCTCCCGCTGATATTGCTGGTGGTGCTGATCGGCGCGGAGCGTGCGTTCCCGCAGGCCTTCCCCCCACTGGGAATGCCGTTGGTCTTCATGATCTGTGCGCTAGTCGCTCCGCTGACGGGGCGGAGGATGAAGCCCTTACCGATCACACGTGACGCGATCAAGGCTGCTATTCCGGTGATGGGGATCCTCGCCGGAGTGGGGATGTTTCTACAGATTATGACCCTTACCGGAGGGCGCGGGTTCGTAGTCTCCATGTTGACCGGACTGCCGTTGGGGCTCCTCTACCTGAGTATTGGGGTGAGCATGCCCATCTTCGGCGCGGTCTCGGCGTACGGATCGGCATCGATCCTCGGGGTGCCGTTTGTACTGGCTCTCCTCGGATCGAACGAGATTATCGTCGCCTCTGCGCTCTCGCTCATCGCGGCGATGGGTGACCTGATGCCGCCTACCGCCTTAGCCGGGCTCTTTGCGGCCAAGGTCGTCAAGCAGGATAACTACACCAAGGTCCTTCGCCAGTGTCTCCTCCCTGCATTACTCACTGTAGGAGTCAGCCTCGGGTACATAGCGACCGCCGATTTCTGGGAGAAGATCATCTTCCGTAGTAATAGCTTGGTTCTGTATGGGGTCCTCCTTGGTATAGTCATCGCCGCAGTGGCGGGGATTATGATCGTCGATCGAATAGGAGGAGGACGTCGCCCAAAGGAGGAGATATGCCCTTGATCTATCAGGGGATCACAATGATCCTCATCCTGCTCATCAGCTGGAACCTGTTCCGAGAGAAGCGGTTGGCCGAACAGATGGTCGCCGCCATTGTTCTCATTCCGTTGATTCTGAGGATGTTGATGATCAAATGACGAACGAGAAAGGGCGTTACTATGGAAGTGTCTGGACCGCGCTGGCCCTGTTCATTCTTGTCGGCATCGTGCTGCTCATCGTCAGCCACGATTTCCTGGCAATGCGGGTCGATCCACCGATCTACCCTGGAGTGGGGGTAACACGGGTCGTACGCCTCTCGTCTTACTCACAGGCAATCGCCAACACCGGAGCGGATACGGATATCTACTTCCTTGAGGGGAGCGAGCCCGGAGGAACTGTCCTACTCCTCGGCGGAACACACCCTAATGAGCCGGCGGCATCCCTCGCCGCTATTACCTTGATAGAGAATGTTGTTGTGCAGCGAGGACGGCTCATTGTGATTCCACGTGCTAACCACAGTGCCTTCACCTGTACAGAGCCGCAGGAAGGGTACCCACAGACCTACGCGATCGAAACATCGGGTGGTTCACGCATATTCCGCTACGGTAGTCGGGGCACGAATCCGATCGATCAGTGGCCAGATCCGGTGATCTACGTAGGCGCATCAGGACAGTCCCTTGCAGGCACCGAAGTGAGAAACCTGAACCGCTCCTACCCCGGGAGTGAGCACGGCTACCTGACCGAGAGGCTTGCCTATGCCATCGTCAGCCTGATCGTACAAGAGGAGGTCGATATGGCAATCGATCTTCACGAGGCATCGCCTGAATACCCAGTGATAAACGCTGTAGTCGCTCATGAACGTGCGCTAGACATCGCTGTCGAGGCGTCGATGTACCTTGAGTTTGAGGGGATGGCAATCGGTGTGGAACGATCCCCAGAGAACCTGCGTGGATTGAGTCACCGCGAGTGGGGGGACGCGACGGATACCCTTGCCCTGTTGATGGAAGCACCGAATCCGGCGCAGGGGCGTTTGCGCGGGAGAACCGACCAGGAGTTGATCGTCACCGGGAAGGATCCTTACTACGTACGTGCTGCCGAGCAGGGACTCCTCTACGTACCGTTCACCGAAGAGGGACACCCGATCGAGGAGCGCGTCGGGCGGCACCTGCAAGCGTTCGCTACCCTGGTAGATGTCTTCGACGAGCATCATCCGGATCGAGCCGTGGTCGCTACCAAGATTCCCCTCCTCGAACAGATGCTCCGTAATGGATTGGGAGCATACCTTGCTCCTCCGGAATCGTAATCAGCGACGCGTGATATCATGGCATTGTGGGCGTTCATACCGATCGGGATCTATCTCCTGGCAAAGCTCGTGGAGTCCCTTGTACACCACCGCCTACTGAAACGGGTCCCGCTGCGCATTCACGTGAACGGCACACGCGGGAAGAGCCAGACGACGGAGCTCATCACGTACGGATTGCAGGCGGCTGGAATTGAGGCGATGGGGAAGGTAACTGGGAGTGTCCCCACGTTGCTGCACACGGACGGGAGGAGAACCGAGATCAAGCGTATCGCTCCGACATCTATCCGCGAACAGCAGTGGGTGATCAGACAGGCCGTACAGGAAAAAGCGCAGGTCCTGGTACTGGAGTGCATGGCGATCAGACCGGAGCTGCAGCGGGCCTCTGAACGGAGGATGCTTCACTCGCAAATCGGGATCATCACCAACGTGCGCCCAGATCACACCGACCTCCTCGGCAAATCCGGTGAAGCGATCGCTCACGCCCTGACGTGCACGATCCCCTATCATGGCACCCTGTTCACCGCGGAAGAGACGCACCGCACGATCCTTGCACAAGCGGCGGAGAAGAGAGAAACAAAGCTTGTCTGCGTCTCAACGGAAGAGCAGATTGGCCCAGCGTTGGAGCAGCAGATACCGGCATGGATCCACGCGGAGAACCTCGCTCTTGCTCTTGCTATATGCGAACATGTTGGCACACCACGCGACGCGGCGCTCAGGGGAATGCTTAGCATCACGGAAGATTCAGGTTCGTTCAGGATCATCCACCTGGCTGCAAACAGGAAGCCAGTCTACTTCGTAAACGCATTCTCCGGAAATGATCCGATCTCGACCAAGATCATGCTTGAAAAGACACTCTCCTCCCTGGAAGGAGCCAGTCCACTTGTTGGGCTGTTCAATCACCGCAAGGATCGTTTCTTCCGCGCCCAAACCTTCGCTGAATTTGCCCGAAAGGCCATGTTCAATCGCTTGTTCCTGATCGGAGATCGCCTTTCCGATTCTCAGCGCTTGTTCCCCGGGGCCACCGACTTGTCAGAGATCCATCGCGCCGCCCCACTGTGGGAGCGGATACAACGCGAGATCGAGGGCGGCTCGATCATCTTTGGATTCGGAAACATCGCGGGGATAGCCCTCAGACTAAACGAACACCTACAGAGGATCAGTGAAGAGGTATGACCACCCTTTTCTTCTCTATCGGGATCTTTGTCGGTCTTCTCTTCTATGAGCTGACCGGACTTGCACCCGGTGGAATCATTGTTCCTGGATATATAGCACTCTACGCGCGGCAGCCGTTGCGTATCCTGGCGACTATCCTGACAAGTTTGATCACCCTTGCCTTGGGGCGCTTGCTCCTGCGCTTCATCATCGCTTACGGTAGGCGGAGGTTCGGACTATTTCTGCTTCTTGGGATTGCGGTTAAGATCCTGCTCGATTATCTGTTCTTCGACGCAGGCGGAGTCACACTAGGAATCCAATCGATCGGGATCATCATTCCGGGGATTATCGCCAATGAAATGGAACGCCAAGGGATCTGGTTGACCCTGCTTGCTCTTGCTACAGTCTCGGCGTTCTTGTACATCATTACCCTCTTCTTTCCCCAAGGGGCAATGCTCTGAACAGGAGGTTGCATGGCTACTAAGGTGGGATGGAAAGAGCTTATTCCTCTCCTTATTCTGCTTCTGGTAAGCGCGGTTGTTTTGACAGTGAGCCAGGTAAGAATACCTTACATGTGTTATGATGAGCAAATACATGCCGCTGGACGGATGATGAAGGCCTTTCCACTCTTGTCAGCCTACGAAGATAACCTACAAGACAATATTGGTCCTATAAATGATCCCAACTACACTGGGCTGATTGGTATAGAGTTTAATGAGATGACAACAACAATAGGGATTCTTCCCGCTAAGAGAACGAGCACAAACCCGGATTTTGCTGCGCTCCTTGTGCGCTTCATCCGCGAATTGGGTCTTGGAACTGGTGATCGAATTGTCCTGGCCCTGTCAGGCTCCTTTCCTGCTCTGAACCTCGCGGCGATAATAGCCTGCGAGGAACTTGGCTTAGAGATGTTGATCATCTCCTCAGTCGGGGCATCCAGTTTCGGGGCTAATCGTGCGGACATGACCTGGCTGGACATGGAATCACTTCTGCAGAAGCACGGTATCATTTTCCATAGCACAGACATTGCTTCCCTTGGGGCGGAGAACGATCTTGGAGATTCCTACTTCGAGGGCGGGAAGGCGCTTGCTCAAGCAGCGATTGAGAGAAACGGTCTGACTCCATTGATCATGGAAACCGCGGAAGGACAGCGCCGTACCAAGCTGGAGGCGATCAAACGATTTCACCCAAAAGCCCTGATCAATGTGGGAGGCAATCAGTTGAACGTCGGGAGTAAGGGGCATCTCCTTACTCCCGGCATCATTCGAGCAACCTCGGTCGATCACAAAGATCTGGGAATGATAGGATATGCGCTGGATAACAACATATCAGTCATTCATCTGCTGAAAATCCGAGATCTTGCGCTGCAATTTGGCTTACCGATCGATCCAATTCCTCTTCCTCTTCCAGGGAGCTCCCCGGTGTACTACCGAACACACATACATCGGCCCTGGGCAGCGGCGCTTCTTACGCCAACCCTCCTTTACATCATGTTTCTTGTTGTTTCCTCACGCTCCAGATAAGGTAGGTCATAGGAATGCGGCTCTGATCTTTAAGAAGAAGTAAGGGTCAATCGATGCGTCGGGTGGCTCGTAAGATGGGAATTAGCCGGAACACGGTAGGCAAGCATCTTAAAGCATCGATCCATCCTCGAATGATCTGCTCAGCAATCCAAAAGGCTAACTGACCTCCACCCGAGAGAGACTGGATCACAGACTAGATCGACGCTAATCGTGTTTCACGCTCATGGTGAGGGAGATCGATATGCCCAGGTCGTGGGCATCTGAGATCAAGAGGAGAACAGCGGTTAGGAGCCTGGGGGACTGAATGTAGAACGCGTTCGCGCACTGCCTGTCTTGATCGATGTCCCCTGTAGCCGGGTTGTTGTGTCAGGTCTGACTCTCGCCGCAGTAGAGAACCAGTATACGAATCCGCGCGGTGCAACCTTACCAGGCATCTCGTGACAATCGCGGCTCGAGACTTGACGAGGGCTGCGGCTGTGCTTACGATGTACTTACAGACTGGAGGTGAGGTCATGAAGACAAGGATCGTTAGGATCGGCAATTCGAAGGGGATTCGTCTTCCCAAGCCGCTGCTCGAGCAGGTAGGATTGGTCGACGAAGTGGATCTGGAAGTCCGAGATGGCGAACTGGTCATCTCACCTGCGAATGCGGTTCGTGCCGGGTGGAGAGAGGCAGCGATCTCTCTTGCAAAACGCGAAGAGGATGAGCTTCTTGATATCCCGACGCCAACACGCTTCGATGCTGAGGAGTGGGAATGGTAGAGATTCGAAGTGTTCAGCGAGGTCACGTTTACTTGGTTTCGTTGGATCCAACGGAGGGGAGCGAGATACGGAAGACCAGGCCTTGTGTTGTCGTATCACCAGACGAACTCAACGAGCACATGCGAACCTGTATCGTGGCCCCGATGACAACAGCAAGCCACAGCTATCCGTTTCGAGTCCAGTGTCAGTTTCAGGGGAAGAACGGTCACGTCGTTCTCGATCAGATCCGGACAGTGGATCGGCGGCGGCTTGTGCGCGAGTTAGGTACGCTCTCGTCTCAAGCGCTGGAGCGATCGCTTCAGGTGCTCAGCGAGATGTTCGCTCCGTAGTGAGCAACCTGCCGGACTATTGCCGCCGGAGGCGGACCCATGATCCTCACGAATAACCGGACGCTACTCAGTCTTACCGTTCGGGTTCAGATGGTTGACCGGTTGGTGATCCCCCCGGAGATTGGCGGAGACTCTATTTTCAAGAACCTAATATCAGGAGTAATTGGAGCCTAGGGGACTCGAACCCCTGGCCTCTTGCATGCCATGCAAGCGCTCTCCCAGCTGAGCTAAGGCCCCAGTGTGTGCGTATTTGTTACCCGAT
>Ga0209834_10001604_pt1 | contig 12509 bp, 13 predicted proteins | sample Mar14236cmmetaG_FD_184134 | JGI IMG/M metagenome (GOLD analysis project Ga0209834, IMG submission 184134) | Marine hydrothermal vent microbial communities from Guaymas Basin, Gulf of California to study Microbial Dark Matter (Phase II) - Marker... ...
GGGAAAGAAAAGAAGGAAAGTTCACTCCTCCACCACGTAGATGGGCACCTTGCCGTGCGGTACGCCGTACTTCTTGCCGTACCACTCGCTGAGGACGTACCATGCAGCCACGAGGAGAACCACACCGAGCGGCAGGAGTATCGCCCAGCTCCTAACTCCAAGAGCAAAGAGGACGTAGAGCACAGCACCTATAGATGCGACGGTAACGGCGTAGGGTATCTGGGTCGTGACGTGGTCTATGTGATCCGAGCCGCTGAACATGGAGCTCATGATTGTTGTATCGCTTATCGGGGAGCAGTGGTCGCCGAATATCGAGCCGGTGAATGTCGCCCCGATGGTGGCGAAGACTATCTGGTTGACCTGGCCCCCGGTGAAGGCGAGGCTCAGCTCGACGCCGAGCGGGACCATGATGGCGAAGGTTCCCCAGCTGGTTCCGGTGGTGAATGCAACGAACATCGCCGCGAGGAACATTATTAGCGGCATCCACGGCCCGAGGTTCGCTCCGGAGCCGGTGGCAAGGCTGATGACGTAGTCGCCGGTTCCAACGGTTTCAGCGGCAGTACCGAGGCTCCAGGCAAGGACGAGGACGGTGTTTGCAAAGATCATCTGCTTCATTCCCCTTATGACAGTCTCCTCCCACTCTTCTATCGTCATCTTCTTCTTGCCCAGGAGCATTACACTGGCGACAACGACCATAGCGAAGGATCCCCATAGAAGGGCAGTTGCAGCGTCCGCCTCACGGAAGGAGTCGATGAAGCTGTAGCTGAGGAAGTTGACGCCAAAGGGGTTCTCGAGCTCCGTCCACCAGCCCAGGTCCTGGCTGTAGGCCGCGAGGTTCGCCGCCCCCGTGTACCAGAGCCCCACCATTGAGACCACGAGGAGGACAAGGACAGGGATAACGAAGTCCCAGAGGTTTCCGCCCTCCTTGGGCGTCCCGAGGTCAGTCTCAGTGGTCATGAGCGGCTTCGCACCGTCGCGGAGGACTTTGCCCTCGGTCCTGGCGCGCATCTCGGCCTTGAGCATAGCCCCATAGTGCCTGTGGGTGTAGGCCACGATGAAAACGAGCAGTATCGCCAGTATTGAATAGAACCTGTAGGGAACGCTTGAGAGCCAGGCGTCGTAGGTTCCATAGGTAACATCAGCACTTGAAAATCCATTTCCTATCATGGCCAGCTCATAGCCTATCCAGGTTGATATCAGAGCAAGGCCCGAAACAGGGGCCGCAGTGGAGTCATCTATGTAAGCAAGCATCTCCCTTGAAACCCTGGTTCTGTCTGTTATGGGCCTCATCGTGTTTCCAACGACTATGGTGTTGGTGTAGTCATCGAAGAACACAAGGACACCGAGAAGCCATCCAAGGAGCGAGGCCCCCCTGCTGCTCTTGACCCTCCTTGCCAGAGAAGCCGCCAGCGCATGGACTGCGCCGGACTTGTAAACAAGCCCAACACCCGCACCTATCAGGAAGTCAAAGATCAGTATCCTCGCGTTCCAGTCGTCTGTGACGCTACCCACAACCCACTCCAGCGTCTGAGTAGTCCCGACCAGAGGGTTGCCGCTGGCGACCATCACTCCACCAATCCATATTCCCGCGAACAGTGCCAGGATGACCCTCTTAGTCAATATCGCCAGGGAGATGGCTACCAAAGGTGGCAGTAAAGACAGTATTCCAAAGTCCGACATGACTTCACCTCCAACGGGTTTTGAACCCATAAATATCGGCGATTTATAAACTTTGCCGGAATATTTTTGACATATGGGCGATCTCTCGAAAATGCTGCTGAACTACCACGGTGATTAATAGTATTAACTGACCATTTCAGCGAATATCCATGTTTCACTGCATCATTATATACCTTCAAGCACAATAATGCCCATCAACATCATAAAAACTTTTCCCAGAAAAAGTTCAGCAGAATCGTGAAAAGCATTAATAAAAGCCAGATAGGGCTCCGTTATTCAGAATAGTAATCTAAAAGGTGAAGAAAGGTTCATAATGATGAGCTTATGAGTTCCTTCAGCTTCTGGAAGTCCTTTCTGAGTTCCTCCTTTATGGGCGGCCGGTAGAGAGCAGCGGCCGGGTGGTACATTGGCATTATGATTATTTTGCCGAAGAGCGTGTGTGCCTCGAAAGTTTTTCCGTGTATCTTGCTTATCGGCTCGGGCTCAAAGCCGAACTTCTCGAGGATGTACCTCATGGAGTGCCTGCCGAGGGGGACGATGACCTTCGGCCTTATCGTGTCTATCTGCCTGTCGAGGTAGGGGGCACAGGCCTTTATCTCCTCCTCCGTTGGGTCGCGGTTCTCCGGGGGGCGGCACTTGACTATGTTGGTGATGTAAACCTCGTCCCTGGTGAGGCCTATCTCCGCCAGAAGCTCGTCGAGAACCTTACCCGCCCTGCCTACGAAGGGCAGACCCTTCTGATCCTCCCAGTACCCGGGAGCCTCTCCCACGAACATTATTTCGGCGGAGTAGCTTCCCGAACCGGGGACGGCGTTGGTTCTGAGGCCCCCGAGCGGGCACTTCTGACAGCTCCGAACCCTTTCCTCTAGCCTTTTCATGAGCTCGTCCTTTCCCATGGGAACACCTCATTGCTTGAGTGCGAGCGTCTTCTGGGAGAGGTATGCCTTGAGGAACTCGACCCAGGCGGTGTAGTAGCCCTTCTCATACTCGTCCCGGAACTCGTGCTCGAGGATTCTCCGGAAGTGTTCGAGGAGCTTCTCCGCCTTCTCCCTGTCGTGCTCCGTTATGAGCTGGACTATCAGTGCATCCGGGTCGTTGTCCTTGATGGCACTCATGAACCCGTTTATGGCCTTCCCATAACCCTGTCCCCACTCCTCGGCACCGGCCATCTTCTGAAGCTTCTCCAGATGGGCCTTTGCCTTGGTGAAGTCTCTCCTCAGCAGGGCCCTTACGAACATCTCCATTCTCATCTCTCTCGCCGGCATTTGACCACCGCCCTAAGCTATGAGCCCGTGTTTTTAACCTTAGTCCCTGCCCCTTGTCCCGATGTGGACACAGCTATGAAGAAAAATCTGCATATTTACGCAAAAGTTTTTATACCAGACGATTGGATAAATAACCAAAGGCAAAGTTGAAGAGGTGAAGACCATGGAGAAGAGCGTTGGTGAAGTGCCCAGCGGCGAAAAGGAGTTCAATCAGCTAACACGGAAGGTCAGGGACATTCTGGAATTCCCGGAAATAAGCGAGGAAGAGTTTGAGAGCATGTTGAAGAGCGCGAGCCGAGCCTACGGAGGGCCCCTCCCCCACAAGACGTATTCTCTCTGTCCCGAAACCAGGAAGGTTGTTCCAGCCCTAATCTGGGAAAAGGACGGTAAGGTCTGGATAACGAAGAAGTGCCCCGAGGGCATGATAACCGATGTTTATTATGAGAGCGTCGAACAGTACCACCACTTCCAGAAATGGAAGTACGACTTCAAACTCATGAGCGCCAACGTCGAGGGCTCCGGTGTTAACTGCCCCTTCGACTGCGGCCTCTGCCCGAGGCACCGCTCCCACACCAACCTTCTGAACATAGTTCTGACCAACCGCTGCAACCTGAACTGCTGGTATTGCCTGCCAAGGGATGAGGAAATCCTCTTCAGGATACGTGGGGAGACAGTTATAGCCAGGATGGAAGACGTTGCTAAGTTAATCAATTTTGAGCACAGGGTCGAGATAGACGGCTTTTCCGGCGAGTATGGCACACCGGACTTCCTTGAGGTGCTAACATTCAGGGAAGGCAAGGCAGAGTGGGTCAAGGTGACCAAGTTCCTGAGAAGAAAGCACGAGGGCGAGGTTTACAGGATTAGAACCCACACGGGCAGGGTTCTTAGAACCACACCAGAGCACAAGTTCATAGTTTACTCCAACGGTGGCTTCGTTAAGAAGAGGGCTGATGAGCTTTCCCCCGGTGATGAGCTGGTTCTCCTCTGGAACTTTGAGGCCGAAGATAATGTTCAGGAGATAGACCTCATCGAGGCCTTCAAGGAGTTGCCGGAGGAAGAGAAGGAGAAGATTTACGTGAGGGGTATTAGCGACCTCGACCTCTCGCCGCTGAAGGCCAAATACGGGGATAAAATCTACCAGTGGAAGAGCAGGGACTCAATGCCCCTGAAAGCCTTCTATGAGCTTGGCGTTAGTGGAACCTTCAGGCTTGGAAGGGACGCCACTAAGCACGAGCTTCCCTCAAAGCTTAAAATAACCCCTGAATTCGCCAAGCTCGTCGGTTACTTCATAGCGGACGGCCATTACACGGATAAGGATTTGAGGATAACCGTCGCCCATGAAGACGTTGAGAGGGAGTTAACCGCCATAATCGAAGGCCTCGGTTTGCCCCATAGCGCCCTTGAATGGGAAGGCAAGGCGAAGCAGATAGTTATAGGTAGCAGGCTGATGAGGCTCGTCTTCAAATACGCCCTTGGAATTCCGGAGAAGGCCGAGAACAAGAGACTCCCGAAGGACTTCCTGAGGTTCCCGCGGGAGGTCAGGATTGCTCTGCTAAGCGGGCTCTTCAACGGTGACGGCTACGTTGTCAGGGGCGAGAGGCACCTTAACGTTGGCTACGCAAGCGTGTCGAGGGGATTGATAAGGGACATCCTCTACCTGCTGGCCTCACTTGGAGTGTTCGCAAGGGTTTACACGGTTCCAAAGGAGAAGGTCAGCGGCGCCAACCACGACCTCCACAAGCTCTACATAGCGGGTCAAGACATGGTCAAGCTCGTTGAGATGCTTGAGCTTCGGGAAGGCCACAGGGAGAGACTCGGCGACGTTGGTGAGAGAAAACCAGTCAGGACGAATCGCGTTGGTGACTTCTTTATTGACACCGTCGAGTTCATTGAGACAGAGGAGTACAGCGGCTACGTTTACGACCTTGAGGTTAATGCCGAAGAGCACGCCTTTGTCGCCGGCGACGGAATGCTGATAAGCAACTGCTTCTTCTACGCCAAGGAGGGCCAGCCGATTTACGAGCCGACGCTTGAGCAGATACGCATGATGCTCCGCAACGCCAAGAAGGAGTACCCGATTGGAGCGAACGCCGTCCAGTTCACCGGCGGCGAGCCGACCCTCCGCGACGACCTCATAGAGATTATCAAAATTGCAAAAGAAGAAGGTTACGACCACGTCCAGCTCAACACCGATGGAATCAAGCTCGCCTTTGACCCCGAGCTGGTTAAAGAGATTAGAGAGGCTGGAACTAACACACTCTACCTGAGCTACGATGGAATGACACCCCAGACCAACTGGAAGAACCACTGGGAGATCCCGCTCATCTTTGAAAACGTGAGGAAGGCCGGGGGGCCGGGAATAGTCCTCGTGCCGACAACCATTAGAAACGTCAACGACCACGAACTCGGGGCAATAATCAACTTCGGCCTCAACCACCTCGACATCGTCAGGGGAGTCAACTTCCAGCCTATCTCGCAGGTCGGCAGGGTTCCGAAGAAGGAGCGCCAGAGGTTCAGGATAACAATCCCAGGGGCGATAAAGCGCATAGAGGAGCAGACCAATGGAGCCATTGCCAAGGACGACTGGTACCCAATCCCGATAGCCGGCCACATCGCGAGGTTCTTTGAGGCCTTTACCGGCTCACGCTACTACATGACCAGTCACTTCGCCTGCGGAGCGGCTACCTACATCTTCCTCGACCGCGAGAACAAGCGCGTCGTCCCAATAAGCAGGTTCCTCGACGTCGAAGGCTTCGTTGAGTACCTTGAGAGCAAAGCTGAAGAGATAGAGCAGTGGCGGAGGCTCGGAAAGCTCCAGAAGCTCAAGCTCGGTGCGGAGATATTCATGAAGTTCAGGAGCTTCTACGACGAAAAATACGCCCCCAAGGGCGTCGGTGTACTTGAACTCATAAAGAACGCCTTCATGCACGGAAACTACGACGCCCTCGGACAGTTCCACATGAACTCACTCTTCCTTGGAATGATGCACTTCATGGACGAGTACAACTACGACGTTGAGCGCGTGGAGCGCTGTGTCATCCACTACGCCATGCCGGACGGAAGGATAGTGCCCTTCTGTACATTCAACGTGATTCCGGAGCTCTACAGGGACAAGGTGCAGGCCCAGTTCAGCTACACGTGGGACGAGTGGAAGGCCATGCACCCGGACTGGGACTACAAGAAGGACAAGTACGTCAGGACCAAGGAGTTCGTCGAGGAGATGAAGAACAGCGAGCTCTACAGGAAGACCTACATTGACATAGAGGACTACTTTGGGTTGAACACCAAGGCATGAGGTGATGAAAATGAGCGTTAACCCGGATAAGAAGCTCACGAAGATTATCCTCAAATTCGAAAACGTGGACTGGGAAACCGCCACCGCAAAGCAGTACGAGCTCCTGAAGGACACCGGAGTCTGGAGGGCCTTCATCAACGGCTACTCCAAGAACGGCGTCGTGGTCTTTGACGAGGAAAAGCTGTCCAAGGAGGAGCTCCTTGAGAGGCTGAAGGAGCTCAAGCCAGAAATCGTCAGGGAGGAGCACATCACAGTGGAGGAGCTCCTGGAGTCCAGCTACTCCTGGAACAACATCCTCGGAAAAATGGAGTCATAAAAAGAAAGACTCGGCGGAACTCCATTCTCACCTTTCCTTCTACATCCTCTTTTTCCAGCCCGAAGCTGACCATCCCACTGAACGAGTTCATCCAATTGCCCTTTCGGGGTTGGATTTTTATATGTTGAACCAATATACAAAACTATGAAGCCCTACCGCGGACTTGCGATAATATTCGGCTTCTACGCAATCGGGGAGCTCACCAGCTCGGCGCTCGACCTCCCGGTACCTGGGAGCGTGCTCGGGATGCTCTTTCTCCTTGGGGCACTTCTCTCAGGCGCCGTAAAGCTGGAATGGGTGGAAGGCGAGGCAGAGTTCCTCGTGAGGAACATGAGCGTCATGTTCATCCCTCCGGGGGTAGGGATAATCACGTACACAGCCCTCATAAGAAGCCAAGCCGTCCCAATACTCGGCGCGCTGATCATCAGCTTCCTGGTCACTTTCGCCATAACCGCAAAGACCGTCGAATTCCTCAGGAGGGGAAGAGAATGAATCCGTACGGGATAACCCTAACCCTCGTCGTGTTCTACCTGTTCTCGGAGCTCCACGCGAGGAAAAAGGCCTTCTACACGAACCCAGTCCTTCTCTCGATAGCCACAATCGCCGCAGTCCTCAGACTCGGCGGCTTCTCCTACGACTCTTACATGGAGAGTGCCGTCTTCCTTAAGTTTCTGCTCGGGCCGGCAGTGGTGAGCCTGGCCGTCCCGGTCTACAAGGGCAGGGAGACAATAAAAGCCTACGCAAGGGAGATAGCGCTTGGAACAACCGTCGGCGGGACGGTTGCAATCCTGAGCGCGTTCTACGTTGCCAAGCTCCTTGGCGGGAGCGAAGAGGTCATACTGAGCATGGCCCCGAAGAGCGTCACCACAGCCATAGCGATCGGCGTGAGCGAGAAGATAGGCGGCATTCCGGTCCTAACCGCAGTCCTCGTGGTGCTCACCGGCCTCCTGGGCAACGCCTTCGCACCCGAGCTTCTAAACGTCATTAAGGTGCAGGACAGAATAGCGAGGGGCCTGGCAACCGGTGTCAGCTCCCACGGCCTCGGGACGGCGAGAATAATAACCGAGGACGAGCTGGCGGGGGCAGTCAGCGGCCTGGCAATGGCCCTGAACGGTGTCTTCACTGCATTAGTCCTTCCGTACCTCATCGAAATCCTCTAGGATGCACTCGCTGATACGCAGTCTGTCGTTGATGTCAAGGAACAGCGTGAAGTCACGCTTCGCTATCCTGTCGCTTATCGGGGCGTGCTCAACGAGAAAGGCAATTATCTCAGCCGTGCTGTAAGGCACCTTTACCCCCAGCTCGTCGGCCTTCCTGAAGAGCCTCTCCGGAACGGCGAATATGTCCTCCCCGGCCTTCACATCGACGCTTATCTTCGAGTTTATCTGCTCCCATATCAGAAGGGTGTTTCGGGCTTTCTCGATCTTTTCCATAGCCCTTCTCTCCAGTATGCTGATGTTCGCCCTGCTGGTGCCCAGAAGCTCCGCGATTTCACTCTGCTTGAGGCCCTTCGCGCGGAGCCTGAGAATCCTAATCTGCTGATCGGTCAGAAAACTCCTGTTCCCCATTTTAAACACCATAGTTTAACAGTGCACGAAAGGTTAAAAGTTTTTCTCGCTCAAATATTTTAACTGAACAAAATATGCGCCAAAAACACACTCTCAAACAATGCAGCCATAAGAACCCATAACTTAAGACGTTCAGAACAGGTGAAGGTTTCTGGTGGTCCCGCGGCCCGGATTTGAACCGGGGACCTGCGGATCTACAGTCCGCCGCCGCTCCCAGGCTAGGCTACCGCGGGACCTTTGCCCGTTCCATAGTGTTCAGGGTAGGTTTATAAATTTTTCTCCCGACTTAGTGGGGGTGAGGGTATGAAGCTGTACGAACCGGTCACGCTCGCGATGCCCCTCGCGAAGAGGATAGGCGAGTTCATACTTAACGAGGGCAGCCTCCCCGAGGGGGAGGAGATAAGGGAATTCATGAGGGAGTTTGGCCTCGAAGAGAGCTGCCTGGACAGGGGGATGGGGGTATACAGGACAAAGTTCCTGGTCGCCCTCGCGTTCCCGCGCAGAGAGAACGTCGTCATCGACGTCATCTCATCCAGCGGAGAGCTGAGCGACGCCGTTGAGGTCATAGCGTATAAGGACAATGAGCTGGGGGCCTTCGTCGTTGAGATACTGCCCGCAAACGACCTCGAGTACGAGGGCAACATTGGGATTGAGCCGATAATCATAAACGAGAAGACCCTCGAGCTGGAGAGCAACCCCGTCCTGGGCCACTTCGAGGGGGACGGTGAGGGATTATTCCTCGTTATAGATGGCGAGACCTACTCAAGGTGGAAGGAAAACGGCGACCCGCACACCTGCCCGATATGCGGCGGAGGGCTCGCCTGGAAAGGGGAGAGGGCATACTGCCAGGACTGTGGCTACGGAGTAAAGGTGGTGAAAGAATGAGCAGGGCTGTCAAGATCCAGCTGGTGAAGTACTCCAGGCTGGCCCACGAGAGGGGACTCACGGCGGCATTCGGTGGAAACCTGAGCATCCGGGAGGGAGACCTCATCTTCATCAAGGCCACGGGAGCAGTGATGGACGACATGACGGCGGAGCAGGTTGCGGTCGGGGACATGGAGGGGCGGCAGGTCTCCGAAGTGAGGCCCTCAAGCGAGTACCGCCTCCACCTCGCGGTTTACAGGACAAGGCCCGACGTCAGGGCAATAGCACACCTCCATCCGCCGTACTCGATAGTGGCCTCCACCCTGCTCGAAGGCGAGCTGCCGATAATAACGCCCGAGGCCGAGATATACCTGAAGAGAATCCCCATAGCCCCGTTCAGGCCCGCCGGAACCCCGGAGCTGGCGGAGGTTACGGCGGAGGGGCTTAGAGAAGCGGACGCTGTTCTGATGGCGAAGCACGGCATAGTGACCGTGGGGAGAACCCTCCGGGAAGCGTTCTACAAGGCGGAACTCGTTGAGGAGAGCGCAAAGCTCTGGTACATGACCAGAAAAGTGTGAGGCCATTTTCATTATTTCTTCTGAAAACGCAGGGAAATGAGCGTAAAAAGAAAACGCTCACTTGACCTGCTCAAGGGCACCGAGGACTTCCCATATGATTGTCCTCGTGTGCATCGGCATGTTCGGGTCCTCGCTTATCTCCTCGAGGATCGCTATGGCGTCGGCGGCCCTGACGGCCGGCTCCTTGCTCTCGTCGAGGAGAACCTCTATTGCCTGCTCAGCCGCCCTCCTGATGTTCCTCGGAACAACGGTGTCCTGGACGACCTGCTCCTTGAGAACCTGCACGATCTGGCCGATGAGCTCGCTCATTCCATCACCCCCATACCATTCTATTATCATAAAAAATTGTTACTAAAATCTCCTCGGCTTATCTTAAGTATTCCTAACTAAAAAGCTTTTCGGTCTCTGAAAGGCCCCTCAGTATTCAACGCCCTTCCTCGCAAGGATTCCCCTCTGATAGGGGTGCTTTATCTCCCTCATCTCCGTGACGTAGTCCGCGAGCTCGAACAGCTCCTCCGGGCAGTAGCGGCCGGTTAAAACGAGCTCGGTATGGGGAGCCTTGTTCCTGATGAGTTCTTTGACTTCCTCAACGCCGAGCATTTTGAAACCGAGGGCAACGCAGATTTCATCGAGGATTACCAAATCCCACTCACCGCTGGAGGCTACTTCCTTCGCCCGCTCCAGGGCCCTCCTGGCGGCCTCCATGTCGTCAGGTTCGGGCTCCCCGTGGACGAACTTAGGCAGGCCGAAGGACTCTATGACCGCGCCGCACTCGGCCATCTTCTTCTGCTCACCGTAAACGTCTGGGGCTTTCATAAACTGGATGATTATCACTCTCCCGCCGGAGCCGAGCATCCTGACGGCCAGGCCAAAGGCGGCGGTCGTCTTCCCCTTCCCGTTTCCGGTGTAGATGTGGACTAAGCCGAGCTTGTCTTTCCAGGGCATGTGTATTCACCAAGATGGATATAATCGCCAGGGGTTTTAAAGGGTGTTGGGTACCGATATTTTTCTGTATGGAGACGATATATACAAAATCTATCCCTATGTCCAAAAGTAAACGTTATATATCTCATGAGGTCACAGGATATGGGTCTCGAACCATGGTGGAGTATCCAGATTACAATGAAGCGGATACGAGAACTAAGCTGATCGATCCAAAGCTTCACGAGAGTGGATGGGACGAGGATAAAATCCAAAGGGAATATCAAATCTCAAGTGGGAGGATTCTCAACAGCGACGGAAGCAGAACACTCCCAAAGAGGGCCGACTACGTGCTGTTTTATCCGGATTTCAGAAGGCACATTATAGCCGTGGTGGAGGCAAAGAGGGTCAAAGAGGACCCTTACCAAGGTCTCGAACAGGCGAAGAGATACGCCAAAATGCTGAACGTTCCCTTCGCATATACCACCAACGGTCTAAGAATTATCGAATACGACTTCTTCACAAAGCAGACACGTGAACTGGAGAGGTTCCCCAGCCCAGAGGAATTATGGAACAGATACACCCAGAGGAGAGGATTGGATGAGGCCATAAAACGCCTTGATTCCAATCCCCTTGAAGTTCCATTCTACGTTCGCGACAAAAAGCCCCGATATTATCAGGAGGTCGCCGTTAGGCGCGCGATAGAAGAGATACTACTCGGGAGAAAACGTCTGCTCCTGACGATGGCGACGGGAAGCGGAAAGACGTTCGTAGCATTCCAGATAGCATGGAAGCTCCACCAGAGCGGCTTTTTGAAAAAGATACTCTTTGTGGTGGATAGGGTCTACCTGCGGGGACAGGCGTACAACGCGTTTGAAGCCTTTGGAAACGCACGCTGGGAACTCAAAGGGGATAATATCAATTTCGCCAAAGATGTCTATTTTGCCACATACCAGACCCTGTATTTGGAGAAAAACGGTAAGAAGGTTTACCAGCATTTTGACCCAGACTATTTTGATCTCGTGATAATAGACGAGTGCCACCGCTCGGGCTGGAACAGATGGCATGACATCCTGAAGTACTTTGGCAGCGCAATACATCTGGGCCTAACTGCCACTCCAAAGAGAAAACACAACGTTGACGTTTATGACTACTTCGGTGAGCCAGTCTACGAGTACAAACTCGCCCAGGGCATAGAGGACGGCTACCTTGCCCCGCCGGAGGAGATCATAAGGGTTTACACCAACGTGGACAAAGAGGGTAGAATAACCTTCAAAGAGCTCAGGAGCGCCGGTGTTCAGCTGGAGGTACCTGAGGGGGTGGAGCTTAAGGAGTACTACACCGCAGAAGAATTTGAAAAGAGCATAATCCTGCCCGACAGAACGAGGGCAATAGTGGGCTGGATAGCGAAGTTCCTTGAGGATACGGATCCCTTCGCCAAGACCGTCATTTTCTGCCCGACTCAGCGACACGCGATGGAAGTGGCGAACCTTCTAAACAACTATTTCAACCCGAAGTTCCGCGTTGACAACTATGCATATCCAATAATCTCGATGACCCCGAGGCCCATCGGGTTCTTAGAAACAGCTTTGCAAACGCGGAAGAACAGTTTCCTGTGGTGGCGACGACCGTTGACGTGCTGAGCACAGGAATAGACGTTCCACCGATAAAGAACATAATCTTTCTGAAGCACATTGGCTCCAAGGTGGAGTTCCACCAGATAATCGGCAGGGCTTCAAGGCTGTACGATAAAACTGGGAAGTTCACTTTCAGGGTAGTAGATTTCACGGGAGCAACGAGGCTCTTCGACCAGTGGGATTTCCCCAAGTTCAAACCAGATGAAAACCGGCCCACGGATTGGTACCTGAACCTGCTTATAGTCGATGATGAAACGTTAAGACCGATCAAGGGCGCAGATTTCGTGGTTCATGTTAAACCCGGAAAGCCGCGTCATATCGTCGCAGACGACAACGGAAGGATATTCCTCAGTAACGTGCCGAGGGAAGCTGTATTCGTCGATAT
>Ga0209834_10001607_pt1 | contig 12497 bp, 6 predicted proteins | sample Mar14236cmmetaG_FD_184134 | JGI IMG/M metagenome (GOLD analysis project Ga0209834, IMG submission 184134) | Marine hydrothermal vent microbial communities from Guaymas Basin, Gulf of California to study Microbial Dark Matter (Phase II) - Marker... ...
GGATAGGGAAGAAAACTGCTTGCAGAACGCAAAACAACAGCAGTATTCGATCCAGCCAGACCCAATACCCAGGGATGTGTTAGCTCAGGGATGCCATCTCCGTCCTTGTCCAAATTGGGGGAGAACCAGTTTTCCATCCATCCAGCTGCTGTTGGAAGGTAACTTGACCAGATTTCACTCGCAAAACCCATTTGGTGGATCTGCCACAGCAGTTCTCCCGCCAGAATGGGGGATAGTAGGCCTTGATCTGGGTCCCTTCCCTCAAGTTCAGGCTCAATACTTTCCTTGAATATCAGATCAAGAATTTTTATAATCTTTTTTGGGGTCTGTTTTTCGAGTGATTGAAGGAGCATTAATGCCTGGATTGGAGTTAATTCAGCCCCATGAGGAGTTTTGAGGTTTTCCCGGGTATTTATTTGGTGGTAAATCAGCTGGGCCTGTTTCTGAGAAAGTGCCAGGATTAAATCCCAATCTGGATCTCCTGTTGTGATCTCTACCTGGCTCTGGTGGGCAACTTTACGACGAGAGATCTCTCCTGACCAATCAAGCTGGAGGACACTTTCCAATAATTCCTGAGCATTATTTTTTGTATCTGATTTTGCGCAGATCCATTGAACTTTTTCTTCACTATGGGGAGATAATGAGATTTCATTTTGTAGTGTAGGAAAGGGATCTTCTGTAACCCTTGGATTGCCAGCCAGGAACAGGACCAGGTGTTGATCTCCAAGCGAGCCGGTCAGGACAGGCCGGCCTTTAATCTTCTCAAGGATGATCTGGTTTCCAGCCCCTTGGGATTGAAGTAAACAAACCAGATCCAGAGTAATAAACCGCTGACTGTCGGTTGGGTTGTTAATCCAGCTTTCCCCACAGATCACTTCGGAATCAGGAGCCCAGTAGAGGGATCTGATAACCAGATCTTTTAGGGATTGGTGTCTGAATTCGATCCAATCCCACGAAAAACCCTCTAAAATTGGAATTGAGTCAAAGTTCAGACGATCGATCTGGGGTCGGGAATGTTCATTGAAGCAAAGGTAAAACTGGAATTTCATTCCCGGGGTTTCCGGCAGGAGTTCCACTGAAGGAAATGGGGGTTTGTCAGCTGTTTGGCGCACAATCCAGCCCTGGTTGAGCTGCGGGCGATCTGAAGAGAAGCGTTGTTCGCCTCCCAGGAGAAATCTCTTCGGAAGAGGTCTGTTCCAGGTTCTGGGTTTCATATCATCTATTCTAAAGTCAGGTTGGAGTCCAGTCAATCACCTCCTTTAAAACGGTTCTACAGGACTGAAATCTCAATCCGCAGAGGGTTGGAAACCCTAATTTATGCTAGAATACCTCCAGAACGAGGAGATTAGATTACGGGCACAATAAAACTGTCTGAATATTATGAGTGACTCAAAAAATTCCCTGGATCCAGAGGATCGTTTAAATAACCCGATAAACAACTCAGAAGACGCTGAAGAACATCCTAAAGAGGATGCTTTTGATTTCTCGGGCGATAAATCTCCCGCAGAATATCCACCCTCCGGGGGAGACAATCCCTTGGATAGAGCAATAGGCTCTGCCCGAAGAAGACCTGTATCTTATCAGCGGACTCAAGCTCATCTGCCAGGGGAACCTCAGCCAGGGAAAGACCAGCAGGAAGAAGCAGCTAATAAACCTGCCCCGCAAAAGAGGTCACCGCTGGATGACACCCCGCCGCCTTCTTTGGGATCAACTCCCTTTACTCCACCTCCTGCTCTGGATGAACGCGGAATGCCTTTGCCGCGGCGGATGGATGAACCGCCTTCGCCAGGCAGAACTTCTCCATCTTCAATAAACAGATCGAGGACTATCCCGGTTCAACCCCAATCAAAATTTATGAAATGGTGGAAGAACAGTGGGCCTGGAAGTTTATCGAGAGGGCAGGGTTGGGGATGTGCGCTGCGTATGCTGGTGATCGGCCTATTCATCGGAATCGTGATAGCGATCATTGGCGGCTCCCTGGCTGTCTATTATTACAATCGGATCGCTTCTACATTGCCTGAAGTGCAGGATTTACGGGAACAGGCGGCCCAATTTGAAACAACCCGCATCCTGGATCGGGAAGGAAATATTCTGTATGAGCTCGTTGATCCCAACGCGGGTAAAAGAACCTATGTTCCCCTGGCCGAGATCTCACCTTACCTGGTCGCGGCTACGATTGCTACAGAAGACTCAAATTTCTACAGCCATCCCGGTTATGATGTGATGGCAATTGCCCGGTCATTTTATTACAACTTGATCAGCGACCAGATTGTATCGGGAGCTTCCACTATCACTCAGCAGCTTACAAAAATGCTGGTGCTTGCTCCTGAAGAACAGATCAGCCGCACATATACCCGGAAATTGAGGGAAGCTATCCTGGCAGCCGAAATCACTCGCCAGTACAGCAAGGATGAGATTCTTGAGCTCTATTTGAATGAGATCAATTTTGGCAATTTGGCCTACGGTGTGGAAGCGGCTGCTCAAACTTATTTTAATACCTCAGCGAAAAACCTGACCCTGGGTCAGGCCTCTTTCCTGGCCGGTCTACCGCAGCTTCCCGCTGTTTATGACATCTATACCAATCGGGATGCGACGATTAGACGGCAGGAAAGTGTGCTGGTTTTGATGTACCAAACCAGCCTGGAACATGGCTGTATTCAGGTCAGCAATAATCAGCGGCCGATTTGCGTTGGTCCGGTGGAAGCCACCTCCGCAGCGGAAGAGATCAAGAATTATGATTTCCAGGCGCCTATATGGGAAATGCATCATCCCCACTGGGTCTATTACATCACTTCCATCCTGGAAAATACTTATGATCCGCAAACCATCTACCGCTCTGGATTCACGGTATATACGACCCTTGACCCGGTTCTGCAGGATCTTGCCCAGTCTGTTGTTAGGGAACAGGTGGGAATCCTGGAGTCAAAACATGTAACCAATGGGGCTTTGATTGCTCTTCAGCCAAATACCGGCGAGATCCTGGCCATGGTTGGCTCGGCAGATTTTGATAATAAGGATATCCAGGGTGAGATCAATATGTCGGTAAACCCCCGCCAACCCGGATCATCCATCAAACCGCTCACTTATGTAGCAGCTTTTGAAAAAGGCTGGACTCCGGCAACATTGATCTGGGATGTGCCATCGGAATTTCCTCCCTCCGGGGACCCCAACGATCCCCGTGATCCCTATGAGCCGATAAACTATGATGAAAAATTCCATGGTCCGGTCACTGTACGCACAGCTCTGGCCAATTCCTATAATATCCCTGCTGTAAAAACCCTTGATTTTGTAGGCATATATGATGACCCTGATACGGAAAAAGAAGAGGGATTGATACCCTTTGCCCAGCGCCTGGGCATAACTACATTTAACAGGAATGATTATGGACTTGCTCTAACCCTGGGAGGGGGAGATGTGACTTTACTGGACCTGACCGGCGCCTATGCAACATTTGCAAATGGGGGTAGGCAGGTACCACCAGTGGCCATCCTCCGGATTGAGGATTATCAGGGTAATCTGATCTATGAATACCAGCAGCCAGCTGGCGAACAGGTTATTCGGGCTGAACACGCTTTCCTGATCTCATCGATCCTTTCGGACACCAATGCCCGCATACCAGGTTTTGGCACCAGCCCGGTGATCAATCTGCCATTTAAGGCTGCGGCCAAGACCGGTACAACCAATGATTTCCGTGATAATTGGACCCTCGGTTATACTCCGGATCTGGCGGTTGGGGTTTGGGTTGGTAATGCAGACTACACCCCTATGCAGGATACAACAGGATTGAGCGGGGCAGCGCCGATCTGGGCGGAGGTAATGCAGCAGGGTATTCAGCAATTAACAGGCGGAAATCCGACTAGTTTTTCAAGGCCAGCAGGAATCATCGAGCGTGTGATCTGTTCAATCTCTGGAACTGAACCATCCAAGTACTGTCCCAGCCAGCGCAGTGAGTATTTCGCTGCTGACCAACCACCGCTTCCCAGCGACCAGGACCTGTGGGAAGAAGTAGTCGTCGATACCTGGACTAATAAGTTATGGACTTCTGAGTGCGGGGATTATCATACTGAAAAATTGGGTATTCATGTGAACGACCCCTGGGCAAAGAAATGGCTGAAAAACGACAAAGTGGGCAAAGAATGGGCAAAAAGAATGGGGTTGACTAAAAAACCCTATATTATCGATGAAACAAAGCTTTGTGCTGCCGCTGATTCAAGGCCTTTATTAGATTTTGGTTCTCCACGGAACGAGGATATCCTCATTATCAGCCCCATAGATGTATTTGCCCGGATTGATGCGACCAGCGCTTTTAAGGATGCCCGGCTCGATTATGGACCGGGTACAGATCCGGTCCAATGGAAAGTTCTCCAGGAGATCAGCGAACCTGTGACATCTATCTCAGAGATCCTGTCCTGGGATATCAGTGATCTTCCCAGTGGATGGGTAACTTTGAGGCTGTATATGACCGGTTTGAATGATGGATATGCTGAGAAAAGAATTCGGATCAATATTCAGGTGCCGACACCGACTCCGACTCCAACGTTTACGCCAACACCAACGGAGACATTGACTCCCACGATCACCTTGACGCCAGCTGCGAGCGCAACTCCTATGCCGACTGAAACACCAACACTAACACCAACACTAACACCAACACCAACATCAACATCAACACCAACATCAACACCATAGCTGTGATCCTTTTATGAATATAAGAAGGGGCTGTGCCAATTACTTTTGGCACAGCCCCTTCTTTTTTGTTTTGATGATCGCGTGTGCTGCAGTTCCCGCGGTGCCTGGATGAGCTATGCTCGAGGGAGAGTGCCAACTCTCCCAGGCTGAATGATCAGGCGAGCCGCCGCTCCCGCGGAACCTGTAACAACTAGATCATGGGAAGTTGGGGCGAATCAGACTGGAAGGGATCCAGATCAAGCCTGTCCAGGAAGTTCGGCCCCCTGACTTCTGCCAACAGGCGGATATGGCGGAATTTCACCAATCCCCATCCTTGATCGATGATCTCAGCCAGGGGAGGATTTTGTTTCAGTTTGTAATGGATCAGACCGGCCCGGCTGCCCGGTAAGATGATCCAGCGAGTATCAGCGCCGTTTTTCTGCTCTTCCAGCAGCCTCCCCAGCAAACCAGAAGCGGATATGAAAAAACTGCACTTCGAAGAACCATTTTTGTCCCATTGCAGGTGAATAACCCTGCCGGGAGCGGATTTTTTATTGACTGTATAACCCAGTTCTTCCCCGATCCCCAATAACAGTTGCTCGATCTCTGCCAGATCCTGCACTCGCCGGACCGGATCTTCGTTGGGCTTTAATTGCCAGCTGGAGATCGGGCCAGGAGTGATTTGGGCGTAAGATTCCAAACAGGCCAGGATCAAGCCTTCACGCGGTGTGAGTTGGGTCGGGAAATTTTGATAGATATGCTGAAAGATGTCCCGTTCAGGAATTGGGTTATTTGTTTTTACTAATAATTCGACTATCTGTTGTTCCACCATGTCAGATTGAGGGGAAGAGGAGGGCTTAAGTTCCTGGTGCCACCAGTTTTCGGAATCAGCGTAATGAAGAAAACCCTGGCGATAGGCGATATTGTCTTCATAATCCTTCAGCAGCTGGGGGAAATATTGGTCAGGATCCTGATCTTTCCCGGGAAAGCCCTCTGCTACCAGGCTGATCATTCCTGTACCGTAGATAGACAGGGTATGTTTTGGTTCGCCAGCCTCCTGCAGTAGATTGAATCCGGCTGTGCGGATTATTTCCCGAAAGGCTGAGGAAGGTTTGAGGTCAAAGATTCCCTTTTGGGAGACCCAGTAAGTTTCCCCCAGCAAAAGATCAGGATCCAGGGCAATCCTGTCAAGTTTAAATCCAGCCCTGGAAGCTGCGCTGACAGCCGCCAGAAGGGATTTGATTTCGATTTCAGGCAGCAATCCAAAACAGGGAATTCCGGAAGGTAGAATTTCATGGATTTCGGATAAGGTGAGTTCTATAGCTTTGGTCAACCAGGGCCAGTCAAATTTCTTGATGCTGAGAATGCTGCGCAGGGGGGCGGCAGCTTCCTGCCCCCATAACCAACCGGTCCACAAGGCAGAAAGCGCCCAAAAGGATGGGGTGGGTTTAGGAAAAACCATCACTATCGATTGCAGCTGGATGTCATTTAGCTGCGGGATCAACTCTCTGATCCGCCCAGGGAACAGGCAGATACCGCCACTTTGGGGAGGTAGGGTGGGCCAGGTTGTGATTGGCAGGGAATCTTCTTCCCCGCACCAAATATCCAATGTTTCCTCCAGGGCAAACCAGACATTTTCTTCTCGATAGAATTCATCGATTTCATCATCCTGACCCAGGGGATCGAGCGGCTGGCTGCAGCGATAAAAGGCATGCAGCAGGAGGGTTTCCAGGAGATTGGTTTCTTCTGCTGGCAGGTTGGACCCGGTTAGTTTGTTCAAGACAGTGAACAAGGCATAAACCGAGCGTGGGGTGTAAGAACCCAGCGCGTTTTCTACTTGGAAACGGACAGGATCATCCGGCGCGGCAACCCGGGTTAAAGCCCGGGCATGGGTAGGGCTGTTCTTCTGAAAATCCAGGGCTTTCTGGATATCATCGGAAGAAACAGCTCCTTGTGTGTCCTCTCCACAGCGGCTGCAGCGGCAGGTTTTCTGGACTGGTTCTTGAGTGATCCTGGACCAGGTAAAGGAACTGGCAGAGGTTTTTCCGCCGCATTGGGGGCAATCTGTTTCGTATAGGGATAAAATTAAGGGCTGCAAGCGCTCTTTTCCCTTATAACTGGAAGCTAATTTGGCCAGGGCGCTGCCTAATTCTTCTTTGGAAGGAGGATTTGCTAGAGATTCAATTAAAAAGCGCAAGATGGGATTATGAACCGGGGTCAGGATTTGATACCCACTCCTGGCTGCTTCCAGGACAACCTGGGGAGAGCCGCCAAATGGGAAGAGGATGATTCCCCCAGGAGTGGGGAGTTGTTTTAACCAGGCACTGACTACCTGTGGCCGGTAAGCGGGCAGGCAGGTTTGCAGGGGATAGATTGATTTTGGTGGTTCACCACGAATAAATGGCTGGTTGTTCATATGCTTCCCCCGGTGGTGAAAATGACCCTTCTTCCAGGAAGGGTTAATAACGGAATATTCAAGGCCAGTTACAGTTAACTATTTTGATTGAATAGTGTGCAGCAGTGCCAGGTTGGGAGCGACCATTTTATGGATCGGGAAACCGGCTATTAAAACGATTTCCTGTCCAGCTTTTACCGGTGTTCCTTCGATTACAGCCGTATCCACATGAGAGATCATTTCTTCAATTGATTCGGCGTGTGGGATCAGGTAAGGTGTGGTCCCCCATAACATAGATAGATACTGGTATGTGCGCAGGTCAGGTGTAAATGCCAGGATAGGCACACTGGGCCGGGCTTTGGACATCAAACGGGCAGTCCGTCCGCTGCGGGTGAAAACAGCAACGGCAGCCACTGCGCGGTCCTGGGCCAGCTCGCGGGCTGCCCTGGTGATATATACCGCATCATCATGGCTGGAATCATCCGTTATATCGAGACTCATCCGGCCCCATTCATTGCTGTGTTCTTCACTCTGGCAAATGATGGAAGCCATCATTTCGACGGTCTTCACAGGGAATTCCCCGATTGCGGTTTCTCCTGATAGCATCACTGCGTCACTGCCATCAAGCACGGCATTGGCGACATCTGAAGCTTCAGCCCTGGTGGGGCGGGGGCTGCTGATCATTGAATCCAGCATCTGGGTAGCTATGATCACAAAGCTCAGGTGTTTGTTGGCCGCGGCGATGATCTGTTTTTGGACTATAGGAACAGTTTCTGCCGGCATTTCAATGCCCAGGTCGCCCCTAGCGACCATCACACCATCTGCGGCATGGATGATCTCATGCATATTTTTAATGGCATCAGGATGTTCAAGTTTAGCAATGATAGGTATCTTTGATCTTTCGGGGTTGATGGCCTGGATGGCATCTCTCAGCTGGGCAATATCATTGGCTGTGCGCACAAAAGATAAGGCAATAACGTCAATGTCCTGACTTAAACCAAATTCCAGGTCTTTTTGATCCTTATCGGTTAAAGATCGGATTTTTAGATCTGCACCCGGGAGATTAACACCTTTATGGGGTTTTAAGGGACCGCCCTGGACAACTTCGGTAATAACCTGTTGACCTTTGATCGCCTTCACCACCAGCTCAAGCTGGCCGTCATCCAGCAGGATCCGCCCATCCATATGTACGCTCTGGGGCAATTCGGGGAAGTTAACCTGGACAATTTCCGCGGTCCCCGGTACTTGTTCTGTAGTGAGGATTAGCTGGTTCCCTTCGATCAACTCTACGGCGCTATCTGCCATCTCCCCGGTGCGGATCTTGGGACCGGAAAGATCTTGCAGGATGGTTACCGTACGGTTTAATTCCCGGGTGCACTCCCGCAGATTCTGGATCACCTGGGCATGTTCCTGGTGGGTTCCATGCGAGAAATTGATCCGGGCCACATCCATGCCAGCCTTGAGTAGATTTTTAATGGTGTCTTTATCCTGGCTGGCAGGACCTAGGGTGGCAATGATCTTAGCCCGGCGTTCCATAATATCCTTTTATTCTTCTCTCAAGTAATAATCTAAATATAGTTCAAATCCCGGGCTTGTTTGGTTAAATCATCTTTAAAATCGGGATGAGCGACGTTAATCAGTGCCTGGGCTCGTTCCCGGATAGTCTTGCCATAAAGACTGGCCACACCGAATTCCGTGACGACATAGTGAACATGGTTGCGGGTGGTGACCACACCAGCCCCGGTCTTCAAGGTAGGCACAATCCGGCTGAAATCCTTGGCTTTGCTTGGAAGGGCGATGATCGGCACGCCGCCCTTGGAGCGGGAGGAGCCGTAAATGAAGTCCAGCTGCCCACCGACACCGCTGTAGAGCTTTGTGCCGATACTGTCAGCGCAGATCTGGCCTGTCAGGTCAATTTCAATAGCTGAGTTTATGGCGACCATACGGTGGTTCTGGGAGATGATAAAAGGGTCGTTGACATATTCCGTGCGCAAGAACTCGATTAAGGGATTATTGTGGACCCACTCATACAGACGTTTAGTGCCCAGGACAAAACCGGCGATGATCTTACCCGGATGAATGGTCTTTTTAGTGTTGGTGATCACGCCGGCTTCCACCAGGTCTATCACCCCATCCGAGAACAGCTCGGTGTGAATGCCCAGGTCTTTTTTATCGTACAAATATTTGAGGACTGCATCTGGCACCGCGCCAATGCCCATCTGCATAGTGGCTTCATCGGGGATCAAATCGGCGATGTATTTGGCGATCTTATCCACTTTTTCAGAGGGTTTTCCTTCTCCCATGGCCAGTTCCGGAAGCTCATAATCCACCGGTACAATGTAATCGATAGCGCTGACATGGATGAAAGTATCTCCCAGGGTGCGGGGCATTTTTTCGTTCACCTCGGCGATGATGATCTCGGCAGATTCCGCAGGGCTTTTGCTGAGACCGACTTCTACGCCAAAACTGCAGTAGCCGTGGGCATCGGGAGGTGAGAGGTGTACAAAAGCCACATTCACCGGCAGAATCTTGTTCTTAAAGAGCAAGGGGAATTCAGAGAGCAGAACCGGGGTGAAATCTGCCCGGCCATCCTGCACGGCATCGCGAGTGTTGTGGCTGATGAACATGGTGTTGACCCGCAGGTGTCCTTCCATTTCCGGGGCGACATAATCAGCGGAGCCAATAGTCAAAGCCTGGTTGATCTCCACGTCTTTTAGTTCCTGGGCCCGGTCCACCAGCGCCGCCAGGATCTTGCTGGGCACAGAGCAGTTGCCGGTCAGGAAAATCCGGTCGCCGGATTTAACAGCTTTAACGGCCTCGGCCGGGCTACATACTTTTTGTTTATACTGATCTTGCCAACTCATAATTCTTTCCTGCCCTCCAGGGCGTTTTTATAAGTTTGATTGATTACCTTTCCCTGAGCAGTGTAGACTCCGCTTTGAAGGGCGGAGTTTTCTTTGAGGGATTTTTCGATCCCAATTTCGGCGATTTGGGTGATGAATGGCCAGGTGGCATTGCTCATCGCGTGGGTTGCTGTCCGTCCCAGAACACCGGTCATATTGAGGACACAATAGTGGATTACGTCTTCTTCAAGATAAGTGGGATTGCTGTGGTAGGTTGGCCGGCTGGTTTCCACACAACCGCCCTGGTCGATAGCACAGTCGATAATGATGGACCGGTTATGCAAAAGTTGAACCATTTTCCTGGTGATGATCACGGGGGAAGGGGCTCCCGGAACCAGAACAGCTCCAACAAGTACATCGGCGAAGGTACAGACTTTTTCCAGATTGAAGGGATAGGAGACCCAGGTGCTGACACGGCTGGAAAATTCCTTGTCTATCTGTTGCAGGACTTCCAGGGAGCTGTCCAGCATATGGACATTGGCCCCCAGGCCCAGGAAGGAGTGGGCAGCGCTGCGTCCCAGTGTGCCGGCACCGACGATGACCACATCAGCGGGAGGGATGCCAGGTACGCCGCCTAGGGCAAAACCAGGACCGCCGTAATTATTCTGGGCCAGGGTGGCCGCAATCTGGGGTACCATATGTCCCGCCAGATGACTGAGCGGTTTCAGGACCGGCAGATTGCCGTTGGCCTCCTGGATGATCTCATAGCCGATTGCGGTGATCTTTTTATCGATCAGGGCATCAACCTTGCCTGCCCAGCCGGCTGAAAGATGCAGGAAACCCATCAGGGTCAGGCCTTCCCTCATCCAGGGGTATTCTTCCTTGACGGGACTGCCCACTTTAAGGATCAGATCCGCCCGACCGTAGATTTCCTCGCCGCTGTAAACGATCGTGGCGCCGGCTTTCTGATAGGCATGGTCTGAAAAACCGCTTCCCAGTCCGGCTTCCTTTTCCACAAAACAGGTTTGGCCCTGCTGAGTCAGCAGTTGAATGCCAGCTGGGGTAAGGCCCACCCGGTATTCGTTATCACGACGTTCTTTTGGAATGCAGATATTCATAATAGTTCACCTCATCGTTATTGATCAGGTTAATAATTTGACCAGGATGGATTTTTGAGCGTGGAGGCGGTTGTGCGCCTGGGGGAAGAGGCGGGAATGGGGCCCATCAGCCACTTCGTCGGTGATCTCCTCACCGCGGTGAGCCGGCAGGCAGTGCAGGACAATAGCATCCTTATCCGCGCCTTCCAGTAGTTTCTGGTTGACCTGGTAGGGCGGGAAGACCGCCTGGCGCTTGGCAGCTTCCTCGTCCTGGCCCATGCTGACCCAGGTGTCTGTGTAAATGGCCTGGGCGCCCTGGACTGCTTCAACGGGGTCTGTCAGCTGGCGGATGGAGCTGCCGCTTTCCTGAGCGAATTTCTCTCCCAGCGCGACCGCTTCCTGGTCCATGCCGTACCCTTCCGGGTTGGCAATGGTGAAGTTTGCGCCCAATTTGGCGCAGATATGCATCAAGGAGACAGACACGTTATTGCCGTCTCCGATATAAGTAACGTTAAGGTTTTTCAGGTTTCCCAGGTTCTCCTGGATGGTGAGTGCGTCGGCTGCGGCCTGGCAGGGGTGATTGTAATCGCTCAAACCATTGATGACCGGAATATCAGCCCATTTGGCGAGCTCGAGTACATGCTGATGGTCAAAAACACGAGCCATGATCACGTCAACGTAGCCGGAGACAACCCTGGCCACATCGGCGATGGATTCCCTTTTTCCCAGGCCAATTTCTGCTGGAGAAAGGTAAAGGGCGTCGCCGCCCATGTGCCGCATGGCCATGTCAAAGGAAACCCTGGTCCGCAGGCTGGGTTTCTGGAAGATCATAGCTAAAACTTTGTTCTTAAAGAGGGGGGGATTGCCTTTTTCACTCCATTCCTTTTTCAATTCAACGGCCATATCCAGGATGGCCTGAATTTCCTCTGGGGTGTAATCAGCAATAGCCAGAAAATCTTTCATAAAACGCTCCTGTAATTGATAATCGTGTGTAGTGAAGTATAACATGTCAAGCTAGACCTCGTAGGTCGTCAAGGAGTCTACTGAGGGAGAGATAGAAGGCGACTTCGTCTCATTAAATTAAAAAAACTCCCGCAGGTTATCGAATACAACGGGAGTTATTTTGAGAGCGGGTGACGGGATTCGAACCCGTGCATATTAGCTTGGGAAGCTAATGCCTTACCACTTGGCCACACCCGCATGTTTTTAGTACTTCTGTGTATGTCAGCCCACTTTGATGAGAAAAGCTAACATTCACGGGAGAATATTTCGCCATTTCCTTTAGTTAGAAAAGGCTTACATTCGAATTGCCCTGAAAAATTCTAACATGCTGATTTTCATAAGTCAACTAAATGGAGTATTTGTCATATGTAAATTCTGTGGTTCCGGCGATGTAAAAAATGCTATCAAGGAAAGAACGACAATCGGAGAGTTTTCACTAATAAAATAATTCATCATTCAATCAAATGTAAATAATAATGTACAATAAATTGC
>Ga0209834_10001611_pt1 | contig 12484 bp, 13 predicted proteins | sample Mar14236cmmetaG_FD_184134 | JGI IMG/M metagenome (GOLD analysis project Ga0209834, IMG submission 184134) | Marine hydrothermal vent microbial communities from Guaymas Basin, Gulf of California to study Microbial Dark Matter (Phase II) - Marker... ...
AACCAGTAAATTAGGGACACCTGTTGTTTAATACTGTTGATAACCCATTTATATATTAATTCTAGCGTTTCCAAATGACAGATATTATTCATTCTGGCTGAGGAAATAAACTTGATAAATTAAAGTATAACTTTAAAAAAGATAGTCTTTTTCAAGTCCATGCTTTTTTTAAATTAAAATCACACTATAAAACTTATAGATATTTCCTGGCGATGATACTTTTAAAATTAATGTTATAATTTAAATTTTACCTTTTTGCATATAATTTTAATATTCTACTTTAAAAATGTTAATTGACATAAAAGGATATCTTTTTATACTTGGAAAAAGGAGGGGCAAATGTACAAAATCGGTATTATCGGTACAGGCAGGATGGGAGGAGCAATAGCTGTAAAAATTATAGACAGGAAGATAGTTCCTGCAAAGAACATAATTATTTTTGACAAAAGAGAAGAAAAACTCTCCCCCTTAACCAGGAAAGGAGCAGTCCCCTGCCCTACTGAAGAGATAGGCAAAAAAGCAGACATAATAATCATAGCTGTTGAGCCGAAAGATGTAAAAGATGTGCTTGAACGTCTAAAAACCAAATTAACTCCTTCACAGGTAATTGTTTCAATAGCAGCAGGTATCACCACACATTTTATCTCTAAGATCTTAGAAAATTCTATTCCTGTGGTTAGAATCATGCCCAATACTCCTATTCTGGTAAATGAGGGAATGTGCGCTTTGTCTCACACTTCAAATGTGGATCAGGAAAAAATAAATTTTATAAAAAAGATTTTTGGAGTATTTGGAAAAATAATTGAACTACCGGAGGAAAAGATTGACGCTGTTACAGGGTTAAGCGGGAGTGGTCCTGCCTATGTCTATCTTTTCATCCATGGCTTAATTAAAGGCGGAGAAAAATGTGGTCTTTCAACAGAAGTCGCCAGAAAACTTGCTATTCAGACAGTTCTTGGAGCAGCAAAACTCGCACAACAAACCCCACAAAACCTTGAGGAACTTATCCTCTCTGTTGCTACACCTGGAGGAACAACAGTAGAAGGTCTAAAGGTATTGGAGAAAGCAAAAATGGTGGATTTTGTCTCCCAAGCTGTAATAGAGGCAACCAAAAGGGCAAAGGAAATAAGTATGAAAATAAGTAAAGCAACATAATGAGGCAAAAGAAAAAAAATAAATCCCTTCTTGTCTCTACCCAGAAAAAAGCCAAGAGGAGAGAGAATCTTTTCCTGATTCTCTCTCCTCTGATTCTATGTCATTAACAGGAAAATTTTTCGGGAAGAACAATAATTATTTTAATACTTTTAATAACCTTGGCACAAGACCAAAACTCCCCGTTTCCTTCAGCTTACTGACCGCACGTTCTGCTTGAACAATAACCATGTTTAAATATATTCCTGTTCCACAGGCTGATTTAACCCCACCTCTTATGGCTTCTTTGTTCTTTTCATAATGGTCTGCAAAGAAATTGGCTGCATCAACAAGATACTGAGTGTTTATGTTATCTTTACCCACCAATCCCTTTATCACTCTGGCTGCACCTGTTCCTCCATGTTGAGCAAAGGGAATATTCTCTCCTAATTCCAGAAAAAGACCTCTCTGAACAGTTTCCAATCTCTCCACATCAGGTTCATGTTTTTCCCCTTTTTTTGCAGCATGTTTCATGCCTATATCATAAGAAACACCCTCTGCTCCCACAAACTTAACAAACAAAACCACTTTATCTTTATATCTTTCCAGCTCTTCGCCACTTAATTTTTTATGCTCTATTTCTTCACCACTTGTTCCTGTAGAGGCAATCTCTGCTTCAATTATAGTATCCTGGTTATCAATTTCCTTTCTTACTGCATCGACAAGATCCCTGGAAAGAGCAAAATTGAGAACCGGTGGAAGCTCTCCTGTATCAATCATTGACCAGGCAGGGTTTGAGACATAAACAGCTCCCAGGAAATCTTTTCTATATCCTCCCACCGCATCACTGCAAAGATAATTAACATAAGCGTTAAACAGGTCCTTGCTTATATCCACTTCTTTTCCGTAAAGAGGCTTCATTGTCTCAATTGCCTCTTCAATCCTTGCCTTAGCTGTAAAATGGTCAAGTCCTCCTGATCCCTGAGGACTGGAGTATAAGTCTGGATCAAAAGGAGGGGCCGTAAAATGATCCAAAGATAAAAAGATCATCTCAGCTCCAAAGTCCTCCACAAACTCCTCAAGCATTCTCCTTGCTCTTGCTGCTCCAACAACAGCAGGTCTCAAATTGCTCTTTCTTTCCACACCTTTGTAAAAGGGAGTCTTCTTGGGATCCCTACCTGCTATCTTAGCAGCATTGTAACTTACCTGAATTATTTGAGGGCTCCCCTCCCCTACTACCGACGCCTGGACAAAAGCAGACATTTGAACCTCAAAGGGTATGTTAACATTGGAAGCCAGTAGTGTTACTCTTTCCTCTTCTGGTTTAAGCTTACCATCAGCCTCAAAAGGGCAAACTTCCTGAAAAACCTTCTTCAGTTCCCTTCCTGTTCTTAAAGGCATATTATCCTCCTGATTAAATTTTTGGGAATTATAAACAAAAACTAACCTCAGTCAACCTTCTCAGGTTCTATTTCAAAGGGACACTTCCCAAGATAAAAACATGGACTTATAAGCCTCAAAAGTTTTTTCTTGAGTCCCTCTTCAGATAGTATAAGTTTTGTGGCCTTAAGTAAAATTCCCAGCTCTTCCAACGTTTTCTCCAGACTAACAGTATATTCTCCATTTTTTCTCTTGAGTGTATTAACCTGATCTGATAGATAAACGTATATATCAGCAGGTGTAGCATCAGGAAAGTACTCGGATAAATTATAGTTTTTTATTTTTTCAACAATCGGATAGTACAGAGAATTAAACCAGTCTTTTGCTGCCTCTTTAAGAGAAACCTCTTGATTTTTCTCTTTTTCAAGATATTCTTTATGCTTTTCTATCTGAAGTAACAACTTATCATAATCATCCTTTTGAGAAAGATTTATATTTTGCAGGCCTGTTTTAAGCTCAAATTCTGCCCTTTTTCGAATAAGGGAATCTCTCGAGGAAGAACCAGAAGGAAGGTATTCTACCACATGAGCTTCAATAAATTTCTGCCCCAAATCTTTCGCTGCAGCAATACGATGATGCCCATCAACAACATAATACTCCTCATCTAATTTATAAAGTTCGACTGGAGGGAGAGATTTGCCTTTCATCATAGCCTTTTTTATCCTCTCCAGCCTGGGTAATATGTGAGTTTTACTCTTGTTATTGATGGAGAAATTAGCATCAAAATCCATACATCTTCCTACACTGCCTACTATCTTATCTATCTCAACAGTTTGTATTCCTCTGTCAATTCTTGCAGAAAAATTTCTTTTTTTAGCCTCTTTCTCAAAACACTTAAGGGGCTTTCTCTCTTTAAGAATCATTTTTGCATCACCCCCCTTGAATTGGTTGCTTTTTTTGGCTTTACTTCAAAAACATAGTACCCATACACGTTAACTACTTTTGTTTCTTTAAATTCAGTCATTATTCCCCTGGTATAACCATAATTTGGATGAGTATGACCATGAATAAAATACTGGGGTTTATATTTTTCAATTAATTTTAAAAAAGAGCAAAAACCCACATGGCACAAATCCTTACCGTCATGGATTCCCTTGGGAGGAGCATGAGCAACCACAATATCAATTCCTCCCTTTGTCCATATTTTTAACTTAGCTTTTGCTACTTTAAAGGCCATCTGCCTCTCAGTATATTCCACCCCCCTTCCTCCATACCACCTGCAACCTTCAAAACCAACTATTCTGACACCTTTGTAAGTGACAACTTTGCCATCTATATTCTTACATCCAAGAGGAGGTTGTTGCTCATAAATAATGTCGTGATTTCCTCTGACATAATAACAGGGCTTGTTAAGCATTGAAACAAGAAATGAAAGGAATTTAGGTCTTAGATCTCCTGCTGAGATAATCAGGTCCACATCAGAAAATCTTTCCTTATCAAAATAATCGTAGAGCAAAGGATGAACCTTATCAGCAACAGCAAGTATTTTAATTTTAAACCTCCTGAGTAAAAAGCGCCCTTTTATACTAAAAAAATAAAGGCCTCCGTCAATACATTGACTTGAATTTTTCTCTTTATAGAATTATATAAACTAACCCTTAGGTAGGAAGGTTTTAAAGATGAATGTGATGGGTAAGCTTCTTGTAATGATGGGTATATTTCTCGTATTGGTGGGTGTTTTCTTCTGGATTGGGCCAAAAATTCCCTTCCTGGGAAAGCTTCCAGGTGACATATATTTCAAAAAAGGGAACTTTGCCTTTTATTTCCCTGTTGTAACATGCATTTTAATTAGCATCATTCTCAGTTTGATTTTAACTCTCCTTTTTGGCAGAAAATAAGGAAAAAATTATTAGATGATAACTGCAAAAAAAGATATTTCCTATCTGGTAGCTTTAATATTAACCTTCTCTCTCATAGGAATTGGGATAGGATATGTTATTCATGCTCTTTCTGATCTTCCTAAGGTTGATCAGCTTGAAAATTACCAGCCAGACCAGATAACCACAGTTTATTCTGATGATGGAGAGATAATCGGGGAGTTTTTTGTTGAAAGAAGAAAAGTTCTCACCCTTTCAGAAATTCCGGATTATTTAGAAAAAGCTTTTATCGCTGTTGAAGACCACAGGTTTTATTCTCATCCTGGAATAGACATAATCAGGATACTAAAAGCTGTATGGATTGACATTATTACCTGGAGTAGGTCTCAGGGAGCAAGTACTATAACTCAACAACTTGCAAGAAACCTGTTTCTCACCCAAAAGCGCACTTTGTCAAGAAAGTTAAAAGAAATTATTCTGGCAGTTCAGATTGAGAGAAAATACAGTAAAGATGAGATACTCGAAATGTATCTAAATCAGATATATTTCGGTCACGGCATTTACGGTGTAGCCGAGGCAGCATCATTTTATTTTAACAAACCAGTGGAAGAGCTTACACTTTCAGAGTGTGCCCTTTTGGCGGGAATTCCGAGAAGCCCGGGTAGGTACTCACCCTTTTACAGTCCAAAAAATGCTCTTATCAGAAGAAACCATGTACTTAAGAGGATGTATGAGGTCGGTTTTATTACTTACCAGCAAATGAAAGATGCACAAAGTTCTCCTCTTGGAGTTATAAAAAAAGAGGAAAAGGAAAGAGAGAAAAAACACATATACAAAGCCCCCTATTTTGTGGAGTGGGTTCGTCAGATAGTAGCAAAAAAATATGGATATAAGATGCTCTGGAGAGGAGGATTAAAGATATATACCACCCTTGATACTAAGATGCAGGAGGCAGCAGAAGAAGCTCTTTTGCCTTATTTAAAGCAAAACAATTTTCAGGGAGCTTTTATTGCCATGGATCCTCATACAGGTTTTGTTAAAGCTATGATAGGGGGAAGAGATTTTGAAGAATCCCAATTTAATAGAGCCACTCAGGCCCACAGACAAACAGGCTCTGCTTTTAAATTATTTACTTATACCGCAGCTATTGACAGCGGGAAATTTAACTCCTTGAGTCTTTTTTATGATGCTCCTGTTGTTTTCTCTAAAGGGAGAAGACTCCCAAAAAGCGGAGAAATAAAGGAAGAAAAGAGGTTCTGGTCACCTGAAAACTATGAAAGGCACTATTGGGGAGAGGTCTTTTTGTGGGAAATGCTTGCTCACTCAATAAATGTGGCTTCCGTAAAACTTCTTCAAAAGGTTGGAATTAGCACCGTAATAAAATATGCCAGAAAAATGGGAATAGAAAGTCCCTTAAACCATGATCTGACTCTTACACTTGGCACATCAGGTGTGACTTTACTGGAAATGGTGAGAGGATATGCCACAATAGCAAATTACGGCATAAAAATGACCCCTATTTTTATCAAAAAAATAGAAAATTCTGAGGGCAAGATAATGGAGGAAAACTTTCCTCAGGGAGAAAAGGTCCTTTCTCCTCAAACTGCTTTTATAATGATAGATCTTTTAAAAAAAGCTGTGGATCTTGGTACAGGTAAAAGGATAAGATGGCTCGGTTTTAACAGACCTTGTGCTGGAAAAACAGGAACTGTTGGGTGGACGGGAGAGAAAGAGACAGATAAAACCATGGATGCCTGGTTTATCGGATTTACCCCTGATCTTGTGGCTGGTGTATGGATTGGAAAAGACGATGGCTCTCCTCTTGGAGAAAAAATAACGGGAAGTATAGCAGCAATTCCTGTCTGGACAAAATTTATGAAAAAAGTCTTGGAGGGAAAACCGGTAAAGGATTTTCCCTGTCCTTCTGGGATTGTGTTTAAAGAGATAGATCTTGATACAGGACTTTTAGCCGATAAAAACTCAAAAAATACCTGTTGGTTTGCTTTTAAGGAGAGCACCGTTCCCCCCATTATCTCCCCCAGAAAAAAGGATGAGTTCCTGGTGAGAGAATTCAGTCTTTCAAGATTTCCTCTCTGAATAGGGGATAAAATGAAAACAAACGGTATATTAACTTTAACTACAGATTTTTCCGATGATATCTATGTGGGGCAGATGAAAGGCGTGATTGTTTCAATCAACCCAGAAGCCAGAATAATCGATTTGACACACAGAATAAAGAGCTTTGGAATTTTGGAGGCAGCTTTTTTTATCTCTCAGGTATGTCCAACATTTCCGCCGGGAACTGTTCATATAGTAGTGATAGATCCAGGAGTTGGAACAAAAAGAAGAGGAATAATCCTTTTAACAGACAGACATTTTTACATAGGCCCTGACAACGGGATATTCCACTTTGTTAAAAAAATAGAGAATTTGAAAAAGGTGGTTGAAATAGATATGAATTTATTTAAGGATGCTTGCTTTACCTTTCACGGAAGAGATATTTTTGCTCCAGTAGGAGCTTACCTTTCCTCAGGAAGAAAAATGGAAGAGTTTGGTAAGATTGTAGATAAGGACACAATAGTCTCACTCTCTCTTCCAGAAGGTTGTATAATTTATATAGATGCATTTGGAAACATCATAACCAATATAAAAAAGGAGTTTTTCTACGGGGACAAGTTAATTATAAAATACGGTAACAAAAAAGTAAAAGCCACTTTTGCCAGGACTTTCTCTGAAGTAAAAGAAGGTGAATATGTTGTGTTAAGAGGAAGTTCAGGCTACCTTGAGGTTGATAAAAATAAATCTTCTGCTGCTGATGAGCTTGCAGCAAAAACTGGAGAAAAAATAAGTATCTCAAGAGCCTCTTAAATCCCTGCCTCCTCTCTTATAATCTCCACCATATCTGTCTTTTCCCAGGTGAACTCGGGCTCCTCCCTTCCAAAGTGTCCGTAAGCTGCTGTCTTTTTATAAATAGGACGAAGCAAATTCAACTTTTCGATTATTCCCCGAGGAGAAAGGGGGAAATGCTTGGCAACTATTTCCTTTATCTTTGATTCAGGAATCTTACCTGTACCAAAAGTATCTATCATCAAGGAAACAGGATCACTTACACCTATAACATAAGCAAGTTGAACCTCACATCTTTCAGCTATACCGCTTGCTACAATATTTTTGGCTATATAACGAGCCATATAAGAGGCAGAACGGTCAACTTTTGTGGGATCTTTTCCTGAAAAACAACCTCCCCCATGGGAGCCCACACCTCCATAAGTATCCATAATAATTTTTCTTCCAGTAAGACCCGTATCTGCCTGAGGTCCTCCTATTTTAAAACTTCCCGTGGCATTAATAAAATAGCTCATTTCTGGGTCTCTGTACTCTTCTGGAATGCAAGGTTTAATCACCATTTCTATCAATTCATCTTCTATATCCTCTGCCTCCACCTCAGGAGAATGTTGTGCGGCAAGGACTACTGTTTTAACTCTTTTTGGAATGCCATCCTCATACTCCACGGTCACCTGAGACTTACCATCAGGACGAAGATAAGGAAGCACTTTTTTCTTTCTCATATCTGCAAGTCTTTTTGTTAATCTGTGGGCTAAAACTATAGGCAAAGGCATATATTCGGGAGTTTCTTTGGTGGCATATCCAAACATCATTCCCTGGTCTCCTGCCCCATCTTTATCAACTCCTGCAGCAATATCTGGAGATTGCTCATGAATAGAGGTTATAACCGCGCAACTTTTATAATCTATTCCGTAACTTGCATGCGTATATCCTATTTCCTTTAAAGTCTGCCTGGCAATAGAAGGTATATCAACATAGCAACTTGTGGTAATCTCTCCTGCTATAAAAACAAGACCTGTTGTCACAAGAGTCTCGCAAGCAACTCTTCCCTGAGAGTCCTTTTCCAAAATAGCATCTAATATTGCATCTGAGATTTGATCAGCAATTTTGTCCGGATGTCCCTCAGTTACTGACTCTGAAGTAAAAAGATAATTTCCTCTTCCCATTCCCTTTCTCCTTAAAAGAAAATTATGATTCTTCTTTCTTTATTATTTCTTCTATTTCCTCCACCGTTTCTGCCTTCAATAACTCCTGTCTTACTCTTCTTCTCCTCAGAAAACGAGATATAAGCGCTAAAGCCTTCAGGTATTCCCTTGATACATCCTGAGGGGCCGCTAACATAAAAAAAAGATACACAGGCTCTTTGTCAAGAGCTTCAAAATCTATTCCTTCCTTTGATATCCCAAAAGCTCCAACCATTTTCTTAACAACTCTTGATCTTGCATGAGGTATTGCTATATTGTATCCGATACCTGTTGAACCAAGCTCCTCCCTTTCTTTTATCAAACGTAAAAACTCCTTGGGGTCGGTTAATTGACCTGTTTTTTCTATGAGAGAAACAAGCTCTTCCAGCACCTCGTCTTTTGTCCTTGCTTCAAGCCTGGGTTTAATAGCTTTTTTATCTAAAAAATCACTTAACTGCACATTATCCTCCTTGTTAATATTTTTTAATAAGGCTCAATTAAGGTAAAACTACCTTCTTTATCCTTGCAGATAACATTTATCTGGTTGGTTTTAGAATTTAAAAAGAAAAGAAAATCCTCGCCAGATGATCTAAGCTGCATTATAGCCTCATCTATTTCCAGAGGTTTGGCCACTTCTTTTCTAACCCGTTTTAGAGTAACCTCTTCTCTACTCTCTCCCTGTAAATTTTCTACTTGACTGCTGCCAAGATAGTTCTTAGACAATTGAATTTTATGAGAACTCTTTTTTTCTTTATATTTCTTTGATTGATTAATTGCTTTTTTAATAGCTCCTTCTATTGAAGCAAAAAGGTCAGTGGCGTCTTCCTTCGCATTTATAATTGAACCTTTTGCTTGAATATTTATCTCAGTTTCATACCGATTTTTTTCAAATTTTATAATTACACGACAACCAATAATATTCCTGAGATACTTGTTTACTTTGTCTATCTTTTTATTTACAAAATCATAAACATCCTTTGTTATCTCCACATGGACTCCACTTATGTCCAGTTTCATACACATCACCTCTTTTTGTTTTTTAAAACAAATCCCGGCTGAAACTCTTATAACTAAAGCTACTCACGCTGCTTTCAATTACAATCATTCCAGCCGGGCTTGTAGTTTTCATCTGTGGCTTTAGTCTGCTTTTACCACGTTTATCGCTTGAGGACCTCTCTTGGTTTCTTGAACATCAAAGATCACCTCATCTCCTTCCTTCAAACTCTTAAATCCTTCTTGAGCAATATTGGAAAAATGTACAAACACATCCTTTCCATTTGCTCGAGAGATAAACCCATACCCCTTACGGTCATCAAACCACTTGACCGTTCCTCTTTCTGACATTGAAACTCACCCCCTTACTACAAAATTTACAAATAAGTCCGCTAAATTATAGCTATACTTTTAAAAATGTCAAACCCTGCTTCAGAAAATTACAGGCCAACGTCAACTGATCTTGCCAGAGCAAAAGAGAAAACCTCAACTCCATCCTTTTTTATCACCCGGGCTGCTTCATTTAAGGTAGCTCCTGTCGTATAAACATCGTCTACAAGCAAAATTTTCCTGCCTTTACCTTTTTTCTTTGCTTTTTTCTTTATGGAAAATGCTCCCTTCAAATTATTTTGTCTCTTTTCTTTGTGCAGGCCAGTCTGAGGCTCTGTGTAACGGAGTCTTACAAGATAATTATTCCAAACAGGGAGACTTAAAATATTACCTATTATCTTCGCAATATCTTCGGCCTGATTAAATCCCCGTTCCCTCAATCTCCTTGGATGAAGAGGAACAGGAACTATTGCCTCAAGCCTGAGAGAGGACAAATTGAATCGCTCTATAGCATACTTTATAATCCTGGCAAATCCTCTTACTATTCCTCTTTTCCCCTTATATTTGAAAAATTTAATAGCCTCAGCCATTACACCCTGATAAATAGTTGGTGAGAAGAGTCTGCTGAAATAAGGAGGATGTTGTTTACACTCAAAGCAAATAAGGAGAGGGTTTACTTCTTTAAACAAAGAAGGTAGAGGTTTACCACACTTTACACAGTGGACCTCGGGTAATAATTTAACCTTTTGCCAGCATTTAAAGCATATAAAACTTCTATTTAAGGGCTCAAGAGGGCTTTCGCATAAAAGACAATCTGCTGGAAAGAATAAACTCATAAAACCATTAGCTAAATACCTGCCTACCAACTTCAAACTCCTGCTTACAAGCAGTTTACTAAATCTATTTTTATTGTCAAGGAATCTTTGCTCCAGTTTCGGAAAAAATTTTTGAAAGGAGCTAAAACCTGCTTCAATTATACCTTAAAAATGATTAAAAAACATCAAAAATGAAGATATTTAATTTTCAAGGTTATTAATTCCCGGAAATGAAATTCATTAACCTCGCATTTTTTCACACCTTTCAACTTTTACAAAAATTCCACCAGACATATTTTTTATCCCCCCTTTTTAGACCTCTTTTTAAAATTTAAAGAAGAGCTTTCCACTTTTTTTGGATAATTTTGAAAATCCAAGGATAGTGCCTCCCTCAGCTTTCCTATGGTTAACTTCTTTGGGCAAACAGAAAACTTATATAAAATCCTTTGGGCAAATCTTACTATGCTATATTTAGCTTTATAAAGAAGAATAGTTAAGCTTATGAAAGCTAAGCTGCAAAGAAATAGGATTCTACTAATAGAGGTTTTTGCTCTCACCATAAAATCATCAAGACCAAATCCTCTTTTTAAGTACTCAAACATAACCTCTATGGACCATCTTGTCTCATAGATTTTTACAATCTGAACTACATTGTAGAGGGTATCTATGGGAAAAGTTGTGGTACAAATTAGAGGCTCTTTTTTCTTATCAAAGGGGATAACTACTACAAAATTTAAGATAGCTTTTTTGCTGGCATAGTAGGTTACATCTTGCGGGAAGGCAAAAAGATTTCCTTTAATCTCAACATCTTCTAATTTTTTCTTTCTCCTTTTCTTTTTCTTCCAGGTAATCTTGCCAAGAGAAGGAAGGGCTTTTGCAATTTCAAGGACGCTTTTTTCTTTATCCTTTATTTTTCTTTCCCCAACATACCTTGCATTAACCTCCTTCATCCTAAAAACAAAATCCTTTCCTTCACTTTTATACTTCCAACATAGTCTTTTACTTGCAACACCTCTGTCTCCTACAAGAATAGGGCCTTTTCCTAAAGTATCCTTTATAAGCTTTGATGATTTTTCTATAACATCCTCTACAACCTTATTCTGGCTTAAAAAGCCTTTTTCTTTGGGAAGAGAAAGACATCTTGCAAGAGGAAAAGCTTTTTTATCTTTTATGGCAAGGGCTGCCCATATGTCAGTGTATCCTTTCTTTGGTCTTCCTTTTTTCTCCTCTGGTTTTACTAAGGAGATATACTCCATACCACATTTTCTTCCCCTTGATCTTTTGTAGTAAAAGGTAGGATCAACGATAACAAGAGGCCTTTCAAAGAAAAGTTTTATCTTTTTAGACTTTTTAAGATCCTTTAGGGCTTTACAAACTGCATCTTGAAAAAGCTTTTCCTCACCAAATTTTGCCTCTTTAAGAAAGTAGCTTAATCTATCTATATGTCTTTTGGCATGTCCTTTTTTAATTTTTACCTCAAACTCACATATATTCTTTAGACGAGTTGTTCCCTTTACTTTAATCCCTAAGATAAAATCCTTTATATTGCCTTGAGTGCGAGAGTCAACCTCATTTTTGACAGATTGAATAAAATCTTCTATTATAAAAAGTGCAATTTTCCTTTTGTCTTCTTTTGGAAGTAGGGTCACGGGTCTTCTCATGATAAACCTCCTAAAAAATTCATGAGATTTCTCTCCCCCGTGACCCTTTTTACCATATTTTTTTCTTTTTGTCACCCCTTAAATCCACTTTTACCAATTTTAAATTAATAAGATAAGCTTAACTTAAGAGATCCTAAATTTTTTTCCGAAACTGGAGATGCGCACTCCGTGTCAAGTCATTTAGCGATGTAACCCAATGATATCTTGTTGGGTCATATAAGATGTAACCAAACGAGGTGTTTGTTTTTTGCAAGGTTTAACCTCTT
>Ga0209834_10001615_pt1 | contig 12459 bp, 6 predicted proteins | sample Mar14236cmmetaG_FD_184134 | JGI IMG/M metagenome (GOLD analysis project Ga0209834, IMG submission 184134) | Marine hydrothermal vent microbial communities from Guaymas Basin, Gulf of California to study Microbial Dark Matter (Phase II) - Marker... ...
CACGTTTTACTCCTTATTGCTACATTGTTCGATTTCGGTCAATTTTTTAATAAAAATTTATACAAAATCTCCAGAACTTGCCTGCATGTGGTGGGTTACGGGATTTGTTTATATTTGTTCGATATCGAACAGTTGTTGCAAAATAACTACTGGCTTAACTTCTCTTTCCTCAACAGGACTGAAATTTAATTGTAAAAGTTGTAAACTTATTTGGCTTACTCTTAACTGAAATCTCTGCATTCATCTCCTGCAGGATACCATAGGAAATAGATAATCCCAACCCTGTTCCCTTATCAGGTCCCTTTGTTGTGTAGAAAGGATCAAAGATATTTTCAATCTCTTTAGCAGACATACCAATTCCATTATCATTGAATTCAACGAATACATACTTCCCTTTTTGAAAAGTTTTGATCGTTATCCTTTTTTGGAATTCAATATTATCTATACTTTTAGTTTCCAAAGCATCATAGGAATTTGACAGAATGTTAAGAATAACCTGTTCTATTTTGTATGAGTTTCCAAGTATTGATGGTAGTAGGTTGTCAAAGTGAAGATCAAAATGAATGTCATGACCTTCATATTGTATCCTGATCATATATAGCGACTGTTCTATAACATTATTAATATTTACTTCATCAAAGATTATTTCCTTCTGATCTCGTGAGAATGTATTTATATGGTCAATTATCTGGTGAACTCGTTCAATATATTTGAAGATTTTATCAATTTTCTCTTTGATATACTCCTCAGAAACCCCACTCCCGGATTTTAATCTTTCAGAAATATTATCCAATCCCAGCGCTATCAATCCAATTGGCTGATTTACCTCATGAGCAATACCTGCTGCGAGCTGTCCAATGGATTCCAACTTAGATTTCTGGATAAGAAGCTCATATTGATTTTTTCTTTTCTCAATTTCTGTTTCAACAATGCTTTCCAGATCGTCCTTCAAAAGTAATAGTTTCTTCTCATTTTCCTTTATTTCAGTGACATCAATATCAACCCCCACTATTCCAATTATCTCATTATCCATTTTAATTGGAGCGATAACAGCTCTGAAGTAGCGTGTTTTATCATCTAAAATAAGTTGAAACTCCTCTTCAACTAATTTTCCTTTAAAAGCATTCTCAGACCATTTTTCCCATGTTTTTTTTTGATGATCATCAACAGCAATGTCCTTAACGCTCTTGCCGGTTTGGTCGCCCCAACTTTCAATTGATCGTGCGCTCTGCATAAATACTTTACCCTTTTTATCACTTGCATAAAAATCAATGGGAAGATTATATATAAGTGCTTGGAGCAGGGCTTCACTTTCTTTAATTTCCATCTCAGCTCGTTTGCGTTCAGTAATATCATAGGCAACAATTTGAACAGTCGTTCTATTAGATGATACTGATGGTATAAACGTGTTGTAAAAGAATCGTTCTTTATTGTAATCTTCATATACAATAGTTTTATTTTCTTCCAAAGCTTTCCGAACAATCGCCATTCTGCTTTTAAATATTTTTTCTGGAAGTAATTCTCTAATATCTTTTCCAATGATTTTATTGACTGTAATATCGAAGCTTTTCGCCATCGCCGGATTACAATTTATAATCTCAAGCGTTTCTGCATCAACTTCCAGTATCAACGAAGGAGAGTTATCAATTAATTGTTTGTAACGTTCCTGACTTTCTTTCAATTCCATCTCAGCTTTCTTACGTTCTGTGATATCTCTTGCGAAAATCAACATCCTTTTTTCCCCATCAATTAATGATATTTTTGCCTGTATACCCTGCCAAAATATTTCGCCACTCTTTTTTTTCGCTTCCCACTCTATAAAAACCACTTCCCCATTTAACATTTTTTCTTCATACAGCTTTGCCTCAGGTGAATCAATAGAAAACATTGAAGGTGAAGAAAGATTTTCAATAGTTAGCTGTTTGAATTCTTCCCTTGTATAACCATATAATTCGCAAGCTCTATCATTAAAATCTATGATGCTAAAATCTTTTATATCATGAATAATTATCGAATCAGTAGCTGAGTTAAATATAGTTCTGAATTTCTCCTCACTTATTCCTTTTTCTTTCATTTCCTTGTCCAGTTGAAGATTTTTTTCTCTTAAACTATGGATTTGCTCATCTATAATCAATTGCATTCGTTTCTTGGAATGCCTGTCTTTAAGAATGATAATAATAAATGAGATAAACAGTATCGCAAAAAGGAAAATAAAGGATAGGATAAGCTGATTTTTTTTCGCTATTTCAAGTTTTTCAATATACGTTTGATGTTTTAGCGGTCTCACATCATCCTGTTCGTAAAAATGGATCTTTTCTAATTGCAGTAGAAATTGGCTATCCTGAATATTTTGAAGTTTTCTTAAGTATATGTTTGCCGATTTGTAATCTCCCTGTTTTTCATAAATTTCAGCGAGTAATCTGCCAATCGATTGTAATTGATCATTATCCTGAATAACTTCTGCTAATTCATAAGCACGAAGGAGAACGGATGTCGCATGATCTGAACGTCCTTCTTTAAAATGTTCTCTTCCCGAAACAATAAGAGAGTCAATAAGCTGAGCATTCTGAACCGCTGTAAGAGCAAGCGGGAAAAACAAACTGATACTACAAACAAGTAATAAAATTTTGTTTGTTTTTGTAGTCATTGTCCTTTTTACATTATCTCAGGAAAACCATTTTCTTGAAGCTCGTGTTCTTTTCAGAATTTGTTCTAATGAAATACACGCCGTTCTCTATGGTTCTACCTGAATGATCCTTGCCATTCCACTGATAAGAATAGTACTGAGGTATTAACTTATCATCAACCAGATTTTTGACAAACTGTCCTCTAAGATTATAAATATCAATAGAAATATGCTGCTGGGTTTTAATACTGAACCGTATCTCATCATTAGGTGAGAAAGGATTTGAATAGTAGAGTGAGAGATTACTATTAACATCATTATTATCAACACTATATGGATCATACAGCAGTTCGATCGGTATCATTAAATCAATCCTGTTTTCTGCATTGGAGGTGATCTCCATATTTGATGAGAATAGTTGCGGATCATACCCCAGAGTATTAAATGAGATATCCATTATAAGATTTTGATAGGGCTCAATAACCAGTTCCGAACAGTCAAAGCCAAACCAGGTTGTGACAGGTGCTCCTGAAGCTTCAAAGTTGACAATACCTTGTTGAAGCGCATCATTATAGCTGGTATAATCAAGGAGCTCGGTATCATTATCAAACTTGTAGTAACTGAGAAGATCTGCCGGAATTTCTCTAATCGTAGAGCACATCAAATCTTGCAGATCGCCTTGCGATAACGCTGATGTATAGATCGCAAGCTCATCAATGCATCCGTCAAACTCATAAACAGAATTTACGTATGTGCCAACCAAAATATCGGAAGTTGTCGTATAGATCGGAGAAGCAAAAGCATCAGAATAGAGCAATTCACCGTTCAAATAGGATGTAATGGAAGTTTCATCAACAACAAATGCGAGATGATACCATTCATTAAATGCAATATCCAAACTTGCTGTTTTTTGTAAATCTGTTCCCGAGACGTCTCTGAATTTGTATAATAAATTTGTATTGTTTGTCATTGACATTGTAAAACTCAAATCTCCATTGATCACACCTTTATTCAATATAAAACCCGGCTGTGTAACTTGATCGATCTTCAACCACATCATCAAAGTAAGCTGGTTCAGATTTTCGAATTCACTCACGTGAGGAATAGTAAGATATGAAGCACTTTCCGTAAGATCAGCGCATTGATGAGAATGATTGGTCAATTTGCATCGCAGTGTATCAGCGCCGATATTCTGAATCTCAAAAGGTATCTCTACGACTGCATTGTCATACACTTCATAATAGATAGAATCCACTGGCAGTGCGATCTTCGGCAGTTTGACAACATAGAAATATTGGACATCAATAAAATCACCTTCAAGATTTTCTACTGTTGCCTGTATAGAGATAAGCTGATTGTCGGTGCAATCAATTGATATTAATGCATCTGTATTATAAGTCACAGATTCACCAGGTTCTAAACCGATAATTATTGTGACTGGTTTAGCGATTTGCATATAACTTTCATCAGTATCTATCTCAACAACAACAGTATCAACCGGCTCATTCCCGGCATTTTTCATACTATAGGTCAAGACAATTTCCTCGCCGGCATCCCACTCTCCATCATTATTTCCATTCGGGTCAGAGATAGAAAAGCTATCAATAATAACATAACTTCCATTTGGTGGAATGAATGTTACTATTTTAACGTATGGCTGATGATCGCGGGCTGTTATAGTTATAATGCCTGACTGGGGTGCAGATAAAGATTCAGATAAATATAAATCGAAAGACGATGAGGTGAATTCTGACTTTCCTACAAGCTCACCATTCACTACAAGAGATGCAATGCCTTCATTAATATTCGTAGTGATCGGGATCAAAGTTACATCATAAGTAAAACTAATATCATGGTTCGCTGTTATTTCCTGGGGTTGCTCCCGCCATATCTGTATTGTAGGATCACCAATTACATGAAATATGTCGAATTCATATTGAGTAGAAGTTCCACCCCACATTTGTTCCATTGCGAGCAGTCCGTGATAAAGGACATAGCCGAGATATCCATTTGTGTCAAAGCCAAAACCAGGAATAAAATTATTCCACATTCCGTCGATCATGCCAAGAGCAAGATAATCATTATAACCGCTTAATGAATTTCTGCACGCTCCGATAGCGCTTATTGCTCCCCCATCCTCTTTTCGGAGAAATATTTCACAGAAACATTCAAAGGAGGGACCCGGATCCGTATCTGTTTCGCTGTCAAACCACCCAGTCTGGCAGTTGATGCTGAAAACCATAGGAACAAGCTCTCCATTTGTAAGCTGCATAATATTATCCGTATTGTAATGAGGATCTCCCCAACCGCCCGTATAGCCGTGATCCCGATGAGTTATTAAAAAAGAACCATTGTTAATAGCATTTGTGATGTCCGTTGCATTTCCGCTCCATGGAAAACCATTAGCTCTCAACAATTCATCAGGGATGGGTCCACCATTTGCATAATAGCCATTATTATAATTGGTAGGATTAATTGATCCCTCTGTGACATAGATTCTTTCTGCATCATAATTTTCGGATAGAAGAAAGTCGCGCATTTCTTCTGATGTTTTTATAAATCTTCGTGATTCATAACCATTGGGCTCATCATCCTGAAAATATCCTGCATGGACAGCGTGCTCATAAAAGGATGAAAGTGCAGGTGGATTTTTCTCGTACTGAATTATCTTATCGATCACCACAAATGCCTGCTGCTCATCATCTACAGAGATTCTACCATACCCTATATCCGGATGAAAATCAGAATCCATACAGGCGTAAGGTCTATCACTTCCTAAAAGTCCACCCGAAAGCTGATCAGGAATATAATTGGTCGGAACAATATCGGAATCTCCCAAAAAGATCACAAAAGATGGAGGAAGAGTCCAAACCTCGTATGCAATAAATAAATATGTATAAATATAAGATGCGGTTGATCCGATTTCTTCTAAGTAGGCAATATCTGTATAAAATCCCTTCTGAGATTTCCATTCTTTAAGCATCTCGGCTGCATCCGTAAAATCATAGGTTGTAACAATAATCAAATCTGCGCCGTCTACACTTTTTGGATGAGTCTTCTCAGGAATTTCATAAACCGGATTTATTGCATTATTTATAACAATCGAGCTTAAATATTCTGAATAAAGCCGGTCATCAAATTCAAAAGCACCGGATATATTTAATGAAAGCTCAAATTCGTCTGTTATAGATAGGGTCTTGCTTGAAGCATAATACTGGAATGGAGTTATAGTGAGATATACAAAGCTTAATCCTCGAATTGTGTACACATCAGAAATGGAGTACATTTTCTGTGGATAGGTATTTTGAGAAATATAGAATTGTTCATCATAGGTGAAAGGAGGTGTATCAAAGGCATCATTGTCAATTGCTGAGGGTTGCGCTGGATAAGGATGAATATTCTTATACTCCGTGCTGTGCAACACAGTAATATCTACATCGATAGAGCCATCTTTGGGAACCATTACCATCTTTGTGATCGAGGGCAGCGCCGGATAACCTTCTTTTCTCAACCTGCTCCAAGAATTGACAAAGAGATTATCAAATGTGACATCATTTTTTTGCTGAACAGATCTCTCAAATTTATCTAATGATATGTGCATTGAAATATTCTGTTCATCAAAATGGAGAACATCCACCATTGTTTTAGTTGGTGAAAGCTCGATAACTTCTCCGAATAAAAATGAACTCATCAAAATAAACAGTACAATAAAAACTATATGCTTCATATAAAACTCCGATTAATTACTTTTTACCTTTTATTTATAAATTGTTCGATATACTTAAAATATTAATAACCAAATTACCCACTTATTTCTTCAAAGATTCTTTTTCCCATATATTCCTTTAATCCTTTGCGAAATAGGAACATTGCACGTTTGAGTGCTTGTTCATTTAAAATATATGCAAGACGGACTTCATTCCTGCCTAAGCTAGGAGTTGCATAAAATCCTTCTGCCGGCGCGAACATAACGGTCTCATTATTGTCGGAAAAATCCTTAAGCATCCATTTGGCGAAATCCTCAGCATCATCGATGGGCAGTTTTACGATTATATAAAATGCTCCCTCAGGTTTGATGCAAACCACTCCTTCGATTTGCTTGATTTCATTATATACGATATTTCTGCGTTTTTCATATTCCTGCAGCACGTCGATGAAATATGCTTCTTCAATATCCACTGCTGCATTTGCTGCAAGCTGATCGATCGTAGGAGGGCAGAGCCGTGCCTGTGCAAATTTCAAAATTGCCTGCATAAGCACTTGATTTCTTGAAATAATACAGCCAATTCGAGCTCCGCATGCGCTGTATCGCTTGGATATGCTGTCAACCATAATTGCACGATCTTCGATCCCATTAATATGAAGAATGCTTGTATGAGAAAGACCATCGTACACAAACTCTCTATACACTTCATCAGAGATGAGATATAGGTCGTACTTCATGGCAATGTCTGCTAATCGCTCAAGATCGTTTTTGAGATACACTGCACCGGTCGGATTTCCAGGATTGCTGAAAAGAATTGCCTTTGTTCTATCTGTAATACATTCAATAATTTTCTCGTTTGAGGGCAGCGCAAACCCTTCTTCTGCATAGGTTGTGAGCGGTTTTATATGAACATCTGCTATGGATGCAAATCCATTATAGTTTGTATAAAAAGGTTCGGGAACTATAACTTCTTCACCTGCATTACATGTTGCCAGAAGTGCAAAAATAATTGCCTCCGAACCTGCTGTTGTTACGATCATATCCTCCGTTTTGATCGGAATACGATGCTTGTTATAATACCTTACAAGACTTTGTCTGTACTTAAGCAATCCCTGTGAAGGACCATAACACAGCACTTTTTCATCGAAATGTTTATACACATTCATGATCTCTATAGGAGTTTCTATATCCGGCTGCCCGATATTAAGATGATAAACGTGTATGCCTTTTGCTTTTGCTTCATCGGCAAATGGTGCAAGTTTCCTTATTGGTGATTCCTGTATTTCGATGGCTCTTGTAGATAATTCCATGTTACCTCACTTCTTTACATCGCAAAGCTGAAGAACTCCTTTTATAAGATGCGGTTCATTCTTTGAATATTTTTTTACTTTTATGATGAACTTTGCCTTTGTACTTTTTTGTTCACTATTCAAAATATTACTCTCGAACTGGTATAAATCTTTCTTTTTTTTGATATTTTCAAGTATATCTTTTTGAGTATTCTCCGGCAGAAAATCTTCGACATAGATAAAATCTACATCTTCTTTTAAAGAAAATCCAAGCAATTCAGAAAAGGATTTGTTCAAATAGATCTTTCCCTCATCGACTCTCCATAAAAAAGTGCCTATTAACTTTTTATTCAACGCTATCTGAAGGAATTCATTCTCGTCGAAAAGCTGCTGTTCCATCTGTTTGAGCTCAATAATGTGGCTCATTCTGCAGGTTATGGCATTGATAAGATTTCTCTCATCTTTGAGAAATGGACCTTCGTAAATTTCTGGTTTTTCTTCGATATAACCGACCTGGATAGTTCCAACTCGTTTGTTATTGACGTGGATTCCACTCTCTTGTTCCCATTCTGTTTTTTGGTAATTCCTTGTTTTGAATTCTTTATTCCCCAAAGTAATCTTTGCATAGGTTATCTCGGGATATTGCCAGCCGGGAGGAATCAATTCTACTGTTCCCTGAATGATCTCATCAAGTTTCAGCTCGATCTTTTCCGTGAGGTTTGAAATTGAGAAAAGGCAGTTGAGTTCCTTAACCCGCTCGCCCAATTCCCAGGTACGATGCTCAACTTCTTCTTCTTTATTCTCTATTAGTGCAGAAAGATAATCTTCATATGCCTTAAGCTGTTTAATTCTTTTCTTCTGTTCATTTTCGGCTTTCATATACTCATGATGCTGCTTACGCATCCATGCAATTTCATTTATTAATTCCTGTTTTGTACGCTTCTCATCATTCATTTTAGTATTACCATTTTTTTGATCTGAACTACGCCCCCGTGATGCAATTTGTAAAGATATACACCATTTCCAAGCCGAGAGCAATCCAAAAGAGCTCTTCCTTTTTCACCTTTTATAGTGGTAACATAATCTCCGTGAATATTATAGATATCAATAGAAACATCCTGCATTTGAGCACTCCCTTTGAGTTGATATGAAATCACAGTAGCATTTACTATAGGATTCGGAAAGTTACCGAGAAGTCTGGTTTCAGTTAAGAATTCAGGATCGGTAAGACCGATTTGAGGAATACCTTCTCCATAAACATCAATATATTCCTGCTGAAGTGGAAATACTGATACAGATACTTGTTCATCATAGATTTGAGCAACAGTCGGGCAGAATATCAGATCATACTCCTGACTTTCTCCGCTTGTTAAGCTGTAATCAAGTACTGTTACTGGATTTGTGCCACCGGATTCCATGACCGTAAAACAATCTGGAGTTGAGATAGTGCCAGCCAATGTACCTCCGCCAACATTCTCTATTTCAAAATGTGCAGTGGAGTCCGCACCAATAAATACCTGCCCAAAATTTATCATGATGGGAGCAAGGTAAAGAATCGGATAGGTTGGATTTGGTGCAGGAAAATAGATTTCATCGATCCATACACAATCACTTCCGCCTGTTGTATTTGTGTCTTTATCATACACCCATTTGAAGGTATGCGTGCCACTTGTAACTGAAAAGGATTCCTGAGACCAGCCCATTTGTCCAGACCATTGTCCCTGCATTGCTCCATCAATAAAAAATTGAAGAAAATCATAATTACTTTCAGACGAGACTTTGCGATAAAAGGATATCTGCCCACTCGTCACATCCATAGTAACAGACATTTCAGTAGTTTGGTTGTGACCGATCGCACCGGAGCGAGCACAATATATTCCTTCAAAAGCATTGTTAGAATCAATTGTCCAATCCAAGCTGCCACCCATCTGCCAATTGAAAGCACTGAAATCTCCTGTTTCAAAATCTTCGCATGGCATAGAGCCAATGTTTATTGTGATATCATAAATACCTGAAAAAGTATTGTTATTGCAATGCAGATCAAGTGAGAGATGAGCGGGATGTCCATTAGGCGTACCGGCAGAAGCAGCAATGGTCACAAATGATGTGTCCATTTCGCCCGGTTCGATATTGCCGTAGGGATCCAGTTCGCCTATCACACTTATGAACTGATCAGTACAACTGAGCAAAGAAGTAATATTCAAAGCAGTCTCAGTGCCGTTGTTACGTATAATAATGTAGAGATCAGCTTGTTCACCCGGATCAAGTACTCCATCATTGTTACCGGTAATAGAATCATCAATATAGTAGTTATCAATAACAAGATTTGCTCCCTGAATGAATTCAGTTGAGATCGCATCAAGATCAAAACCGGCATCAGGAGCAGTGGCAGTACCATCTCCATCATCGACTATTTTTATAAACTGCGCTTCTGCAAGTCCTGAACCGCTGAGATCAAATTCTGTAGTTCCTGAACCAGAACCGACTAAATAGAAAGGACCGTCGATAGAATTACCTACATAGCAGTCGAATCCCTCTGGAGAGCTGTCCCCTTCAAAAACAGTAAAATCATTATATGATCCGTCAATAATCGGATACTGCATATCAATGACACACCATCCATTTTTCCCAATTGAGTAATTAATATTATCCGGTTCTCCAAGAGATGCAGGAGTATTCCCCTCATCCCCTGTATTGTTGTCCGGTATCTGGCTCGCAGAGAATTTATATCCATAAAAAGTGTCTTCATCAGAAGGTTGAAGCTGGATATCCGTAGCTGTGGAACTATTTGCTGTAACCAAAACGTTATCTATTGTCTGAGTTTCATAGCCATTTGCTACGATCGTAATATCGTAAGTTCCAGGCAAAACATACTTATGATAATCTCCAACATTTTTATCTGTATAGCATGGAAAATAGTCGTTAATAAAAACTGTTGCTGCAATCGGCTCGCCGGTGTTAACATCGGTTACGATTCCTTCTAATCCGTAACCTGCGTATTCAATCATTGCCAGCATTGCCGGAACATTACGTTGATAATAAAGTTGGATCTGTGAAGTAGAAGGATGCTTAGAATAAGAAATTTCCATCGACCAACTGATCGCTCCGGCAGCACCATAATTTGTATCTTTTGTACTGCCATTAATTGGATACATTCCTGTACAACCCTGTCCATATTCTAAATTAGGATATGTGGAAGTCGAGGAATATACACCTGCCAGTTGAAGTATATGACCAAAATCCGGACATTGACTGGAGCGATAACTCCAGGGACAGGAGATGTATTCTGTTCCACTGTGATAGGTTGTATGCACAACGAACTGTCTGCTATAAGTTGCGTCACGAAGTGCTTTGGATTCTATTTGCGAGAATGCACCGCTGCTTCCTCCCCAGCCATCCCACATATAGCCAGCATCACGATTAAGATCTACACCATTGGCATTATAACGGCTATCTGCTACACGTCCGTCGGGATTCACCATGTAATATATCCAAATCTCGCGGTTATCCACCAAGTAGGTAATATCGGGGTCTATATCGTAATCACAGCACAGATCTCTGGCAAATCGAATGCAATTTTCAGAACATCCTATTTCATCACCATGAATTCCGCCGTCGAACATTACTTCCGCTTCATTCTCATCCAATGAAACATTGTCACTAATTTTTAGAGCACCAAGTTCTCTGCCTTGCACGGAAGTACCAAATAAATGCTTTTCACAGATGTCGGGAAATGTAGTTGCCAGACTATCTGCCAGAGCTACGATTTCAGTATATGTGTGATAAGCTTCGCGAGTGGGGTCCATCGTCTGCCAGAATTTCCTGGAAAATTCATTCAGGTCTTCACGCTCGATCTTATATTCGAGTCCGGTAGATTTGATCATTTCCAGTTCGGATGGAATTACATACAATAATGCTTCTCCGTTCGGATAAATATCACCATTCAGTTTGAGGGCATGCAATGTTTGATAATCTGATTGTGAATTCAGAAATACTCTGACTTCCATTTCCCCGGATCGCCATGCAAAGAGGGGTGCGGAAAAAAGAAGGCATAATGCAATAAGTAAAATAATCTTTTTCATATTTAATCCTGTATTAAAATTTTATTCTCTTTTATTTTTATGAGTAATTAGTGTAAACTTTTTCTCTAATTTTTGTTAAATATGGTTCTCTTTCAAAAACTATGGGTAGATAAAACTTAACATGAAACCGACAAGGACTATTCTTGTAAAAAAAGTAGAAGAAAGGATAGCCCTATGTCGGTTTCAATAAGAATTAAAATAATGGAAGTATTATTTAATGTGCAAGGATATTATGCAAAAGATATTCATTTTTCTAATGATAATAAGAAAATTATCATTGAGGTAGAACAAACATTTGAGAGTAGGTGTCCGCCAGCTGGCTGATGAGTTCTATCAAGTAGCTTTTAGAAAGAAAGTGTATAGTAACTTGCAAGAACTACAAAAGGATCTTGATGAATTTCTGTATCAATATAACTTTTAGAGAGCTCATCAGGGTTATAAACTCAAAGAGTATGTATATAAAATACCTGCTGAAGGATTTTTCAGCGGTAAAAAATGTCCCAAGCTTCCTTTTCCAAAGGTAGCTTAATATGGATTATATTCTATCAAAATGATAAATTTGTTGCAAATGTGTAAACACCAATATAAGATAGTACACTTAAATGTAATGAAAATGAAAGTAATCTAATACATAAAACATAATTTTTCAGGGTCGACTAATTAATAGACTCTTCGCCAGTCTACACTACGCTCCGACTTGACAGGCAAGCTCAGTGTGACAAATTTCTCGATATTGTTTCGTGAAATTTCGGGTTT
>Ga0209834_10001616_pt1 | contig 12455 bp, 11 predicted proteins | sample Mar14236cmmetaG_FD_184134 | JGI IMG/M metagenome (GOLD analysis project Ga0209834, IMG submission 184134) | Marine hydrothermal vent microbial communities from Guaymas Basin, Gulf of California to study Microbial Dark Matter (Phase II) - Marker... ...
CCTGGTGGAGAAAGTTCATCAGGTGGATTCAAACCTTCAATATGCCCTAATATTTCATTGGGCATGGGTTATAGTTTTAAGATAGGGAATAATTCGTATTTTCGAATTACTGGTGATATTGGAATTAAATTACTAATTGCCAATTTAACATTGTCTTATGTATTTTAAGGGCTGTAATCAAACTAATTTTTTTGTATAAATTTGTAAGAGATTATAATAGTAAATTATCAGAAATCTCAACAAAATCATAAATTACTTGATTAAAAATTTATCACTTCCAAATCTTAAACAAATATTTTTTTAATTATAATAAATAAAATATATACATGTCAGGAGGAAAGGTGAAAATAAAAAAAGTCATCTTATCTGTAATTGTATTTTCCATCACACTTCAGCTCCTTTTCTGTTCATCGGCAGCAGTTGCCAACAAAAATGAACCCGAAGAAGGAGTCCGTGTTGCGGTGTGGGGCTTTCATTATAACGATCTCGATAGCCGCACCATGTGCAACAAGTATCTCCCCCGTGATTTTCAGGAAGTAGGAAAAGAAAATCCGGGAATCATTATGATCTCTGAAACAGACGTTGATAAGGCGCTTGGAAAAATTAAGATCGAAGAACTTGACCAAGCCGTTGTTACCGATCTGGCACAAAAGGTCGATTCCCAGATCAATATCTGGGGAAATATTTCCCAGATAGAATCAACTCTCTATAATCTCATCGTATTCATATTTGATGTGGAAACAAATGAGATCAAATATGAGCAGATGCAGGTAGAAAAGAAAAAAGAAGAGCGTCTGAAAGCTGCTCAAAAAGTTATTGATATGGCTATTGAAATGTGCGGTTCTGCAGAAACCAAAGCTATGGAAATCGCCATGAATTTCTTTAATTCAGAGCAATATCCGGATGCGAAAAAGGCGTTTAAAAATGTGCTGGAGCTCAATCCAAACGAAAAGGAAGCATATCTCTATCTTGCTTATATCAGTGCACTGGAACGAGATTACACCACTGCGATCGAATATTATGACAAAGCACTCGAGATCGATCCGGATTACATCATCGCTCTTGAAGGACTTGCTTGGTCATATAAAATGATCGAGGATTATGAGCTCGCATCAGAGACCTACCAACAACTTGCAGAACTTGAAGAAGGAAACATCGAATATATAATCTGTATTGGTGAGATCTGTCAAATAACCGACAATTTTGACGATGCGGTTGATGCATACAATCTCGCACTTGATATTGATCCTGATTGTTTCGAGGTTCATAAATCACTTGGAATTCTCTATTTTGAAGAAGGTTTTTATGATGATGCGATCGCTCACCTTTGCGCAGTGATCGATGCAGGTGTAGAGGATAGTGATATTCTAAAAAAACTGGCTATTGCGTACCAAAAAACCGGCAGGATTGATGAAGCTATTCAGCAGAACATTGAGATTATCGAGAAAAATCCCAATTCCACTGCTCCTTACCTAAATCTTGCTGCCATTTATGTCGCTCAACAGGATTTCACAGAAGCCCTCGAAGCATTGAACAAATATATCAAACTCATGCCTGATTCTGAGATCGGGTATAACCGAATTGCTGATGTTTACCGCCAGATGAAGGAGTATGATAAAGCAATTCAGTTTGCACAAAAATCAGCAGAGATCGCGCCAGGACTTCCCGAACCCTATCTCATTCTTGGTGAGATCGATAATGAGCGTGGATACCAGCACTATCAGCTCTATATCGATTATGATGAAAAAGCAAAGAACCCGGAATTCAGCGCAGAATATGATAAATATAACAAACTGCGTATAGAAAATAAAAAGAAATCAAATGCCTATTTTACTTCTGCAAAGGCATATTACGAGAAGGCAAATACATTGACTTCCGATTATTTCATGCAGGAGCGCTTGAAGGATAAGATCAAGATGGTAAGCAAACTTATCGAAGAAACAAAACATGATCCCTTCTACGATGAATAAAGCATTAACTTTTCAGCAGATAATATTCCATCTACAAAAATTTTGGGATTCACAGGGATGCATAATACGCCAGCCCTATGATGTAGAAATGGGTGCCGGCACTTTTCACCCTGCTACCTTTTTCGGATCTCTTTCCAATAAAGATGAACGGATCGCCTATACTCAGCCCTCGAGGCGCCCGAAGGATGGGCGTTATGGTGATAATCCCAACCGATTGCAGCATTATTACCAATTTCAGGTCATCATCAAACCTTCACCTGACGATATTCAGGAGTTGTATCTGAAGAGTCTTGAAGCAATTGGTACTCCTATAAAGGAACACGATGTACGTTTTGTTGAAGATGATTGGGAATCACCAACTCTCGGTGCAGCAGGACTGGGCTGGGAAGTATGGCTCGACGGCATGGAAATTTCGCAGTTTACATATTTCCAGCAGATAGCAGGATACGAACTGAAATCCGTACCTGTAGAACTCACCTACGGTTTGGAGCGGATCGCTATGTACATTCAGCAGGTCGATCATTTCAAGGATATCAAATTGAATGATACCATGACCTATGAAGATGTTTATATGGCAAGCGAAAAGCAATTCTGCGAATTTAATTTCAAAACTGCAAATGTTGAGTTGCTTTTCGGTGAGTTTGACCGCTGTGAAAAAGAGGCTTTCATACAGGTGGAATTCGGACTTGTATATCCTGCCTATGATTATGTGCTCAAATGTTCGCATATATTCAATTTGCTCGATGCGCGTGGTGCGATCAGTGTTTCGGAAAGAGTGCTGTACATCAAACGCATCCGCAACCTTGCACGTGCCTGTGCCACCGCTTTCATCGAATCCCAGAATAACAAAAAATAAGGATAAATATGCCTAAAAATACTGAAACAATATATGCAGAGATACTCGATTGTTACACAGATACTTTTAAAGATTCTCTGCACTCGATTTACATATACGGAAGTGCGACCACCGATGATTTTAATGAGAAATATTCAGACATCAATGTAGCTGTCATTCTTGATGATATCTCGATTCAAAATCTCATTAAAGCCAGGAGCTGCATAAAAACGCTTCGCAAGAAAAATGTAACTGCACCACTCTTTATCACTAAAGAATACATCATGGATTCGCTGGATTCCTTTCCCATCGAATTTCTTTCAATAAAAAGTTCTCATCTTACGCTCAAAGGAGATGACCTTTTTGCAGACATCTCGATCGAACCGGAACACATTCGACTTCAGGCAGAGCGTGAACTAAAAGGAAAATTGCTTCTACTTCGTGCATCATTTCTTGAGAACATCGATAAAAAAAATGTATTGAATGCACTTGTCGTGAACTCCTTTTCCGCACTCATTCCAGTTCTGAAAGGGATTCTGTTTTTTAAAGGTTCGGAAATTCCCATAAATGCATTAGATGTTATAAGAAGAACATCAGAAGTATGTGAGGTCGATCTGTCATCCTTTGAGTCTGCCTACAAAATAAAGAACCGTTATCTGAAACTTAAGAGCGAAGAATTCGTAACCTTTTTTGAATCCTATATATCCGCAGTAGATTCACTAACTGAACTTGTAGATAAGTTTTAATTTTTCACATTTTATAATGATTTTTGTAAGCACTGTTAGTGCGGTGAAGTAGTTATTATGAAGAGAGTCGTAGTAATCGGAGGAGGACCTGCCGGCATGATGGCGGCGTGCAGAGCTGCTGAATGCGGAGCTGAAGTAACACTTCTTGAGAAGATGAACAAGCTCGGACTAAAACTTTCACTTACAGGCAAAGGCAAATGTAATATAACAAACACCGAACCTCAGATAATGACATTTATTGAGAAATATGGAGAGAACGGTAAATTCCTTATTAATGCCTTCAATACATTTTTTAATAAAGAATTGATAGAATTTCTTCAGAATTGCGGTCTCGTTTTGAAAGAGCTTTCCGGTGGACGCATCTATCCTGATTCCGATAATTCATGGAGCGTTGTAGATGTTTTTGTAAGCTATCTAAAGAAACTGGGAGTTCGTATCGAGCTGGAATCTCCGGTAAAAGAGCTGCTGCATTATCAGAATATTATTGGCGGCGTCGTACATGAAAATGGAACTGTCCTTTGCGATGCTGTCATTGTCGCTACAGGTGGGAATTCCTATTCAAAAACCGGCTCTTCCGGAGATGGATATCAGCTTGCTCGTGTCACAGGACACAAAGTAACCGACCTTTATCCGGGATTAGTTCCTTTTAACCTGCTCGATATGGATCCAAGATTGAATGGCTTAAAATTAAAAAATGTAAAAGCCACTGTCACTGGAGAGGATGAAGTTCTGTCAGAAGCTTTTGGTGAATTCTATTTCACGGAATGGGGCGCTGATGGTTCTGTGATACTTCGTTTAAGTACAGAGGTGAAAGAAGAAGTTCAGGAAGATTACCTGACATTGCATATTGACCTTAAGCCGGCACTTGATGGGCAGAAAGTACATGAGAGAATACTGAGAGAGATAAATAGTAATGGTAAATTATCCTTCAAAAATATGCTGAAGGAATTACTTCCGGAAAAGATGATAACGTATTTTATTAATAGAACTAGAATATCGGAAGATACTAAAATTGCAAATATCACAAAAGAGCAACGTGAAACCATTGTTAAAAATTTGAAAGACCTTACTTTTACGATCACGGGCACCAGATCCTTCGATGAAGCCATCGTTACATCCGGCGGAGTGGAGCTTTCACATATCGATCCCAGAACAATGGAATCCAAAAAAATCAAAAATCTGTACTTTGCAGGTGAAGTGTTGAACATCGATGGAGACACCGGGGGATACAATCTGCAGGCAGCATTTTCAACCGGATATGTAGCAGGGGAAAACGCAGCAAAGGAACAAGAAAATAATGAAGAAAATTGATTTACACATACATTCGAATTTTTCAGACGGCACAAGACATCCCAAAGATATAATCAGAGAAACTAAAGAAATGGGTTTTGATGTCATCTCTATCACCGACCATGATACTCTTGACGGCTACAAAGCCGGCAAAAGATTGGCGAGGCATCTCGGTCTTGAGCTCGTTCCAGGAGTTGAGATCAGTACATACTACCAATCTTTCGATGTGCACATTCTTGCTTATTTTGTGGATATTCATAATCGACAGCTTCTGAATATGTTGAAATATTTGCAAAAGGGACGCATCTTGCGCGCTCAGAAAATTCTCGATAAGTTAGAGGAATACGGCATGAACCTGAAAATCAAAGATGTATTCGAGCACGTCGAAAATAAAAAAGTTGTTGGGCGTCCTCATATAGCAACTGCAATGGTGGAAAAAGATTATTCAACTTATGAAGAGGCGTTCTGGCACTATATTGGTAATGATAGACCGGCTTATGTACGCAAGCCCACTTACCCTCCGGAAGAGGTGATCAAGATCATCAAGGAAGCCGGCGGCGTTTCGATACTTGCACATCCCGGAGTCATCAAAAATGATTTTATTATTCCCGATCTAGTTGATTTTGGTTTGAATGGTCTTGAAATATTTTATCCGCTGCATAGTTTGTATCAAAGAAAAAACTACCTCGAACTTGCTGAGCGCTACGGACTTCTTGTTACTGGCGGTTCTGACTATCATGGATTTGCCGGAAAGAATGAGGAATACGGACAAGCGATGCTCAAAGAAAGTTACTATAACGAGCTCTTGGCACACAAGGATCGAAAATATGCCAATTAAAAGATTAGTACTGTTGGCGGAATATGAGACAAATACCTATCTGATCTGGGATAAGGAATCGAAAGTCGGAGCAGTTATTGATCCTGCAAACAATGCACGGAAAATTGTGGATGAAGCAAAAAGACTTGGTTTCATGATAAAATATATTATAAATACTCATGGGCATGCCGATCATATTGGAGCGAACTCAGAACTGAAAAAACTAACCGGTGCAATACTCTGCATACATGAAGATGACAGCGAAAAATTAAGCAATCCTGATCTGAATCTCAGTTCTTTTGTGGGATTTCCTATTACGACTGTGAAAGCTGACAGATTACTAAAAGATGGTGATGTCATCAAAATTGGCAATATCGAACTAAAAGTCATGCATACTCCAGGTCATTCAAAAGGAGGAATTTGCCTGCTCGGTGATGGATTTGTGTTTAGCGGAGATACAATGTTTTTCGAAAGCATCGGACGTTATGATTTTCCGGATAGTAATGGCGAGCATCTGAGAAAAAGCATAGAAGAGAAGTTATTTGTGCTGCCTGATTCCACAAAAGTATATACAGGTCATGGAGGACCAACCACAATTGGTCATGAAAAAAAGCATAATCCGTTTTTCTAATAAATTATTATGGCTATTTTAAGAATTGAGCGGGTAAGTTGAAAAATATCCCCTGAACAGTCGCAAGCTCCCTACGGGGCATGCAATATCAAACCCCAGTGTAATAAAAAAAAGAAGATTACACAGGGCAGGCACGGAATATCCAATGATGAAGGAAAAAAATAAAGAAAATAATCATAAGAAGTTCGATTTGCAGGAATGTCTGGTTGATTATATAGCGAATTATAGAGAAACTCAAAATGCTGAATTTAGGTCTAATTTTATTTACTTCTTTAGACAACTAATACAATAATGGAAAACAAAATGTTAAGCGAAATATCTAACTGTATAAATAAATTGAAATTAACAATAAAAGAGTTAAACGAGAGTTTAGTTAAATGGATATTGGATATTCCGTGTTGGATATTGGAAATTCAGAATTTTTTTTATTTCAATGTATCAACCAATTTAAAATTAGAAAGAGCCACTATTGAACTATGATAGTAATATTAGATTTCGGTTCTCAGTACACATATTTGATCGTGAAATCAGTCCAGCAATTGAACGTATCATGCAAAGTGATACCTTTTGACGTTGCTATTTCAGAAATTCTTGAACTCAAACCTGAAGCGATCATTTTATCCGGCAGCCCGTATAGTGTTATGGATGACGAAGCGCCTTTTTGTGATAAAAGCATATTTGAGCTTGGAATTCCAATACTCGGGATATGCTATGGAATGCAACTTATCTGTCATCTGCTGGACGGCAGAGTCAGGCATTCATTAAAAAAGGAGTTTGGGTACGTTGAGCTTATTGTTGATGAAAAGTACGAGCTTTTTGAAGGACTGGAAACCGGAGATGTAGTGTGGATGAGCCATTCGGATAATATTGAGAAAGTACCTGTCGGTTTTGAGACATTTTCCAGCACTGTAAACACCCCATTCGTTGCCATGCAAAATAAGTCGGAAAAAATTTATGCAGTTCAGTTCCATCCTGAGGTATCTCATACGGAAAAAGGATTGTTCATTTTTAAGAATTTCATATACAATATTTGTGGATTAAAACCAAATTGGGCACCGGGTTCATTCATAGAGAAAGCATCAAAAAAGATCCGAGAGAAAGTCGGTGATGCAGGTGTAGTTCTGGGCTTGAGTGGTGGAGTGGACTCATCTGTAACTGCTGCCCTGCTGCATGAAGTGATTGGTGATAAACTCATTCCCATCCTTGTAGATACCGGCTTGATGAGGAAAAATGAAGTTATCGAAATTCAACAGATGTTCAAGAATAGTGGAATTCATATTGAAGTGGTGGATGCAAAAGATGTTTTTCTAGAGAAGTTAAAGGGGGTTACCGGTCCCGAAGAAAAAAGAAAGATCATCGGAAGATTGTTTATAGAAATTTTTGAAAAAGAAGCACTCAAATTCGATAATGTTCAGTTCCTTGCACAGGGCACTCTTTATCCAGATGTGATTGAGAGTTCTTCATCAAAGACAAAAGACGGTCCTTCTGTGACGATCAAATCGCATCATAATGTGGGCGGTCTGCCGGAAAAACTCAATCTAAAACTTATAGAACCGCTTCGAGAATTATTCAAATATGAAGTTAGGGTAATCGGCAAAGAGCTCGGATTGCCGGATGAGATCCTTTTCAGACATCCTTTCCCGGGTCCCGGACTGGCTGTTCGTATTATTGGAGATATTACTGAAGAAAAGGTTTCTATCCTTCAGGAAATTGATTTCATATTCATTGATGAATTAAGAAAGAATTATTATTATGACCGTATCTGGCAGGCATTTGCAGTATTGCTTCCTGTACAAACAGTCGGCGTGATGGGAGATGACAGAACCTATGAAAATGTATGTGCTCTCCGTGCGGTTAATAGTCTGGATGGCATGACTGCGGACTGGACAAAGATACCGTACAAGATATTAAGAAAGATCTCAAACAGGATCATTAATGAGGTTAATGGCGTAAATAGGGTCGTATATGATATTAGCTCAAAGCCGCCGAGTACGATCGAGTGGGAATAATCAATTATGAAGAAATATTGTATTCTACTTTTTTTGGTGCTAATACCGAGTGTAGGATTTGCACAGTCCAATATTGTTGCAGAAGTTGCAGGAGAACCTATCACGTGGTTAGAGCTGCAAAATCGGTACGAATCGGTCTGGCGTGAGTATTTGCATGATCCATCACTTTTCCCTGAAGTATCGCAAAAATTTATTCATAGGGATCTGAAAAAAGTTGCTCTTGATCAGCTTATTACAGAGCGGCTTTTCGAGATATATGCAGATGAAAATAATATCTTCATTAATGAAGAAGAACTGGAAACGATTTTCAAGCAGATTTATTCGAATAATGCCCTTTTTCTTACAAACGGATACTTTGACGAAACAAAATTACAACGCTTCAAGATGCAGTACCCCACACGCTACAGGGAGATCATAGACCGAATTCGTGATGATATGCTCGATGATAAGATCAAGGAGATAATTAAGGGGCAGTTCTATCTTAATGACAGAGAATTGTACGATGCCTATGTGCGTGATAATTCAAGAATTCAACTGAAATATCTCATAATTCCTGACAGTCTGATGCCTACAAATTTTCCTTCCAGTCCTGCTTATGTGAAAGAATTTCATAAAGAGCATAAATTTTCCTATCAAGCGCCGGACAGGATTCGCCTTGGTATCATTTATATTCAGGATGATGATTTTTTCCCTTCATCAAAGCCATATTATAAATACGTTCCTGCTTACCGCAAAGATGCTCATGCTCAGGCAAGAATTTACGCAGAACAATTGGCCGATTTGCTTAATTCGGGCTATGATGAAAATAGTCCCATTTTCAGTGCCCATCATGTGTTCGAAACAGGTTATTTGGAAAAAGATGATCACTTTGGCAAGCTTGAGCATAGCGATGATATAATTAAAAAAGCATTGCGGTTGCGCACAGGAAGATATCACCCTTCTCCCATCGAACAGGAAAATGGCTGGATAATTTTTAAGACAATTGGGAAAAAGGGTGGTGGCATCGCTGATTTTGAGGATGCTGCTCTTTCAATCTGGAAGGATTATATCTCAGTTGGGCGTGATTATTATTTCGATTGCGAAACTGAAAATTATTATGATAAGAATATAGAGCACGAACTGCTTTTCGAAGTTGATGTGAGTTATATCAGTATCGATGCCGAAGAACTTCAGTTCGATATATATTTTACTGAGGACTCTTTGTGGAATTATTACGAGTATAATCTCGAGGAATTTGTCACAGTGCGGGATACCATGTCCTTTGAAAAAGTGCGTGAAGATATTATCGAAGAGCTGACGAAAAAAGCGAAACGGAGACTCACAGATTCAACTATAACTCACATTAAGGAAAGGGTTTCCGAGCATGATTTTCTGTTGGGTTATCCAGGTGCAGAGATCAAATTATTCCAGAAATATATTGAAAACATGCCATATTATAGAGAGCCCTATCCTCTCGTTCAAGATACCATTTTTAAAACTTCTGTTGATTCTATGTTTTTCGTAAAAAAAGGAACGCATTATGTGATCGGGCTGGTAAATGACAGACGGCTTGTCCTATCGAAAGAAAAAAACTCACTCAAAGATGAGGTACAAAATCTTCTTGAAAATAAATGGGATACAGATTGGCAGGATGGATTTCAGGAATTTTATTCACAAAATAAAAACAGCTATTTTGAGCCCAATCTCTATCGCTTTTCATATATCTTTATTCCAATTGATACTTCACGGGTGATTATAGATTCTTCGGATGCGAGAGCTTATTTTTCTGAAAATAAGGATAAATTTATTCAATCCGATCTAGTTAAGCTAAAGACTCTTTTCGTAGCTCAAAGTCCTCTCATCTATAAGAAAGTACAAGACATTCAGGATGCAGTGCTTGATGGTGTAGATTTTGAGATCATCTCGGATATGTATTATGAACCCCATCCATTGGTCGAAAAGGATAATACATTCATTAATATAAACGATCTTAATGAAATGATATATTTATGTGTTGATACTCTTAGTGTAAATGAAATTTCTTCACCGATCTGCACAGACGAGGGCTGTTTCTTCATTAAATTAATTGATAGAGAAAAAACTGATGGGAATATCTTTGAGCTTATGAAATCGCAGGTTTTTTATGAAATGAAACTTCCCCTTGCAGACAGCACAGCGTACAGTACCGTAAAAACAATTTATGATAACATCGCCAGCAATAGGGATATATTATTCAACACCCATCATGAGGATGCCTTTTATACTGACTACCTGAAGCTGGATGATGAATATACGGTGATAGACAGTTTGATCACTTTACCGAAAAGAGAATATGACGAATTGAATTCTTTAAGAATTGGGAATAAATTTCCTAAGATTTTCACGGTTAAGGGTGGATATGCAATCCTCTTTCTTGAAGATAAGGTCTCCGGCAAGAAGATCACCGGATATGATGCATACACCAAAGCCCATGATGAATTTCTTTCCAAATTGCAATTCAACGAAGGAAAAATTTTCACGGAATACCTTACTCTTGAACTTATGAACCGGCAGAAGGGCTATCTTACTTATATTTTCGGAGGACTGCGTGAAACTCCGCTTATCAGTTATGATGATATGATAAACAACCTACCGGGCAGCAATATCATTGTGCGAAGTGCTTTTACAAAGGAACCATACACATACAGTCATCCAATCCGATTTACTGATCATGGCTGGGGATTTTATTATGTTGTGAAAAAGGAAGTTGAAACTCCTCAGAACTTTGAATCTATCAAGCAGAAATACCGTCAGGAATATGTTGAGAATAAGTTCAAGAGTTGGATGGATAGCTATAAAATGCAGAAACTGGTGAGGATTTTTGTGCAGTAGGTTCGGAAAAGCGTAAAACTTGACAGCAAACAGATGGATAAAAAAACAGTGTCTACCGCGATTTATTTTACTAAGGTTGCCGGGATAGCTCAGACGGTAGAGCAGGGGCCTGAAAAGCCCTGTGTCCGTGGTTCAATTCCGCGTCCCGGCACCATTTTTTTTACATACAGATCATGGCATTAATCGGAATAACGATCGGCGACCCGACCGGCATTGGTCCGGAGATTATTAAGAAAGCACTATCGGCATACAAGCTTAAACATAAGGTAGTTATTTACGGAGCGCTTCCAGATTCTGTAGTATTAGATAATATTACAATTATTTCCAATTCTAAAGAGATCAAGAAAGCCGATTCTAATGTGCCTTGGTATCCTGTGCTGAAGGATGAAAAATATATTCCAGGGAACTCATCGAAAGCAAGCGGACTTGCTGCATACTCTGCCATAAAAAAAGCTGGTGAAGATGCCTTGAATGGTTACATTGATGCGATCGTGACAGCTCCGATAAGTAAACACTATATTCAGCTTTCTCATCCTGATTTTATTGGGCACACCGAGTTCTTTGCCAATCAAGCAAAGTGTTCTGAAGTTGTGATGTGTTTCTTCAGCGACAAATTGAATGTTGGCTTACTTACGACACATTGCGCACTATCTGATGTGGCTTCTCAGTTAGATGTTGAAAAAGTAGTAATAAAAATCAACATTATCAATAATGCATTAAAGAAATTCTTTCACATATCACATCCCAAATTAGCTTTGCTTGGACTCAATCCCCATGCCGGTGAAAAAGGGGCATTTGGTTCGGAAGAATTACAGATACTGAAACCTGCAATGGGAATTCTTCAAGATCAGGATGTTGATATAACCGGACCCTATCCCGCAGATACCTTCTTTGCGTGTGATTATTCCTCTTATAATATGATAATTGCTCCTTATCATGATCAGGGATTGATACCATTTAAAATGCTTGCTTTTGATAAAGGAGTGAATGTCACTCTCGGGCTGCCATACATACGAACTTCTGTTGATCACGGTACTGCTTTTGCAATTGCCGGCAAGAATAAGGCATCGGAAAGAAGTCTATTAAGTGCAATAGCACTCGCAGAAAAAATGCTTTCATGATATCAGAATATCTGTATTTTCCTGAATATAAAAAAATAATTGGAATCGATGAAGCAGGAAGGGGACCTGTTGCCGGACCGGTCGTGGTTGCTGCGGTGATATTACCAAGGGAATGTGATATTATTGGTATTAATGATTCAAAAAAACTATCTGCCAAAAAGAGAGATGAGCTTTTCAAACAGATAA
>Ga0209834_10001618_pt1 | contig 12443 bp, 8 predicted proteins | sample Mar14236cmmetaG_FD_184134 | JGI IMG/M metagenome (GOLD analysis project Ga0209834, IMG submission 184134) | Marine hydrothermal vent microbial communities from Guaymas Basin, Gulf of California to study Microbial Dark Matter (Phase II) - Marker... ...
ATAAGTTAACTCCCCAACTGCCCTCATGGTGGCAGATACTGAACAATATTTATGTTGTGAAAGTTCAATGGCCTGTTTTACTTTATCTTCAGGGATATCTTTGCCGTAAAAGACATACTTTACATGCACCTTACTGTAATATCTCGGATGTTCTTGCTTCCTTTCGGCATCAATTTTTAATTCAAAACCCTGAACTTGGACCCTCATTTTCTTCAATATATAAATAACGTCCATCCCGGTACAACCTGCTAGTGAAATAAGAAGAAGCTCCATGGGTCGAGGTCCTGAATCAAGGCCTCCTTTATCCTCTGAGCTATCCATTATCACAGCATGCCCTGACTCCGGTATCGCAACAAAACGCATACCATCAATCCATTTTACCTCCACTTTGGCCATTTCAACCTCCTTCTATAAATTTTAATGCAAATAAATGGGAGTTGAAAATTATCTCCCCACTCTTCTCCATTCTGGTCCATGGATATACATATTCTGCATAAAAAACCTTACACTTCCCACATAAGCTATATATCTTCTCCACCACTTGAATGTTTCCCAGTCAGCTTTTTCACCAAAAAAATATGGAGAAAGATCAATTCTTATTGTGAATTCATAGGAAGGCATATTCAACCAGAAATGATATCTCCAAGTGGAGGGAGGTCGATGAATAGCCCAGAAAAAATCTACGTTAGAAAGATAGCCATATTTTTTTAATACAGAGAAACTCAGTCCCACTAAGTTAGCCAGCAGGTCATAAATACTAAAGCCTTCGTCTTTCTCAAATGCATCCACATATTCCTCGGAAAACCCGAATAAAAGGTCTGCAAAAACAGCTGTCCAGTATGCACGTTCTGTCACATAGCCCACTGGTTTATTGATACCGAGAATTTGATAAAAATATTCAAAAAATAAAGAAAGAGGATTCACAAGTGCGTATGCCGTCAGGAAATGAACCCCTTTATCCCCTTGGGATCCCTGATTTTTTTCCTCATCATATGTCCTGAAATGGAATGGACCCTGATTTAACGGACTGGCATGGTTGGGGCTAGTAAATACTTCCCATCTGGTTTTTAACTTCCTTCTCCCATCAGGTATCATTAACGCAACCGCAATGCCGCCAAGGGACAATGCAGTAAAGTATCCAGAAAATCGTGCACATTCAGGAAGTTTCAGTCCTGGACCCTTGGCAAGGACTTCTTTTACAGGGTCGGAACGAGTCTTAAACTCATATATCAAATATCTGTTTATTTTGAAATCCGAGAAATTAGGATAAATAAACAGGAAGAAAAGTAAATAGCTCACCTCTTTCTCTGGTTTTTATTTCTTTCACCCATTGCCTGTTCAACAGACGGCTTGAATGCTTTTACCCGACCTCTCATTTGCCTCGGGAGCTTAGGAACTTGCACTCTGAAGACCTTCATTATTGTTTCATTTCTGATCCTGTCCAAGAGCTCATCGAAAAGTGCATAACTTTCTTTTTTATACTCCACGAGGGGATCCTTCTGACCATAGGCTCTTAAGTATACGCCTTCTTTGAGATGATCCAGTGCGTACAGATGTTCTCTCCAAGCCTGATCCAAAGTAGTAAGAAGAGCAATTCTCTCAATTTCTCTCATCTTCTCTTCACCGAAAGCGTCCTCCCGTTCTTTGTAAAGCGAGGAGATTTCATCCAGGATGATTTTTCTCAACTCATTCTTTGTGCTTGCCTCTTCGATAGCCATAAAATCAGCTAGAAAGTAATACGCAAGCTCTCCCCTTAAGGAATCAAGATCCCACGTTTCATCTTTTTCACTACCTGTGATGTATTGCTCTATCTTTTCATCAACAAGTTCTTCTATATATGTGTGTAAAATAAGTTCTCTAAGGTCCTTACCATCCAGTATATCATTTCTCAACCCATAAATCACTTCTCTCTGTTTATTCATCACATCGTCAAATTCAAGTAATCTCTTCCTTATCTGGAAGTTCTGCATTTCCACTCTTTTTTGAGCCCTTTCCAGTGCTTTGGTTACCAGCGCAGACTCAATTGGACCCTCGTCCTTGCTTCCAAATCTCTCCATCAGATCCACCACCCTATCAGAGCCAAAAAGCCGTAGAAGGTCATCTTCAAGTGAAAGGAAGAACCTTGATGAACCGGGATCCCCCTGTCTACCTGATCTTCCTCTAAGCTGATTATCTATCCTTCTTGATTCGTGTTTTTCTGTGCCAATTACATATAAACCACAGGGAACACCCTCTGCAATGCATTTTTTGGGATCCTCTGGACAGGTAACCCCAGGGGTAGGATTAGGTGTTCTTATGGCGCATTCCTGAGCTTTAACCACACCTTTTCCAAGTTTAATATCGGTACCTCTGCCCGCCATATTGGTTGCTATGGTGACAGCTCCAAACTGACCAGCTCTGGCAATTATGTGTGCTTCTCTTTCATGGTGTTTTGCATTAAGCACTTGATGGGGTATACCTCTCCTCTTAAGAAGCCTGGATAAGAGCTCGGATACTTCAACAGATGTCGTTCCCACCAGTATCGGTCTGCCTCGTTTATGCCACCTCTCAATCTCGTTTATGACGGCCTCGTATTTTTCCTTCTTGGTTTTAAAAATTATGTCAGGATAATCTACCCTTCTTACTGGTTTATTGGTAGGGATCTGGATTACATCGAGTTTATATATCTCCCAGAACTCCTGTGCCTCTGTGGCTGCTGTTCCTGTCATACCAGCAAGTTTCTCATACATTCTGAAATAATTCTGAATCGTGATGGTAGCAAGGGTTTGTGTCTCCCTCTGTATCTTCACACCTTCCTTTGCCTCAACAGCCTCGTGTAAACCATCAGACCATCTCCTTCCGGGCATCAATCTTCCTGTAAACTCGTCCACAATGATAACTTTGCCATCCATTACCACATAATCCACATCTTTTTCAAACAATATATAAGCCTTCAAGAGTTGCTTGAGAGCATGTATTTTATCACTTTTCTCTGCATATTCTCTATAGATCCTCTCCTTCTCGTAAAATTTTTCTCTGGGAGAAAGATCCTTCCGGGAATCTATTCCAGCAACCTGAGTTGCCAGATCTGGAAGTGCAAAAAGTCCCTTTTCCCTCTTTTCTACTTCCGCTCTACCCTTTTCTGTGAATTCCACAGAGTGAGACCTCTCATCAACTACAAAATAAAGTTCCTCTTCCAGCTGCTTTATCTTTTTTGTCTTTTCTCCACCAATGTTAATCTCCTTCATTAACTCGAGCTCTACCTTATCAACCAGCTTCATAACTCCAGGTTCCTGAAGGAGTTTAAAGAGCTTCTTCGCCTTCGGCATACCTCTTTTGGCCTGGATTATCTTCTCTGCAGCCTCAAACTGCTTACCTTTTTTAAGAAGATTTTCAGCCTGGAATAGAATCTGGTTAACAAACTGTACCTGCCTCCTTACAATCTGCTCTGCAACTGGTTTCATTCTTCTATAAATTTCTGAAGAAGAATACTCCACTGGGCCTGAAATTATCAGTGGAGTCCGTGCTTCATCTATAAGTATTGAATCCACCTCATCAACAATTGCGTAATAATGTCCTCTCTGAACCCTATCTTCTGGGCGAAACACCATGTTGTCTCTCAAATAATCAAACCCGAATTCATTGTTTGTTCCATATACAATATCTTTTGCATACTCCGGTTTTCTTTCCTGAGGATTCATATTATTCTGGATCACCCCTACACTCAGCCCCAATGATTCATAAACCGGCCCCATCCACTGGCGGTCTCTTCTAGCAAGATAATCATTCACAGTAACGAGATGTACGCCGGTCCCCTTGATCCTTCCAATGAGGCCATGAAGATAAAGAGGCATAGTAGCAACCAGAGTTTTACCTTCTCCTGTTTTCATTTCTGCGATTTTACCTTGATACAGTACTATGGCCCCTAAAAGCTGCACATCAAAGGGTATCATGTTCCATTCCCATACTTCACTGGTAACTTCCCACTTTTTCCCGACTAAACGACGGCATGCTTCCTTAACAAGAGCAAAAGCTTCCGGCATTATTTCATCGGGGTCTTCACCTTCTCTTAATCTCTTTTCAAAATCTTCTGTTTTCTTTAACAGATCCTCATCTTTAAGTTGATGATACCCTTCATAAATTCTATTTATTTCATGAACCAGAGGCCACAATTTTTTGAGAACTCTTTCATTTCTTGTACCAATTACTTTTTCTATTAAAGTCCTAAACATATATATCCAACCTCCTGGATAGCTTCTGATTTGTATTATAAACCTAAGCATACACAAAATAAAGCGTTCTCCTTGCATTAACCAGCAGCCTGAATTAAATTTAACACATGCAAATATCAGCTATTTCTGTAAATTATCGATCCACAAGAGATCTAAATCTCGCTATCAAAAGCATTATAGATCAGGAAAAGGATTTGATTAGTGAATTTATCATTGTCGATAACAGCGGAGAATTCACGATAGATAAGTCTATAAGGGAGAATCAATTTTTCCGGGTCATTAAAACTGGCAAAAATCTTGGTTTTGGACAGGCCGTAAATCTTGGGGTTAAAAAAGCAAAATCACCCTATATACTCATTTTTAACCCTGACACTGTGACTTTACCCGGAGCAGTAAAGTACCTCTTATATACCGTGGAGCAGGATGAAAAAATTGCAGTAGCAGGTCCCATGCTTTTATATCCAGATGGTTCTCCCCAACCTTCTGCAAGGAGATATCCAACTCTAAAGTATCTCTTAAATGGTAGACGGTCACTCCTCACAAAACTCTGGCCGCAGAACGTATGGAGCCGTGAGTTCATGTATCTTGATTTACTCCAAAGGAAGGGGATATTCGATGTTGACGCCATTATAGGAACCTACATGCTTATCAGAAAGAAAATTTTTGAGGAAACAGGAGGATTTGACCGGAAATTTTTCCTCTTCCAAGAAGATACAGATTTATGCAGAAGAATTAAGAGCAGAGGGTACAGAATTGTTCTGGTCACCCATGCGAAGATAATCCACAAATATGGATTATCACGGAAATTTCTCCCCTTTAAATCAAGCTTCACCAGGGGTAAATCTCTTTACCTTTTCATTGATAAATATGAAAAACATCACATGATAAGGTTGCTGGCATTTATTCTGATCCTCCTTTATACTGCAGTCACAGCGTTTAAATATTTTTGGGACACAAAAGAAGTCGAAAAATCCTGGAAAAATGAAAGAATGGACTAAGAAAATTTCCGTGGTCTTTCTTCTTGTCGCGGCTGACCTTGCGGGCATTTTGATATCTTATACCTTTGCCTATCAGTTACGTGCAGAAGTACTTTCACAATTTTTAGGGAATCTTCCTCCTCCCTTCCCCATCAGGTATTACATCAAATACCTATATCTTCTGCTCATCTGGCCAATAACCTTTATGTATGAAGGCCTGTACACCAAAAATTATTCTGAAAGTGAGGAAATCATTAAACTTTGGAAAGCTCTCACCATAGCCACATTACTCACGGTAATCCTACTGTTCGCCCTGAAGGTTAGACCATCCTTTTCACGCTCGGTGCTTGCAATTTCTTATGCCACAAGTCTTTTTGTTGTACCTTTAATTAGGTTATCCCTGAAAAGATTACTGTTCAGCATGAACCTTGGAATCAAAAAGATAGTATTTATAGGTAGTAGTAATGAAATTAAATGGCTTCAAAATCATGTAAAAAATGATAGAACCTGCGGCTACAGCGTCATAGCTCATTTCAAAAAAGATGAACTTGTAAAATTACCTGAAATCTATCGGAAAGAGCCATTTGATGTAATAATCACGTCAAACCTTGACAATGGCAGCATGTATTTTTTGCAGAGTTTCGCCCAGGAACATGGCCTTGAGATAATGTTTTTTCCGGAAAACATTATCTTTGATCCTCAAGGTATAGAAGTTGAGGAATTCTTTGGATTTAAAGCATTGAAATTAAAGTATAATCTTTTGATACCAAGAAATGCAACCATAAAGCGCATTCTTGACCTACTTGCTTCTCTGATTATTTTCATTGTGATTTTTCCTGTGTTCATATTTATAGTTTTACTTGTGAAGATCACATCCAAAGGTCCAGTGTTTTTCAAACAAACACGGATAGGCCTGCACGGTAAGAAATTTATATTATACAAATTTAGAACAATGTATCTCGATGCCGATGAGAGGCTTAATACACTTCTTAAGGAAAATCCTGGAGCAAAAGAAGAATGGAAAAAATTCAGGAAATTGAGGTCTATACCAGATCCGAGAATCACTCCTCTTGGTAAAATACTTCGTAAATTCAGTCTCGATGAATTACCACAGTTTTTAAACATTATGAAAGGTGATATGAGTTTAGTAGGTCCTCGACCATATCTTGAAGAAGAATTAAAATTTCTGGGAAAAAGAAAAGACACTATCCTCAGTGTTAAACCTGGATTAACAGGTCTATGGCAGGTATCTGGAAGGAACGAGGTCCCCTTTGAAGAAAGAGTATTATTAGACGAGTATTACGTAAGAAACTGGTCAATCTTTTTGGATATCGCCATCCTGGTAAGAACAGTATTTACTGCTCTTAAAGGGGAAGGAGCTTATTGATCTTGCTGGATTTTATCAATTTCTTTTTGGGTGAGTTCTGCAAAAATCTTTAATCCCCGGGAAAGATAATCTTCTCTCAAACTCTTAAGAACTTTTACGGCGCCTTTCTTCTTACCCATATCTTTTAGATATTCCGCAAGCCATTCTCTGTATTCTAACCCGTCACTCTTACCGATTTCTCTGGCCACTCTTTTGGCCTTTTTTAAATATTTAAATGAGGATTTTAAATTACCAAGTTTCAATAAAATTCTGGCGAGTATAAAATAAGTAGGAATCTTGTAAAAATCATAATTTACCCTTTCTATAATCTCCACAGCAGTCTCGGCATATCTCAGGGCAAGGTGATAATCACCTTTCTCATGGTAGAGCGCAGCTCCTCTAGCATATACTGTTGCAAGTACATTTTGATCCTCGGTTTTTTCAAGTAAATTAAGGGCTTCATTGAAATAGCCTTCTGAAGCGCTTAGATCACTATATCCATATTGATATATCGCAGATAGCGAATTCATCGCCAGTAATTTACCTTCTATATCGCCGGTTTTGCCCGCAATTTCCAGAGCTCTTCTTATAAATTCTTCTGCCTCTTTCCATCTTTCGATATACCGTAGACAACTGCTGATATTATAAAGAGCCAGAAGCATCCCCTTCTTCTGGCCCATTTCTGCAGCAATTTTATATGCTCTCTTAAATTCATCCATAGCTTCAATAACTTTTCTGGTGCCTAGAAAAAGAACACCCAGGTCAATATGAAGTGTTATTGCTCCCGCTTTATAACCCGCTTCTTCAAAAGCCTGCTGTGCTTTTCTGTATTCCTCCAAGGCCTCTTCAAATTTTCCAAGAGTATCATATAACAAAGCCCGGTTTATGTATACCGCGCCCACACCCTTGATATCCTGTATTTCTTTACGGATCTTAAGAGCTTCATCAAAATACTTGAATGCACTCTCACTCTGTCCCACATGCATTGTCAGGGTTCCCATAATATTATAAAGAGTCCCGAGATTCACTTTATCAAGATGCTCCTTGTTTTTCAACAGAGATTCCAGTAACATTTTGGCTTCGTCCGTTCTCCCGAGAAGTTTCATAATCCAGCCCTTAAGTAAGATATATTCATACTCCCTTTCTTCATCTGCAAATTCCAGGGCCTTATTTACCATATCAAGCGCTTTCTCATATTCACCTATCTCCTCATAAATCTCGGCCAAAGCATAGTAATAATCACCTGGTAAATATTTACTACACTCTTCCCTTAAACCTTTCACATATTCCAGTGCTTTCTTTAATTCCCCTATAAGTACAAAAATATCCGCCATTTCCAGGGAAGCTCTACATTTTTTCTTCCCGTCATCCTCATATTGAATGTACCACTCGTAAAATTTCAGAGCTTCCCTGTACGCAAATATTCTTTTCGAGTTATGTGCAGCTTGTAAGGCATATTCCCTGATCTTATTTTTATCCCCTGCCATATATGCATGATAGGCTAATAATTCTGCGCTTCCCTCCACTCGTGGTGCCATTCTTTCGAGACTTTTAAGAATCCTGCTATGATAATATTTCCTCTTGCTTTCCGGTATTCTTTTGATAAGCAATTCTCGCATGATATCTTCTTTAAAAGAGAAAATATCATCTCCTTCTTCACTTATGATTCCGAGTTTTATACCCTTGTCTATTCTGTCATAAACTTCCCCAATATCAATGTTGAATGCATCCTGAATGAGTCTAGCATTGAATTCATGACCCATACATGCCGCAATCTCCAGAACAGGGTCCTCTTTGAGTTCCCCTATCCTTCTCTTTATAACATCCTCTATAGTCCTCGGTATCTGGAATCTCTCAGCCTCTTTTTTAAGTTGCCATGTATTTTTAAAATAGAGTAAGCCTTTGTTATACAATTCTTTTATTAGCTCTTCCACAAAAAATGGATTTCCACCGGACTTGTTGTATAAAAATTCATAGACCTTCTTATCAGCAGGCATTGTGAGTATTGCATCCACAAGCTCCTTGGTGCCCCTATAATCCATGGAAGACAATGTTCTCTCCTCAAAGATTCTTTCTCGACTTACTAAAGTCAGAAATTCATCAAGGTCTGTGTAGTGAATTTCCTCTTCTCTATATGCTGCACAAAATACTATATTTCCTCTTGAATTTCTTAAAAGGTAGTAAAACAGCTCAAGAGTGGATCTGTCAGCCCACTGAAGATCATCAATAAAAATAACCAACTTCTTCCGGGAGGAGGCAATATCAAAAATTTTCCTCAGAGTATCAAATAATTTATATCTATCAAATTCTATCCCTTCACCCTCTTCATTCAGCTGAGGAAATAATCTGCTTAAAACTTTCTTTTCAGAATCGGTTAGAGATACAAGTATCTCTTTAAAAAATATTCTGCGAGTGTTATAAAAATAGGTTAAAATTTCTCTAAAAGGAACAAAAGGAATTGAGGAAAGCGCACTATGCGCTGCTCCTCTGAGAAATACTATATTATCCAGATTTTCGTAAGTTTCCTTAACAAGTCTAGTTTTGCCAATCCCAGCTGAACCTCTGATCAGATAGAATTTACCTTCTCTTTTAAGTGCCTCAAGTAGCCATTTTTTATCTTCGGTCCTATCCACAAACCTCTTGGCCGGTATAACAGGTAATACTTCTTCCTCCTCGGGTACGCCCACTTGCCCTTTCCCTTTTCTTTTGGCCATATATAAGCTGTGATCTGCTTTTCTAAATAACTCATCCCAATCTTTTCCATCTCTTGGAAATTCGGCTATACCAATAGACACACCGATTTTGTACCCCTCGATCTTTATAGATTTGATCTTGTCCAGAATTTTCTGGGCCACTAGAATAGCATGATCACGGTCTGTATTTGGAAGAAAAACTATAAATTCATCTCCTCCATATCTTATTATCTCGTCAGACTCCCGAAGGATGCGCTGAAGAAAATCAACGAAACCCTTAAGTACTTTATCTCCTTCAAGATGACCGTGGATATCGTTTATCACTTTAAAATCATCTATATCAAGTAATAATATTGAAAAAAACTGATTGTATCTCTTGTATTTTTTAATCTCTTCCTTAATGAAAGTATTGAGATATCTGCGATTTTTTGCCCCGGTAAGTTCATCCAGGTAAACCTCTTGCCCATCAATAAACATGGTGAAATTTTAACCTTCTGAATCCACAATGTCAACTTGAATTAATGGAAAGAATGGATTATTCTCATAAATTAATCAAAGGATTTTCAGTATTACTGGAGGGTATGTAAAATGGAAAAAATGATTGCTGATAGATTTTTCAGAACAATCCATACCATTGAAAAGTTCATAAAGCAGTCCGAGCCTCTCCTTGGAGCATCGAAAATCATTTCAGAAGCTATAAAAAATGGTAATAAATTACTTTTTTGTGGAAATGGTGGAAGTGCATCACAGGCACAGCACTTTGCTGCAGAATTTGTTGTTAGATATTCTAAAAATAGAGCCCCTCTCCCTGCCATATCTATAACATCTGATACCTCTGTACTGACTGCTGGTGCAAATGATTTTGGATTTGAATCAATTTTTGAAAGACAAATTGAAGCCGTTGGGAATAAAAATGATGTATTAATCGCCATTTCTACTTCGGGAAAATCAAAGAATGTAAATAGAGCAGTGGAAAAAGCTCATGAAAAGAAAATGAAGATAATATATCTATGCGGGGAGAAACTCCCTGAACCACATCATTTATGCGATGTTATAATCAATGTGCCTTCCAGGCATACTGCCATAATCCAAGAGATTCATGAAATTATAGGTCATATCTTGGTAGAACTTGTGGAGAAGGAGTTAAACTATGAATAGAAAATCTGGATTATTAATTCTGGTTGTCTTGTTTCTCTGGTTTACACAACTTCAGAGCAAGGAGCTGAAAGTCGCTTTTGTGGATCTTGACCGGGTAATGCGTGAGTATAAAGACTTCCAGGATGCCCAGAGAGAGTTGAATAGTTTGATTGCTGAATGGGAGCGGAAAAGAGATAGCCTCAAAGCAGTTATAGATACAATGAAAAGAAATTATGAAATAGAAAAACCCATGCTTACAGATGAGGGGAAAGCAGAGAGAGAAGAAAGAATTATGAAAATGGAAACTCAATACAGAAAATATATACTCTCCATATGGGGTCCCAACGGAGAATTGAAGAAAAAAACCCGGGAACTTGTTGCTCCTTATTCTGAGAATGTTAATCGAATAATTAAAGAAATAGCCAGCAGAGAAGAATATGACCTCATATTAAACTCATCCTCTGATATGGTCATCTATGCCGGTGAAAAGTATGATATAACTGACGAGGTTATAATGGAGTTGAATAAGGAATATGTAGAGGTAGCCCAGATACCGGGAATTAAATTGAAACTGGCTATTTTCCCATTTATTGAGGAAGACGAGCAATCTCGTAGGTCTCAACTGGGGTCCAGGTTGGAAACTCTTTTTGCAAGTGCATTTAAGAACTCAAACAAATTTGAGCTTATATCAAACTCCGCAGTTATTTCGGAGATGCAGAGGCAAAATATCAGAGCGGAAGACCTTGACGTTGTCAAATGTAAGCAGATAGGTCTCCTTCTGGGAGCAAAATATTTTATCTTGGGTAGTGTTAAAAAATCCGGTGAAGCGGTTCAATTCATTGCAGAACTCTACAGGATAGACACAGGAGAGAAAATCATGGAAGTAGAAGGAGAAGCGCCAAACGACCAGTCTGCACTTGATCAGGAAGCCATACAGAAAGCAAAAACAATAGATCAAAGATTCAAAGCCGAGCAATAGCAAGGGTTAACACATCAATTCTTGATACTTCTTTAGGAAAGCATTTTGCCAAGGATCTCACAGTAGAACCGGTTGTATAAACATCATCTACAATTAATAATTTCTTCCCTATAAATCGTTTCACAGATTTAATATTAAAGGCGTTTTTCACATTCTCTTCTCTTTCTTTCCGAGAAAGCTTGGTCTGAGTTTTAGTATACTTTGTTCTCACAATTCCTTCCGTTACGATAGGTACCTGTAATTCTTCTTTAATAAGCTCAGCGATTAACAAACTTTGATTAAATCCTCTCTCCTTTTCCTTTAAAGGATGAAGGGGAACGGGAATTATAAAATCATAATTTTCATCCAAAAGGTTTACTATATAATTTTTAAAAAATTTAACTACGGCACGTTGCCTCTGGTATTTAAATTTCTCTATCAGATCTCTAATTTCCATTTCGTACAGAAATGGAGAATATAATTTATAAAAGGGGACACCTGGATAGATTACCTTATTTATTAGTAATCTGTGCTCGATAGAATCACGACAACCTTCACATATTACATCCTTTGAAGGCTTATCACAGATATAGCACAGTGAAGGAAAAACAACCTCTAATATAAATCTTAAAGATTTAAGAACCAGCACTCCTCTTTCTATTTTTCAAAACTACACCTGTTATCACAGCTCCAACCATCAGGGCCAGTGATATATACTGGTTCAATGAAAACGGACCAATTATATTACCGGGCTCATAGTATCGGAGAAAATCATCGAGAAACCTGGTAAGGGCCCCAAGGAATATATAGGCTACAAAAATAAACCCTGTGAAGGGCTTAAATCTTTCTATTCTGGTTAAAAAGAAAAATATAATGAGATTTGCAAAGGATTCATAAAGCTGAGTGGGATGAACCTTCAAAAGCCCATAAACTTCAAAAGCAGGTGAACCAGGCTTAAAGGCTACACACCAAGGAAGTGTACAGGGTGTACCAAAACAACAGCCATTAAAGAAACATCCCCACCTTCCGAAAAACATACCAAGAGCAAAGGCAGGTCCAATCCAATCAGCCACTTTCCAGAGGTTCATATTCTTTTTTTTC
>Ga0209834_10001619_pt1 | contig 12436 bp, 13 predicted proteins | sample Mar14236cmmetaG_FD_184134 | JGI IMG/M metagenome (GOLD analysis project Ga0209834, IMG submission 184134) | Marine hydrothermal vent microbial communities from Guaymas Basin, Gulf of California to study Microbial Dark Matter (Phase II) - Marker... ...
AAATTAAATTACTGATTGTCGATGACGAGGTGAAATTCCTCGACTCGATTGCGCAAAGACTCGAACTGCGCGGCTTTGATGTCACCAAGGCCAAAAGCGGCCAGGAGGCGATCGAGGCCGCCGGCACCGGGAAATTCGACCTGGCCCTGCTCGATCTGAAAATGCCCGGAATGGACGGGACCCAGGTCCTGGAGATATTGAAAAAAGAGCACAAGTATCTCGAGGTCATTATCCTGACCGGTCACGGTTCGGTCGATTCGGCTGTCGAATGCACCAAATTGGGAGCGTTCAGTTACCTGCCGAAACCGTACGAACTGGATATGCTCCTGGAAAAAATAAAAGAGGCCTTTCAGGAAAGACTTCGTAAAAAATTCGAACAGGATCAGGCGCGGATGGATAAAATCGCCAAACTGGCGACCGGTTCCAGCGCTCTGGGAATATTGCGCGAATTGAGAAAACTCGACAACGAAGAAAAATAAATCCAGCCCTGCCGCTATTTTTTATAAGCCGGGTTTTTTCAACAGATCCGCGGCAATTGCTCGCCGCTGAGCATATCTACTATGCGCTCGGCCCCGATCAGGCTTTTCATGGTTACAATACCGGTCCTCTCATCACCGACCCGCCCGATAATCGCCGCCTCCGGCCATAAACCCTGATCCCTCAAAACCGCCAGGGCTTTCTCCGCTTCCTTTTTCGGAACAAAGATCACCATCCGCCCCTCGTTGGCGACATAAGTCGGATCAAATCCCAGTATCTCACATGCTCCCCGGACCTGATCAACCACCGGGATTTTGGACTCCTCGACGGCGATACGATATCCCGATACCGATGCTATCTCGACCAGAGATGCCGCCAGACCGCCGCGGGTGAGATCGCGCAGACAATGAATTTCGATATCTTCATCGAGCAGTCTCATGACCGTATCCGCCAGAGGGGCGCAATCACTTTCTATCGTGGTTTCGAATGAGAGACTCTCCCGATGCGCCATAATCGCCATCCCGTGACGACCGATATCACCATTTACTATAACGGCATCGCCCGGTTGTACCATCGATGGTGCAATAGTCAGGTCATGCCCGATACTGCCGATTCCGGCGGTGTTGATAAACAAACCATGCCCCCGGCCCTTATCGACCACCTTGGTATCGCCGGTAACGATAGACACCTTAGCTTCATCAGCCGCCTGCTTCATCGAAAGCGCGATCTTCCAAAGCGAATCCATGGAAAATCCCTCCTCGATTATAAACCCGCAACTGAGATAAAGCGGTCTCGCCCCGCACATTGCCAGATCGTTAACCGTCCCATCGACGGCCAGTTTCCCGATATCTCCGCCCGGGAAAAACAGCGGATCGACCACATACGAATCGGTAGTAAATGCCAGCCGGTCCGAATCAGCCTTGAACACGGCCCCGTCATGCGCCGTCTCCAGCATCGGATTGGCAAAGGTCGCCGTAAAAATTTTTTCGATCAACTGATGCATCAGTTTTCCACCGCCGCCATGTGCCAGCAAAACATGAGGATATTCCGAAATCGGAATCGGGCAACTCAAACCGGAATATTCGTTATCGCTCATGGCCGCTCCTTTCCGCCGGATTGTTTTATTGACTCCGTCCCCTCCTTACGATACCGGTAATAAGCGGCACAGGCTCCCTCCGATGACACCATGGTTGCTCCCAGGGGATATTCCGGGGTACAAAGGCTTCCGAAAACCGGACAGTCATACGGTTTCTTTTTCCCCTGTAAAATCAACCCGCTGATACATTCGGTCGATTCTTCGGCTGTCAACTGCTCCACTCCAAACCTTATCTCAGCATCGAACTCGGCATACTTGTGGATAAGTGCCAGACCGCTCTTTTCAATCAGCCCCAGACCCCGCCAGCGCCTGTCGACAACATTGAAAACTTCGCCCATGATTTTCTGCGCGGTAATATTTCCTTCACGCCTGACTGCCCGCCGGTACTGATTTTCCACCTCGGCCCGGCCTTCCTCGAGTTGAGCGATTGTCATGTATATTCCCTGCAAAATATCGAGCGGTTCGAAACCGGTCACCACAATCGGTACATTATATTTCGAAACAATATGCTCGTAATCATCATAGCCGACCACCGAGCAGACATGCCCGGCCGCCAGGAAACCCATGACGTTGTTTCCGGGTGCGCTTAGTATCGCTTCCATCGCCGGAGGGATCAAAACCTGAGCCATCAATATGGAAAGATTTTTCAGATTCATCTGCCGCGCCTGATAAACCAGGGTAGCGTTGGCCGGAGCGGTGGTCTCGAAACCGATACCGAAAAAAACTACTTCTCTATCAGGATTTTCGTACGCGATCCGGATCGTATCGGTTGGGGCATAAACCGTACGGATATCGCCACCCTCGGCCCTGACCGATATAAGATCTTTACTACTGCCAGGAACACGAAGCATATCGCCGAATGAACAGAAGATGACATTCTCTTTCGAGGCAATTGCGATTGCCCTGTCGATCAGCTCCACCGCCGTAACACAGACTGGACAGCCCGGCCCGTGCAACAGGTTGATTTTGCCCGGGATTAACTGGTCGATTCCGCTTTTGAGGATGGCGTGCGTCTGCCCGCCGCAGACTTCCATAATCGTCCACTCGCGGGTGGTAATACGGTTTATCTGACGGACATAACGGACCGCCGCCTCATGATCGCGGAACTCATCAACATATCTCACTAATCACTCTCCCCGGATTGGCCCAGCTCTTCGATCTGGTGAAGATACTCAAAGGTCTGGCTGGCCTCCTCCTCGTTGACCGTGCTGATGGCGAAACCGGCATGAACCAGCACATAATTACCGACCGATGCTTCCGGGACTAGCGTAAGGTTAACTTCTTTGAGAATTCCCCCGAAACTTACCTTCCCAGTCCGCGAAAGGGCATCATCCGATTCGATACTTTCTATTTTCCCCGGTACTGCAAGACACATATTATTGATCCATTTCCTGTGCTTCTATATCTTCCATCTCTCTGGCCGCCGCCACTATCTGACCGACAGCGATACCGCCGTCATTGGGCGGAATACGGTGATGCCGATAAACCTTATAACCGGCCGAATCGAGAAGCCTTACGACTCTCTCGGTTAAATATTTATTCTGAAAACAGCCGCCGGTCAGGGCAACGTTCTTTTCACCGACTTTTTCAGTTACCGACAATATAATATCCGCCATCGTATTTTGAAACCTCGATGCGATCCGCCCGGAAACGACTCCGCCATACAAATCGCTGATAATATCGCGGATAATCGGCTCCCAGTCGATAATAAGAATCCGGCCGTTATTGCGTATCTCGAAATGGTATGACTGCTTTGCTGTCTCCGTTTCACCGGCATATTCCAGCATCATTGCCGCCTGTCCTTCATATCTGGATACCTGACAAAAACCCAGTATCGAAGAAACCGCATCAAACAACCGTCCGGCGCTCGATGTCATCGGTGAATTGATTCCGTTTTTCATGACACTTCTTAGAACATCAAGTTCATAATTATCGAACGACTGTATGGATTTCAATTCATTCATGCCGAAAACATCCGCACCATAAATTTCATACAGCAGCCCCAGCGCCGTGCGTCTCGGTTCCCTGATCGCACTGTCGCCCCCCGGAAGCGGGAACAGTCTGAAATGTGCCGCCCTGACAACCGCCCGGCCGTTTATTCTGATAAATTCACCCCCCCAGATTGTCCTGTCCGGCCCAAGACCGGTCCCGTCCCAAGATATACCCAGCACCGGCTCATCGAGATCATTATCCGCCATACAGGCCAGAACATGCGCGACATGATGCTGAACCTTCTTCATGGGCAGTGATGTCTCCGCCGCAAAACGGGTCGATAAATAGTCTGGGTGAAAATCGGATACAACCGATTCAGGTTTGAAATCATAAATGTCGGACAACGATACTGCTACATTTTTCATCGCTTCGTATGCTTCGACTGTCTCCAGATCACCGATATGCTGGCTGGCAAAGGCACATCCTTCCCGCGCAATGGCAACACTGTTCTTCAAATGCCCGCCGACGGCCAGGCAGGGCTTCACCCTGCCGATCATACGGATCGGCGTTGGGGCATACCCCCGCGCGTTGCGGATTACCATTGCATAACCGTGCATTACCCGCACCACCGAATCATCCACCTGACGCGCAATCGGACGATTATGCACCAGATACAAATCCGCAACACCTTTCAGCCTCGCCAGCGCCTCATGCTCATCGATACAGATCGGCTCGCCGGTCAAATTCCCGCTGGTAGCCACTATCGGGAACCGAAGCTCATGCATCAGCAGATGATGTAGCGGGGTGTACGGGAGCATCACCCCCAGATACGGGTTCCCCGGCGCCGCGGAGTCGGCGATATTATTTGTCTTCTGCTTTCGCAACAAAGTGATTGGAGCCTGCGGCGAGATCAGAAGCTTCTTCTCGATATCCGATACCAGGCAGTCATTGTTAACCGCCTCAAGCGAGTGATACATTAGCGCAAACGGCTTTTCCTCACGCCCTTTGCGCCCGCGGAGCAGCCGCACCGCGTCATCATTGCGGGCATCAACAATAAGCTGAAAGCCCCCAAGCCCCTTGAGCGCAAGAATCCTGCCCTGTTTTACCGCATCGCATGCCGCGAGCAAAGCCTCATCATGCATACCGAAGATATTACCATTAATATCCCATAATTCAAGATGCGGCCCGCACTCGAGACAGGCATTGGGCTGGGCGTGGAAACGGCGGTTCGCCGGATCCTCATACTCCTCGCGGCATTTTTTGCACATTGGGAATATGCGCATCGTTGTATTACCCCGATCATACGGCAACGTATTAATGATACTGTACCGCGGCCCGCAGTTGGTACAGTTGGTGAATGGGTAACGATAACGCCGGTTGGACGTGTCAAAAATATCATCCAGACAATCCGGGCAGGTGGCTATATCCGGCAACACCAGCGCCGTCTTGCCGCCGTCCTTACCACTCATACGGACAGTGAATTCTTCATATCCAACCGGATCAAGCCATTTCAATTCTTTATTATTGATCATAGCCAGCGGCGGCTTGTCGGCATCGAGACGATCAACGAATCGTTCCAGATTTCCCCGGTCACCCTCCGCTTCGATCTGCACCCCCTGCGGCGAATTGCCTACCCATCCATTAAGATTAAGATCACCGGCAAGACGATAAATGAAAGGCCGAAATCCAACCCCCTGAACCAGCCCCTGAATATTTATCAATAATCGTTGCAAGGTTATCACCTTCATATTTCAATCGGTGCATTTACTGCAAATGATACGCTCGATCTCACCGGCAATACGAATGACTGCCTTACCTGCGGATTCCTTTACCGCATCCGAGAGCCGATCGCCGGTGTCGAAATTCTCACCCTCGATGCCGTAAATTATCAGGCTTCCCGGCAGACGGTCTATATTCCGCGCCAGGGCGATAGTATCGGTGATATTGAATGCATGCGATGAGTAACTGGGAAAACGGTCTTCCGGAATCTTATTCCGGAAAGCATCGAAGCGGTAAACCTTTCCCGGATTGTCCCCCGACGAAACACAATCAATAACAAAAACATTTGAGACGCCCGCCCAGAGTTCGATCATCGAGGTTCCGTCGTTGATTCCCTTGATGATCGTGACTCCCTCAAGCCCCATTTCCTCGATTTTTCGGACAACATACAGGCCGACCGCATCGTCGGAACGGAAATCGTTGCCGATACCGATAACCAATATGCGGTTCCTGTCAGTCATGACTCACGAGCGTCATTCGCGCTCTATCTGAAGATTCAGGAAATGACACGAGCATGAGATACAGGGATCGTAATTGCGTATCGCCTGTTCGCACTGCCAGGTCATTTTCTCATGAGACAGATCGAGATGATTTTCAACAAACTGCCGTAGATCTTTTTCTATCGCCTTCTGGTTCTGCGAGGTCGGTGCCAGAATCCGCGCATCCTTGATTATACCGCCGTCATCTATCTCATACCGGTGGAAACAGATTCCCCGCGGCGCTTCCGAACACCCGAATCCGACTCCAGCCTTAGATTTGACCTCGACATAAGCTTTGTCCGGCATCTTGTATTCGTCTACCACCCGAAGTGCCTCCTCGCAGGCGAAAACCATCTCGACCGCGCGGACAATTATACTCTTGAACGGATTGAGAACCACCTTGGGTAAACCGGCATCCTCGGCCGCCTTTTTCGCCTTAGGGGTCAACTTGTCATAATTGTTGGCATATCGCGCCATCGGACCGGTCAGATAGTCATCGCGGTCCTTGACTACGGCATGGAGCGAGGTCGAATGGGGCACATGCTGCTCCTCGAAATAATCGAGAAATTTGCTGAGCTCGATATCGATCCCCTTGTTGGAAACGATATCTCCCTCGCACAGCGGGTACTCATCGGGGTGCCTTAGTGATACAAATTCGTAATCACGTTCCAGTTCCGGGAACTCGAGACCGGCCATGATCTTGACCGACTCGATGGCAAAATCAAGTGCCCATTTCAGCGGTTCAACCAACCCCTGAAGCTGTTTTTTGGTCGGCACCTTGTAGAATCCGCCGACCTTCGGGTTGATCGGGTGGATCTCCCGGCCGCCCAGAAGAATCATTATTTCGTTACCGATCTTTTTCAGTTTCAGGGCATTTTTAACCAGATCGGGATGGTCTTTGGCCATCTGAATCGAATCTTCATAACCGAGAAAATCGGGAGCATGGAGCATGAAAACATGCAGTGCATGCGATTCGATCCACTCACCGCAGTACAACAGCCGGCGCAATTCGCGCAAGGCGCCGTCCACTTTGACACCGCAGATACTTTCCATGGCATGGCATGAGCTCATCTGGTATGCCACCGGGCAGATGCCGCAAATCCGCGCCGTTATGTCCGGCGCTTCGGTGAAATGTCGGCCCCGCAGAAAGGCCTCGAAGAATCTCGGCGGTTCAATGATGCTGAATTTGACATCGGTAACAGCGTCATTTTTTATCTTAACCAGTAATTGTCCCTCGCCTTCGACACGGGCGAGATAATCGACTTTTATGACTCTATTATTCATGCGCCTCGCTCTCCTTCCGAAACGGCTCGGCAAAGGCATTAAAGCTCCGAAAATATCTCATAATATCATCTTCGGACAATTTCAAATTCTTGTACCAATCCGCAAGCGAACTTGTATTGGGTGTTTCCTTCGGTCCGAAACATCCGAAACAGCCCCGCTGATAAGTCGGACAAATGGCGCCGCAACCGGCCTGAGTAACAGGCCCGAGACAGGGAGCGCCGGTCGCAACCATAACACAGACATTACCTTTCCGTTTACATTCGACACACACACTGTATTGCGGGATATTCGGTTTGCGTCCGTTCAGATACGCATTGAGCACTTCCACCAGTTGATATTTATTGATCGGACAGCCGCGCAGTTCGAAATCGACAAAAACATGATCTGCGATCGGCGTCGATTTATTCAGAGTTTCTATATATTCGGGATTCGCATATACAATAGAGATAAAATCGTTGACATCTTTGAAATTCCTGAGCGCCTGGATACCCCCGGACGTAGCGCACGCCCCGATAGTTATCAAAAATTTTGAGGAACGTCTTATCTTATGAATCCTCTCGGCATCATGCGGTGTCGTTATCGAACCCTCGACCAGAGATATATCATACGGCCCTTTGACCACGGCGCGCGAGGCTTCAGGGAAATTGGCGATATGCACGGCGTCGGCAATCGCCAGAAGCTCATCCTCGCAATCAAGCAGCGACAACTGACAGCCGTCGCATGAAGCGAATTTCCAGACAGCAAGTTTTGGTTTTTTTATCGGGCTCATATTACATTTCCCACATTGTAAAGGCATGCTTGATATTATCATAGCGATACACCGGCCCGTCCTTGCACACAAATGACGAACCAAGCTGGCAGTGACCGCACAGCCCGATACCACACTTCATATTACGCTCCATCGAGATGTACGTCTTTTCCTCGTCCACACCACGCTTTAACAGTTCGAGAACGGTGTATCGCATCATGATTTCCGGTCCGCAGACAACCGCCACCGAATGCAGCGGATCGAACGGGGCCCGGCCGATCAGAGTCGTCACTACCCCGACATTACCGCGCCAGGAACCAGTGGCGCGATCGACCGTCAAATAGGTCTCGAGATCGAAACGACTGCGCCACTTTTCAAGTTGCTTGCGGTACAGCATATCCTCCGGCGTTCTTGTACCATACAGGAGAACTATCCGGCCGTATTTGTTCCGGCGCTGCAAGAGATAATAGAGAACTGGCCGGAGCGGCGCCAGCCCGATACCCCCGGCGACAATCACTACATCATAACCCTCGGCTTCTTTGACCGGCCAGCTGCTGCCGTACGGTCCGCGGATTCCGATAGTGTCGCCGACTTTGAGATTTTTCATGGCCTTGGTGACCGTTCCAACCGCCCGGGTCGTGTGGATAAGCGGCTTTTCTTTTGACGGGTCGCCGCTGATCGATATCGGCACTTCGCCCACCCCGTAAACATAGAGCATATTGAACTGTCCCGGGGCGAATTTGAATTCGCCACCGCCGGATTGCGGCTCCAGCTCCAGCGAAAAAGTGTCGAATGTCTCCCTGACCACCCGCTGGATAGTATAAGCCTGTACCAGCATCGGGTCGATCAGCGAGATATCTGAAGTCTTACTTTTATTTTGCATTTTTGCCATAAACATCCATTAGCTGAAACCTGGTCTGTTCCAGTCTTTCAGCGATAATTAGATTGAATCTTTTCATAATTTCATATCCGAGATCATGGTCATCCTCGCATTTGTCGCGAAGACATTTACCGTCGAGAACAATCGCGCGGGTGAGTTCCACCGCGCGGGCATCGAAATGCCATTTGTACGGCGGCACCAGCCAGGACCAGCCGAGAATCTCGCCGGCTTCACGAGAACGGATTACAATCGCCCCCTTCTGGGGAACATGAGTCTCGATCTGCACCCGCCCGTGACGGATAAAATAAAACGAATCGGCATCACTGCCTTCTTTGAATATGAACTCGCCCTCCTTGAAAGCGACATTCGAGGCGCATCCAACCAGTGTCTGTATATGTTTCTTATCCATCCCCGTCAGAAACGGGTGTTCTGTCAAAATTCTCTCAAGATTTTCCATGGCTCATATCCTCTTATAAAAAAGTAATAATTTACGCTTTTTCACGGATTGCGCCGGCTTCCTCGGTAATATCGATACCGACCGGACACCATGTAATACAACGACCGCAACCGACACAGCCGGGTGTCCCGAACTGGTCCTGCCAGTAGGCGATCTTATGCATCAGCCATTGACGATAACGCGAATAATCGGTGGAGCGGATACTGCCGCCGTGGATATAGGAAAAATCGACCGAATAACAGGTATCCCAGTAGCGCCGCCTCTCTGCCCGGTCGCCGCCCAGATTGGTCGTATCTTCGATATTACAGCAAAAACAGGTCGGACAAACCATCGTGCAGTTGCCGCAGGTCAGACACCGCTTGGCGATCTCGCCCCAGTAATGACTGTCGAAATTATTATGGAGAATCTCCTTGAGCCCTTTCATATCGAGACTGCGCCCCATCTTCGAGGCCGCCCTTTCTACCGCCTTTTCCGCCTGCTCCAGTTCCTCCGGCTTGGCCGGGCGATGCGGAATCTTTTCCAGTATCTTCTTGCCCGCTCGGGAACCGGCCTCGATAACAAAATAATGATCCTTGCCGTTGAACATCTCGGTCAGGGCCAGGTCGAAACCGTCCGAAACCCCGGGCCCCGAATTCATCGATACACAAAAACAATTATTGCCGGGATTGGTGCAGTTGACCGCCACGATGAAAAGATTACGGCGAAGAGCACCGTACTCCGGATCGGAATGCTGACCATCACGAAGTATCTTGTCCTGGATGCCGATGGCCTTCAATTCACACGGCCGCACACCGACAAAGGCCTGCTTAATTGGCTTAGATTCCGCCTCGACAATCTCGAAACTGCGGCCGCTCTTTTGGGCCTCCCAGATTTTCTTCTCGGGCGGATAAAGAAGTTTCTTCCACGTATACGGCCCGAGAATAAAACCGAACAAGGTCTTCTTTTTGCTTTTGGTAAGACGGTAGCTGCCGCCCTCCTGATGATCGGTCCAGCCGATGGGAAGCTCCTCGGCAGACCCGATCTCATCGTAAATGACGGCATTATCCCTGACTGTCGGGCCGGATATCTTGTAACCCTCAGCGCTCAATGCATCGAACAGAGCTTGAAAGTCTTTCCGTTCTATAACTGATTTTGATTCGTTATTCAAGACAACTCCTGATATTGTGATTTATTTCACAAACTTTAATAAATATAAACTTTCCCGGCATTCTTGTCAATACAAAAAAGCCCGTTATTGCCGGAAACTTTCCCTGATATACCACGATTGGACTCAATCATCTCTCAACCCCGCGATTTTAACGGCGCCCCGATGATACCCGTCCGGGAAAAGACGTTCCAGGGCATCGAGATCGATATCATTGTTCTCACAGGTTTCATATACCGTCGGGACGACACCGGTGCTTTCATAATGCTTACGCATGAAATAAATGATATCCCAGTGTTTACTTGTAAGATATTCCGGCATCTTCATCTCGTAAGCCTTGTGCACCGCAAAATTTTCATCCCAGTCTTCGAAATTCACCAGGAAACCGTAAACATCTGTTTCGTATGACTTCTTTTCATACATCCGTGTATGGTGTACAATATGCTCTTCGATCCAGTTCTTCTGAAAATACCCTTCACGATAAGTAACGCCAGCCAGCCGGCAGGCCCCGCGGAGATAGCCGGTCGGGAAAAGCTTTTTCAAATCACCCAGACCGATCGCATTCTGCTTGCAAGCGACATAAACCAGGGGGCAGATATTCATTTTATCGAACGTATTGCGAATGAAATATATCACCTTCCAGTGGGCCTCGGTCAAACCGCCTTCAATCCGTACCTTGGGCGCCATGCCCTCGGCGAAATTTTCATCCCATTCCTCGGGATCAAGCAGATAACCGAGAGCATCAACTTTGTATTTACTGCCGTTATGAGTAAAATATCTCATCGCCCCGCTCCCTCATCTATTTCGGTCCTTCCTTTTTTTGGCCGCGGTATCAATCAGCCATGCATACCAGGCATCGAGCCCCTCGCCTGTGCGGCAGGAAAGCTCGAATATCTCCAGATCGGCATTGATAGTGCGGGCATTTTCCCTGACACGGTTGATATCGAAATCGGAATGGCCCAGAAGATCAATTTTATTGATTATCATAACCGATGAACGCCGGAACATCGACGGATATTTCAGCGGTTTATCGTCGCCCTCGGTGGTACTGATCAAAACCACCTTCATATCCTCGCCCAGATCATAACTCGAAGGACAGACCAGGTTACCGACATTTTCGATTACGAGCACTTCAGTGTCGCTCAAATCGAGCTTCTCCAACACTCTCCCGACCATCCTGGCATCCAGATGGCAGGCTCCGCCGGTCACAATCGGCCTGACAACCCGGCCGCCCGCGCGGGCCAGGCGCTCCGCATCGTTTTCGGTCTGAACATCACCGGCCACCAGCGCCATCCGGAGTTTATCGCCCATATCCTTAAGGATCCTTTCCAGAAGCGAAGTCTTCCCGGAACCGGGCGAACTCACAAGGTTAAGCGCCAGAATTCCCCCTGCTGTAAGTTTTGCTCTTATTTCACCTGCCAGACGGTCATTTTCCGAAAGAACCTTTTTTTCGATCTTTATCTTTTCACTCATACTCATTCCATTCCTGATCTGATTACGGTTTATCTTCGACAAGATATGTTATATCCAGTTCCTCCCCCTGCGTCATATCCATTTCGCCTGAACCGCAATGAGGACAGATAAAAACAAACTCATTCACTTCGAAATCCCTACCGCAGGAGCGGCACTTTCCCTTGACCGGAACCTGCTCGATCTTCAGCCGGGCGCCGTCAAGAGCAGTATCGACTACCGCCGCCTCAAAACTGAAAGCCAGCGCTTCGGCATCGAATCCGGACAGCGCCCCCAGGCGAACACCGACCTCTTTGATTCCGGTGAGCTTCCGCCGTATCATCTCCTGCCGGACTATTTCCATTATTTCAGTCGCAACACGCAGCTCATGCATAACCGGTTCCATTTTGCCACCAGTCAACATAAGCCTTAACACATGGTATCAGCTTTCCTAAAGATCTCACGACTGATGAACTCATTTCTTTTCCCACGGTATAAGGATTATCCACTTCAACTGCAAAGATTTTAATTTCTTCCGGAAAGTCAAGCTGCATTTGCTCAGCCAGCAATATTAATTCCGGCAGACCGGTATAATGCGGCGACGGACTCATTACCGTTCGTAGCTCGTCAAGATTGAGTTCGATCACCGATCCCGGCGGAAATCCGGTCATATAAATGGCATCGATGACAATCACCTTCCGGTAACCCACC
>Ga0209834_10001623_pt1 | contig 12429 bp, 14 predicted proteins | sample Mar14236cmmetaG_FD_184134 | JGI IMG/M metagenome (GOLD analysis project Ga0209834, IMG submission 184134) | Marine hydrothermal vent microbial communities from Guaymas Basin, Gulf of California to study Microbial Dark Matter (Phase II) - Marker... ...
ATTCTGATCGTACCTCGTGATGGGGTAAGCCGTGAGGCAGTGAGGAAAGTGTTGCAGTTGATTTTTCCGGATATCGCTGAAAAAATTGCAAGATCGTGAATATTTATTAAATAATAATTTTTTTAATTTTTTATCAACATGAAGAATCAGAAAATTGTGCTTGCGTACAGTGGGGGACTGGACACGTCTGTGATACTAAAATGGCTTATCGATCGCGGTAATAGTGTGATCGCTTATGTAGCCGATGTAGGACAGGAAGATGATTTTAACCAGGTCAGAAAAAAAGCTTTGGCCATCGGGGCCAAAGAGGTTATTGTGGATGACCTGAAGAGGGAGTTTGTTACCGATTTTATATTTCCTGCCATCCGGGCCAATGCGATTTATGAAGGTCGCTATTTGCTTGGCACAGCGCTGGCAAGGCCGTTGATTGCCAAAAGAATGATCGAGGCTGCCAATAAGATGGAGGCTCCCGTGGTGTCGCATGGCGCCACCGGCAAAGGAAACGATCAGGTAAGGTTCGAACTTTCCTTCTATGCCCTGAACCCGAAGATCAGGATTTTCTCTCCCTGGAAGGATGCAGAGTTCCTGGATCAGTTTAGGGGCCGTACCGACCTGATCAAATATGCCGAAGAAGCAGGTATCCTTGTGAAAGCTACACGTGAACGACCTTACAGCGAAGATGACAACCTGATGCATATCAGTCATGAGGCAGGGATACTGGAAGATCCGGCACTGAAAGCCGATATGAAAGTGTATTCCAAAGTCACTCACCCATACAATGCACCGGACAAACCCGAAAGCATCTCCATAGAATTCAAGGATGGGATTCCTATAAAGATCACCAACAACGAGGATGGGACCGTAAAAACAGAACCCCTGGAACTGTTTAACTATGCAAACGAATTGGGCTCGAAACATGGTGTCGGATTGCTTGATATGGTTGAAAACCGGTTTGTCGGGATTAAATCGAGAGGGATCTATGAGACACCCGGTGCAGAAATTCTGTTCAAGGCCCACCAGGATATCGAAGGGATCGCCATGGACCGCGAGGTGATGCGGTTACGTAATATGCTTACACCCAAGTTTGCGGAGTTGGTCTATTATGGTTTCTGGTTCAGTCCCGAAATGGACTTTTTGATGGCTGCCATCAAGAAAAGTCAAGAGTTGATAGATGGCAAAGTCTACCTTTCTTTATATAAAGGGAATGTCCTGATCGAAGGGCGGGAGTCGCCCAGCTCGTTATATGATCAGGATCTCGCCAGCATGGATATTGAAGGGGGCTTTGATCAGAAGGACAGCGAAGGCTTTATCAAGGTTAACGCTATCCGTCTGATGGCTCATCATGCGATCGTGAGCAGACAGTATAAGAATCATATCTATAGTATATAGTATTTGATAATTAAAGATTAAGTTTCTTCAGTATAGGTTTATTAAAAAATTTCCAATAACCACATCTCAAATTCCAGAAAACAGCTGTTTATTTGAAATTGAGAATTGAGATTTATTTCCCTGCCTGCCCGTCAGGCAGGGGGGTTGGAATTTTCCCGAAGAGATGCCATTGGCAGAACATTGGAATTTCAAAGTAACAAAAGCATATGCAATACAACGTAGCTATTTTGGGTGGTGGAAACATCGGCGGAGCCATTGCCGAAGGTTTTCTGAAAAAGAATGTCCTGGATCCTGCACAGATCACTGTAACACGACGGAAAATTCATTTATTGGATCATTTGAGATCCAAAGGAGTGATGGTTATGACGGATAATCCGGAAGCGGTAAGACGATCGGAGGTTGTTCTGGTTGCTGTAAGGCCACGTCAGATGAAACCGTTGCTGGAAGAGATCGCGCCCGTGCTGGATCCCTCGAAACATATTTTGGTGTCGGTGGTGACAGGTTTTTCCATTGCGGAGACGGAAGCCATTGCCGGGGAGCAGGTACCGGTGGTACGGGCTATGCCCAATACGGCAGTAGCAGTGGGAGAGTCCATGACCGGTCTGGCTGTCAACAAAACAGGTGCTGACAAGCTGGATATTGTGAAGCAGTTATTTGATACCATCGGGCGCACCTATATTATCGAAGAAAACCTGATGTCGGCCGCCACAATTTTGAATGCCTGTGGCATAGCCTATTTCCTGCGGGTTATACGGGCCATCTCACAGGGAGGGATACAAATCGGCTTTCATGCTTCCGAGGCTCAGCTCATCGCTTCGCAGGTGGCCAAAGGTGCAGCCGAATTGATGCTCGATACGGGCATTCATCCCGAAGAAGAGATAGACAAGGTAACCACTCCCCGCGGGGTGACCATTGCCGGTCTCAACGAGATGGAGCATCACGGTATGAGCTCAGCCCTGATCAAAGGAATACTGGCCTCTTTTAACGAGATAGAAAAATTGAAATAATGCAGAAAATCTGGGATAAGAATTTGCTACTTGATCAGGCTGTCGAACAGTTTACCATCGGCAACGATGCAGTGCTGGATATTGATCTGGCGCCTTTTGACATTTTGGGCTCTATCGCTCATGTGAAAATGCTGAAAAAGGCGGGTTTGATTATGGCCGAAGATGAGGAGAGATTGGTGAAAGAGTTGCAGATTCTCTACCGAAAGACGGAAACGGGAGAATTTGCCATTGAGCAGGGGATCGAAGATGTGCATTCACAGGTAGAGAAAATCCTCACGGAAAAGTTAGGTGAGGCCGGCAAGAAAGTGCATACTGCCCGTTCGCGCAACGACCAGATCATCTTGGATATACGTTTGTTCACACGGGATCGCCTGTCTCGTCTCCGGCAGGAGATGATTGATCTGTTCGATCTGCTTCTGCAGTTGGGAGTAAAATACAAAGATTATCTGATGCCCGGATATACCCATTTGCAGGTAGCCATGCCCTCGTCTTTCGGACTGTGGTTCGGTTCTTTTGCCGAGAGTCTGGCGGATGACCTGCTGTTATTGAATGCAGTGTACCGGATAATCAACCAGAATCCTCTCGGATCGGCAGCCGGTTACGGTTCCTCTTTTCCGGTGGACCGTGAGGAGACCACCCGTCTGCTGGGGTTTGAAGACCTTGTGGTGAATTCCATATATGCCCAGACGGGACGTGGGAGGACGGAAAAAGCGGTGGCTACAGCCTTGGCGTCGGTAGCCTCCACCCTGGGGCGTCTGGCCATGGATGCCGTGTTGTTCATGAATCAGAACTTCGGATTTATCACTCTGCCTGATGCATATACTACCGGTTCCAGCATTATGCCCCACAAGAAGAATCCGGATGCTTTCGAGTTGATCCGGGGCCGCTGCAACCGTATTCAGGCCCTGCCCAATGAGATGCAGCTTATCCTGTGCAACCTGCCTACCGGTTATCACCGCGATTTTCAACTGTTGAAAGAATCCTATCTGCCGGCTTTCGACGATCTCTCGGGATGTCTGAGAATCACATATCTCTTACTGGAGCATCTGGAGATAAAAGAAGGCCTGCTGGAGAAAGATATCTATAAATATATTTTCAGCGTGGAGGAAGTGAATCGTCTGGTCGGTGAAGGAGTGCCTTTCAGGGAAGCCTACCGGCAGGTCGCAGAGGAGATACAATCAGGTAGATTCAGACCCCCGGAAAAAATATCTTACACCCATACAGGCAGTATCGGCAAGCCGGGGTTTGACAAGATCAGGGAAAAAATGGACAAAGTTGCAGCGGAGGTGGATTTTGACAAAGCCGGGAAGATCATGTATGGATTACTGGAGGCCTGAAAACCGGAATAGATGGAGGGGATTCTGTGAAAATAGTGGTGAAGGTAGAGATACGCGTTTTACTGACGGCTACGAGTTCGGTTTCGGTGCTGAGATCGGTATCAGCACCCAGAAACTTCGTGCCCGCGGGCCTATGGGGTTAAATGAATTGACCACGGCCAAATACATCGTATATGGCGATGGTCAGGTAAGAGAACGATTAAGGCAGGAGGCAGGAAAGGAAGAAGGTAGAAGCACAAGATTTTGCGCTCGGTACAACCTCGGGATAGGTCATAATCAGTATGGACCGACACGTGAAAAAAATTATGAGCAAATCTTTACAAAGTGATCCCTGCAGGCTGATAGATAGGCCTTCAGGATATCTGGCATTTAAAATCAATATTTTTTCAGATGTTTTGTTAATAAACTTTCAACTTTCGAGCTTACCGATCCCTTCCCGTACGATCACAGGCTCCTCTCCGGTGCAATCCACCACGGTGGAGGCTACGTTGTTGCCGTAACCGCCATTCACGACAATGTCTGCCAGATGGCCGTATTTTTCGTAGATTAACTCCGGGTCGGTGATATAATTTACGACCTCATCTTCGGAATGAATAGAGCTGGACAGGATAGGCCGGCCCAGGGCCCGGACAATCTCCAGAGGGATGTTGTTGTCGGGGATACGTACTCCGATGGTTTTTTTCTTTCCTTTAAAAAGTTTGGGGACCTTGTGATTGGCCGGAAGGATAAAGGTGAACGGCCCCGGCAGGTTGTGTTTAAGAAGCTTGAATACGGTCTTGTCCAATGGAGGCGTATATTCCGCTACCTGCCTGATATCTGAAAAAATAAATGAAAAATCCGGATTCTTAGGGTTGGCCCCCTTCAGATGAGCCAGCCGCTCCAAGGCTTTGGGTTTGTTTACATCACATCCTATGGCATATATTGTATCCGTTGGATAGATCACCAACCCACCGTTCTCCAACACTTCAGAGATATAGCGGATATGCCTCTGGCTCGGCATTTCGGGATATAATCTGATAAACATAGCATAAATGTAAAGTTAACAACGAAATCCCCATAAAAATAATAATTTCTAATTTACAATAATCAAATTTCCTGCCTGACCGGCAGTCAGGCAAATAATTTTCAAATCCTGATAATCAGAACAGTATTGATTAAAATAAAAGAGGGGTAAGCTCCTTATATCGCACCGCTACAACCACCTTACCCTTGCTGCCTTCCGGCCCTGGGGGAGTTCAGCAGGAGCTGGTCGTATAAGACTTACCCCGTGCAAAAGTACTAACTTTTTTATTGTTGTACAAACCCCCTGTTTGAAAAGAAGGATAATTGGAAAAAAACTTATCTTTGTTGAATAACTATAAAAACTACGATTATGGAACAAAACAGAACTTCTGTCTGGAAAGCTACCCTGAACACAGGGATCTTCCTGGGACTGGTGTTGGTGCTTTATTCTTTGTTACTTTACTTTACGAACCAGATAACAAACAGGAACCTGGGCTATATTTCTTTGGTGATTGACATTGTTGGTTTATGTCTGGGGATCAACAGCTTCAGAAAAAACTACCGGGATGGTTTTCTGTCCTATGGCCAGGTCCTGGGAGCCGGTGTAGTGATTTCGTTGTACGCTGCAATTATCTCCGGGATATTTGTTTATGTCCTGTATGCATACATCGACCAGGATCTGATCCGGCAACTATTGGATATCTCCAGGGATAAAATGATGGAAAAGGGAATGAACGATCAGCAGATAGAGATGTCAATGAAAATCACTTCCAAAATTATGAAACCCTGGTTTATGGGTATCTCATCTGTGTTAAATGGCGTATTTTTCGGGACACTCATTTCTCTGATTCTGGGTATCTTCCTGAAAAGGGAAGGAGAGGCCCCGTTTGCCGAAGCGACCACGGAAGAAGGAGAATAATCGTATTTTATGACTGATAAGATTATGGACCTGACGGTTGTATCACCTTTATACAACGAAGAAGAGTCTTTGCCGGAACTGACGCAGTGGATAAGGGAAGTGTGTGAAAAACACCGACTTTCTTATGAAATCATATTTGTGGATGACGGGAGTACCGACAAATCCTGGCAGGTAATTGAGGACCTTTCTGTAAAATACCCGGAAGTTAAAGGGATACGTTTTAAAAGAAACTATGGCAAATCAGCTGCCCTGCATATCGGATTTCGGGCTGCCTCGGGGGAGGTGGTGATCACCATGGATGCCGACCTGCAGGATAACCCGGAGGAAATACCTGAGCTGGTACGTATGATCAGGGAAGAGGGTTATGATATGGTCTCGGGGTGGAAGAAAAAAAGATATGACCCCCTTTCCAAAACGTTGCCGAGTAAATTTTTTAACCTGACTGCCAGGATCGTCACCGACATTAAATTGCATGACTTCAACTGCGGACTGAAAGCTTACAGGAATAATGTGGTAAAATCCATAGAGGTGTATGGAGAGATGCACCGTTATATCCCTGTGTTGGCAAAACAAGCCGGCTTTGTCAAAATAGGGGAAAAGGTAGTCAAACATCAAAAAAGGAAATACGGTGTGACCAAATTCGGCCTGTCCCGTTTTATCAAAGGATATCTCGACCTGATGTCGGTGATTTTTATTACCAGGTTCGGAAAAAGACCGATGCACCTGTTTGGTTCTCTGGGCACCCTGATGTTTCTTATCGGTTTGCTGGCAGCTATCTGGCTGGGTGTACGGAAATTATGGTTCCTGCATCATAATATCCCCGCACCCCTGATTACTGCAAGCCCTTACTTTTATCTCTCGCTGACGGCGATGATCCTGGGAACTCAGCTGTTCCTTGCAGGATTTCTGGGTGAACTGGTCTCACGCAGTTCGGTGGACCGAAATACCTATCTCGTGACGGAAAGACTTAATTTCAAAGAATCTGATGTGAAACAACAAAAGCCGTAAGGATGATCATTCGTAGCAGAGCTCCTCTGAGACTTGGTTTTGGCGGCGGCGGCACTGACGTTTCTCCTTATAGTGACGAATATGGAGGATGTACCCTCAGCGCCACCATTAACATGTATGCCTATTGTACTATTGAACCGACAGAGGATCATACCGTTGAATTTCTTGCACCCGACCTGAAAAAGCATTACCGGTCCGAAGCTTTGAAGGAACTGCCGGTGGATAATGAATTGCCGTTGCACAAAGAGATATACAACGAGATTGTCCGGAATTATAACCACGGAAAACCTCTCTCTTTTCGTATGATTACCTTTTCCGATGCTTTGCCGGGTTCGGGACTGGGCTCCTCATCCACAATGGTGGTGGCTATTCTGCATGCTTTTATGGAATGGTTGCATCTTCCTTTGGGTGATTACGACCTGGCACGCCTGGCTTACCACATCGAAAGAGAAACTTTGGGACTGAAAGGAGGCAGGCAGGACCAGTATTCGGCGGCTTTCGGGGGGATCAACTTTATGGAGTATTACAATGATAACAAGGTGATCGTCAATCCTCTGCGCATAAAACCCTGGGTGAAGAATGAGCTGGAAGACTCGCTGGTGCTGTTTTTTACCGGACAGTCAAGGGATTCCTCGATAATCATAGAGGAGCAGATGAAAAATGCCCGGGAGAAAGTCCCGGAAGCACTTGGGGCTATGCACCGGACCAAACAGATCGCTATGGAGATGAAAGAGAAAATCCTGACCGGCGACATAGACGGATTCATGGATTGTATAAAACGCGGATGGGAGTCGAAGAAAAAAGCTTCTTCGGTGATCACCAACGAAAACCTGGAGAGCATCTATCGTTTTGCCATGGAACACGGAGCCCGTGCAGGAAAAGTGTCTGGCGCCGGGGGAGGAGGCTTCTTCATGTTCTTCGTGGATATACCGCAGAGGCCCGACTTTATCAGACACATGGAAAGCTATGGGGGAAAAGTGATTCTGCCGAAGTTCGTGGAAAAAGGATCGGAGAGCTGGAGTCTGGGAAATTCCAAATTCCAAATCACAAATACCAAATAAATACCAATATTCAATATTCAAATCTCAAACGGATGTTTGAATATTGTGATTTGTGATTTGGGTTTTGTTTGGAATTGGGTGCCTGGCATTTGAAATTTTAGAATATATGGAAGCAATAATACTGGCAGGAGGTTTCGGTACACGCCTGAAAAAACTGAACCTGGATGTTCCCAAACCCATGGTGCAGGTGCAGGGAAAGCCTTTTCTGGAATATTTGTTATCATACCTGAAACATTCCGGAACCGCCCATGTTGTCTTGTCTGTAGGCTACAAAGGGGAGATGATCAGGGAATACTTCGGAGAGGAATGGAAAGGTATGAAGCTCTCCTGGTCCTGCGAGGATCATCCGCTGGGGACAGGCGGAGGGGTGAAAAAAGCTATGGCTTTCTGTACCGAAGATCAGGTATGGGTGCTTAACGGAGATACTTTCTTTGATGTGAACCCTGAGAAAATGTATGCTTTTCATGTGCGTGAAAATAGCTTTTTTACCCTGGCCGGGAAACAGATGAAAGCTCCCGGACGGTACGGTCTGATCAGATATGACCGGCAGCACAGGATCATGGCTTTCGAGGAGAAAAACCCCGAAACCGAGGAAGGTGTAATCAATGGGGGAGTTTATCTTATCCGGAAAGATGATTTTCTGGCAAAACCACTGCCCGAAGCTTTTTCCATGGAACATGATTTTCTGGAGGTTTATGTCGGGAAAGATAAGTTTATGCTGTATCTTTCGGACGGTTATTTTATTGATATCGGGATCCCGGAAGACCTTGAAAAAGCGCAAAATGAATACCATTGTTTCCGGAAATATAAATAAGGCTTTGTTTGTTGACCGCGACGGTGTGATCAACAGGGAAAAGGATTATGTTTGCCGTGTCGAAGACTTTGAGTTTATTGCCGGCGTCATGGAAGCCTTGAAGAAAGTCGCTGTGCTTGGATATAAGATTATCGTCATCTCTAATCAGGCCGGTATTGCCAGAGGCTATTACAGCGAAGAGGATTTTCACAGGATCACGGAATGGATGCGCGGTGAGTTCCGGAAAAAGGGAGTGGAAGTCACGGATGTGTATTATGATCCCACGCATCCGGAGTATGGAACAGGAAAATACAAAAGGGTTAGTGCACGCCGAAAACCGGCACCCGGAATGATCCTGGATGCGGTGAGAGATCACCGGATCAACCTGCAGCAATCGGCACTGGTGGGGGATAAACTTACGGATATTGAGGCCGGACGACGGGCAGGGGTGAAACACCTGTTCCTGGTGCGGACAGGACATCCCTTTCGTGATGAGGAAGTGCCGGCAGGAGTGAAGATCGTGGAAGATCTGCGGGAAGTGGCGGAAAAGCTGAAGAATATCGAATGATGAATTTTTAATTATGTACCTCTGCCTCTTTCCTCCGGGGAGTGAGCGGGGAGGAGGGTGAAAGATGAAATAAATGAGAATATTGATCATTGGTCCTGCTTATCCCTTGCGAGGCGGCCTGTCCGTTATCGATGAGGCCATGTGCAGGGCTTTTTTGAAAGAAGGCCATGAGGCAGCTATTGTAACCTATAAGCTGCAATATCCCGGATTTCTTTTTCCCGGAAAGACCCAGATGGCCGACGGCCCGCCACCCGACGGTCTGGAGATCCATGTGTGGATGAACAGTATCAATCCCCTCAACTGGGTATCTACGGCCTGCAAAATCAACTGCCTGAAACCCGACCTGTTGATCTTTCGCAACTGGATCCCTTTCATGGGCCCCTGTTTTGGTACCATCGTACGTTTCCTGAAAAAAAGCATCACCGTGCTGGCGGTGGTGGATAACCTTTATCCCCATGAGAAGCGCCCCGGCGACCGGCTGCTCACCAACTACTTCCTGCGCAAGATCGACGGATATATCACCTTTTCGAAGACGGTACTCCGGCAACTGGAGGAGAACGGTTTCAAAAATATCATCTATACCCCTCATCCCCTCGATGACAACCTGGGTGAGCGGGTAACGAAGAGGGAGGCCTGCCACCGGTTGGGACTGGATCCTGCACAGCACTATGTGCTTTTCTTTGGTTTCGTGCGGCGATACAAAGGTCTCGATCTGCTGTTGGAGTCGTTCGCCAGGCCGGAGGTGCAGAGCCTCGGCCTGAAGCTGCTGGTGGTGGGAGAGTTTTATGATGATAAGGAGAAATACATGAAGATCATCGAAGAAAACGGTTTGCAGGATACAGTGAGGGTCATCGATGCTTTTGTGCCGGTGCCGGAGGTACGGTATTATTTCTCGGCAGCCGACCTGGTGACACAGACCTATCACTCCGCCTCGCAGAGCGGCATCACCCAGATAGCCTATCACTTCGAAAAACCTATGTTGGTGACCAACGTTGGGGGACTGAGGGAATATGTTCCGCATGGCAAGGTGGGATATGTGGTGGAAAAAGATCCCAAAGCCATTGCCGCCGCCATCGCCGACTTTTTTACCCGTAACCGCGGTCCGGAGTTTGAACCTCATATCCGGGAAGAAAAAAAGAAGTATTCCTGGGAGATTTTTGTAAAGAATGTGCTGGGATTATATGAACGTGTAAGGAAATAATCCGATATTGTTGGAATGACCCGGAGATTTCTCGGGCCACGAATGTACACGAATATATTTGTGTTAATTGGTGTCATTAGTGGCTTAAAAATTCCGGCGATTAGATTTTAGGTTGATTTTTGGAATTTAAAAGCTCTATCACCTTTTTATCTATCGGCAGTGTAAGAGTGTCAGGGGTAAGCCGTTTCAGTGACAGCCAGCGGAATGACTGGCCCCTTTCGGCACCGTCAGGGAAATCGAAGGGTTTGTCTGCAACCGGGAAGGAGGGCTGCTCGGTAAATCGGGCCAGGTAATAAATGCTGACCACCTGTATGCCCGGATGAAATTTCGACTCCTGAAAAAAATCGGTGGTGTAGAGATGGCGGATGATTTCAATATTACAACCGGTCTCCTCCCGGATCTCCCTTTTGAGGCAGTCAACGGTACCTTCGCCGTACTCCAGCCCGCCACCGGGGAACTTGGTAAAACGGTACCCCATATAACTTTCGTCACTCAGCAATACTTCCTGCCGTTCATTCAGGAGGATCCCATAGACGCGGATTGTGAAACGGGTGTTGACGGGTTCTGGCATGGCAATGATTATTGGTTCTTGTCATTTTTATATGGAAGATTCTATCCATTCTATGATTTTATCCTTTTCTTCCGGATGAAACCACCGTATATCGGGATCTTTCCGGAACCAGGTCAGTTGTTTTCGGGCATATTTCCGGGTGTTGGCTTTGATGCGGGTGATGGCTTCATCGAGGGATATTTTCTTATCGAAGTAATCGAAAAGTTCCTTGTAGCCCACGGTGTTAAGGGCATTTGTATCCCTGTGAGGGTAGAGCCTCCGGGCCTCTTCCATCAGACCGGTTTCGATCATCCGGTCCACCCGCCTGTTGATACGGTCGTAGAGCTCTTCGCGGGGCAGGTCGAGCCCTGCTTTCAGAATGCGGAAAGGTCTTTGCTTACGGGTCTGTGTCAGGAAAGAAGAATAGGGACGGCCTGCCTGCACCGTGATCTCCAGCGCCTTGAGCAGACGCTTGGGATTACGCAGATCCGCTTTCTTATAATATTCGGGGTCCACCTTTTTCAATAGCGACCGCAACCCTTCGATACCTTCCCAGGCATACAGCTCTTTCATTTCCTGCCGTACGGCCGGTTCGACAGTGGGGATATCGTCTATCCCGTGACAGACGGCATTGATGTACAGACCCGAGCCTCCGGCCATGATCACCGGGTTCATCCGCCTGAAAAGATCCTCCAGCAGCTTTATGACTTCCGTTTCATACATAAAAGCATTGTAATAATCATACGCCGACTTATTTTGAATGAAGTGGTGCCTGACCGCTTTCATCTCTTCCGGGGAGGGAACCGCTGTCCCGATACTCATCTCACGATAGATCTGCCGCGAATCGGCGGAGATGATCTCGCTACCAAAATGGCGGGCTACAGCGATGGCTACGGCCGTCTTGCCGACAGCGGTGGGCCCGGAAATGATAATAAGAATTTTTGTTTTATCGAGCGTCAAGAAAAAGAAGATTTAAGAACAAGGATTTATGATTTACGAACAGGGAATAAGGATTTATGATTTACGAACAGGGAACAAGGATTTATGATTTACGAACAGGGAACAAGGATTTATGATTTACGAATAATATAGATTTAGAAAAAAGGATAAAAGCGATGTTTCCATTAATTTACGTTTTTTCATATTTGAGGTTTTGTTTTGCAGTTTCAATACTTTTTACGAAGATAGAGATAAGTTCATTACATTCTTTGGTTGCTTTTAGAATTTTTTCTTCATTTTTATAAAGTTTAGCTTTATGAATAATCTTTAAACAAATATATGTTTCACGTAATTCTTTTACAACGATTTTTAATTTGTGGATAAAGTCTTTTCTGGATTCTCCTCCCTGGGCCTCGCCATAATTCAAAGCAGGAGAAGTGCCGGAACGAACTAATTGGCCCGCTAAATTAGTTCCTGCAAATGTTTTTGGAATCTCATTTACAATGTCAATGATCAATACTGAAAAATCAATCAGCCTGTTTTCCAGATCAATCTTTTCCATAAATAAAGATCTTTATATTATGTATATCGTTAATTTCAATTCGTACATCATAGACTTCATAAATCGTAAATCGTTGATCCTTGTTCTTAAATC
>Ga0209834_10001624_pt1 | contig 12426 bp, 5 predicted proteins | sample Mar14236cmmetaG_FD_184134 | JGI IMG/M metagenome (GOLD analysis project Ga0209834, IMG submission 184134) | Marine hydrothermal vent microbial communities from Guaymas Basin, Gulf of California to study Microbial Dark Matter (Phase II) - Marker... ...
ACGTAGAAAAGACCAAATAAAATGATAATTAATTTTTTCATATTTTTTAATCAAATTTATTAGATAAGTGAATTAGAATTAAAAACATATTTATTTAATTTAGATTTGAATTATTGGTGTATTTGCCAAAAGGATTCCATCCGGAAAAAACTGTTTCTAACCAAATTAACATGTTATAAAATTACGTGGATTTTTTTTATTTTTTAGCAATAAATCCGTAAAATCTATCCTAATATTTTGTAAAACAGGAGATGTTGGCAGATTAAGTCCTTTTAATGGCCCATTTCGGATAACAAAGCTATATATCCTTTTGCATTAACTCATCGTAGGTTACTCCTTTGAGTTCTTTAAAAATCTATGCGGAAATAAGTAAGTTAACCGGGATATTGTGAATACCGGTTTTGTGAAAACACCAGGGCAACATAATACAGGTGAAGAAAATTAACATAAAAGAAACCGGTTCAGTTAAAAATAAATATTTATTGCCATGGGAGCGGAAAGGTATGCGCTATTCCTGAAAATCAGAATTGTCTCACAATATGATAAATAAACAAATAAAAAAAAGAGGAAAATAAAATGTGGTTTTCAGAAAAAATGGAATTATATTTGTATTAAACAATGGTGCCCAAAAATCAGGTTTTTAGATGTACCCATAACTAACAGTTAACTAACCGAAAAGAATGAAAAAAATCCCAATCATTTTCATGTTGGTTTTTACCGGCTGTCTTTTTACCAAAAGCAATTATGCAGAGGTACGTTTACCTGCTATTATTTCTTCGAACATGGTTTTGCAGCGAATTACTTTATGGGGTTGGGTTAATGCCAGAGCGAAATTATGCATCACAACATCATGGTTAAAAAATTCCTTAAGTTTTTCTGCAGATAATGCCGGGGATCGGGAAGTTGAAGACCAAACAGCAAATAGTAATGGGCCACAAAAAATTAGAATCAGAAACTCCAAACAGGATATTTCGCTGGAAAAAATCTTCTTTGGAGAAGTTTGGTTGTGTTCAGGACAATCAATTATGGAAATTTTCGTCAGCAGTAAATTTGGTCAGACAGTATATGGCGCACAAGAGGCGATAACGAATTCAAACAGTGAGAATATACGGTTATTTACAGTGCAACATCAAGCTGGTGTATCCCCAAGGGAAAAATTGAGTGAATATACAGGATGGCAGTCTGCTAATCTTGGAAATGTAAGAGATTTCAGTGCAGAAGCATATTTCTTCGGACTGCATTTGCAGGATCTATTGGATGTACCTGTCGGATTGACCCATACTTCATGGAGAGATAGTCAGATTGAAACCCGGATAAGTAAGGAAAAATTGAGTTATAGATTTTGATTATATTTTTCAGAACGGATAATTGGAATAATGCTAAATAATCAGAGTAATATTATAGATTAACACAAAAAAGTAAAACTAAAAAACATGATGAAAATGAAAAACACTAAATTTTCCAGGTTTCTTCCTAAACAAGGAGGAGAATGGTTCCGGGACCTTAAAAAGATGAGATTTTTTATCCATACAACAGAATTGTTCTTCATTGCCAGTCTTCTATTTATGTTGATTGTGCCTCTTTCTTGCAGGCAGAACAAAACCGACAACTCTTATGAAGGCATTATTCGAAAAGGAAATGTTGGCGGGTACACGATTGTTTATAGAGAGGATGTTGATGAATCCTATAACGCAGGGTTCTCGTTATATGCAACAGCCTGGCCTTTACTGAGGGAGTATCCGGGGCGTGATTTTCAATCAGGACTTTTCGGTACCTGGATGCATGCTCAACTTGATAAGCCTGCACCTATAGAAAGAATGTATTCGGATATTGAAGGCGGACTTGGCTGGTGGCGCAGTACTGAGTTTCCAACAGAAACTCCGAAATTTATTATGGGCGGAGTAGAACTCAACTTTGTCGCATGGGCCAATGGTCCTGGTGCCGGCAAAGGCAGGGACTGGAGTAAACCTAAAGGGAAATACGGTGTAGCACAGCTGAGCCCCTGGTTGCTGTTTCCCCCCGATGGACTTAATCTGAAACAGGGTACATGTGGTGAATTATTTGGTTACGGATATTTGCCCTTGCCACTGACTGACCCCAAATCTGTTACGGCAGGCAAAAACGTTCCAACCGGAAATCAATGCTGGACCTTATTTATCAACACAGGAAATTTTAAAGGTCCGGTTGCTTTCTTTACTCCTTATTTCTGGTCCCGTCCGTCAGTTGAAGATCCACGCTTAAGTGGGATGTTTTTAGATTGTCGGCCTTCTAAAGCTAACAAGGCATTTCAGATGGAAACACAATATATTCATTCAGCTGAGGCCACTGACGCTAAAGGTGAGAGATATGTCCGTATTGCTCCAACCCAATACCCGATAGGTCCTGATGGAAAGTCGGAGCTTATGAATCGTTTAATGGTCTATAACAAAAAGGCACTATGGGATGGTGTCAAAGCATGGTTTGAAGGAGGTGATCCGGTTGACGGTACCATTGATCTTAGTGGAGCTTGCCTGCAAAAGTTTATCGGAAAAGTCAGATTAACGTGGAGGATATATGGGGATCATATACCCAAGAATAAACGTGCCATGTTAAATATTAATTCTTTTATAAGTGCTGGTTCAACTGATGCCACTACCTTCAGACTTAGTTGGAATAGCGACCTGATAACCAAAAGAGAAACAGAAAACGGTACGGTAGTGACACTTCCGGAATACTATCATTTGGTGAAAACCGGTCAAGACAGTATTGGTGAATGGGTTGCGGTAGCACCCGAAGATGTTCCTGCTGAAACAGGACTGCACAAGGTTAGCTTCAGCCGGTCCGGGGATAGACCTCCGGAAACTTTCGTTACGCCTGAAGATGAGAAGAGTTGTTGGAAGAATCCCGGTCCGGTTGCCGGACCTTTCAAAGCAAAACTGGGAGATGGCAGTACGGTAACGTATTACTGGTATCGATTCGCCGACCAGCCAGCGTTACTCAATGCAGATTTGACCAGCGAGGAGCGTGAGAAACTGCAAAAGCGAGTGGAGAAAATTCATAGGCTTTGGACAAAAGACCGCGAATACCTTCCTCCGCCAACGACAGGGAAACTGGCAGATGTTGACCCTGCATTGATAGTCGTTCCTCCGGCAGGTTTAGAGGTAGGTTATGTGCCGATCGTTACACGACAGGAAATGGAAAAATAATCACGAAAGTAATGAATCAATTGAATTGCCTAATATTACTTTTTAAAATTTTTTAGAAAAAAGTTAATCGGCCGATAGAAATTAATAAAGTAGATTTTTAGATTCAAGAATTAAGTTGACTTACGTTGATTTTGATTCTGAATAGTTGATGTTTAGATTTTCAGGTTTTTTTTGAATAAATGATTCCAAATTATTTTTAAAAACCTTTAGTAATTATTTTGCGATGAAAAAAAATACAAGAAAAAGATTGATTGCTTTCGGAAGTCTGTTTCTCAGTATTTTTCTGATAACCGTGTGTTCCTGCAAGAATTCAGGATTCAGAACTGACAATAAGGGTACAAAAGAAAAGGATTTATTCGGATATATGATTCAGCCGGTTTCGTACCTCAAAGTCCGGATTAAAGACAATTTCTGGAGACCAAAGATTGAAAAGAACTGGAAAGCAGGCATTCGTAGTGTTTTTAAGGAAGCCTCATACGAGATAGATAATTTTGATATTGCTTCCGGGAAAAAAAAAGGGAAACGGAAAGGAGGACCTGCATGTGATTCCGATCTTTATAAAATAATTCAGGGAGTAGCTTATTCCTTGCATAGTTTTCCGGACCCGGTATTGGAAAATTTTGTTGATTCTCTTATTAATCGTATCGTTGCAGCCCAGCAACCGGATGGATACCTGGATACATACATTATTATCAATGCTCCTGATCGGAAGTGGAAAGACCTGAGAAGGAAGCATGAATTATATGTGGCAGGCCATATGTTTGAATCTGCTGCGGCCTATTATGAAGCCACCGGTAAACGAACTTTTCTGAATTCAGCAATTCGCCTTGCGGATCTGATTGCTAATATTTTTGGTCCTGACAAACGAAAGGACGTGCCGGGACACGAAGAGATTGAATTGGGACTTATTAAACTTTACAAAGTTACCGGCGAAGAGAGATTTCTGAATCTCGCCAAATTTTTTATTGATGAGCGTGGTGATCCTCAACGCATAGCCCCCTTGAAGAAGCCACCTGAACATGATCCCTTTGCCAATACTCCCAAACGCTGGAGGCCACCATCTTACAGCCAGGATCATTTACCTCTCGAAGACCAGCACACGGCTGAAGGCCATGCTGTCAGAGCTGCTTACTTATATGCAGCGGCAACCGATGTTTCTGCCATCACACATTCTGACAAGTATGTACCTGCTTTAAATGATATCTGGTCTGATATTGTAAATAAAAAAATGTATGTTACCGGAGGAGTTGGTACCTCTATTTACCATAATGAAGGTTTTAAAAAACCTTATGAACTTCCCGACGATAAAGCCTATCAGGAAACCTGTTCCTCCATCGGGATGATTTTTTGGAACCGAAGAATGAATTGGTTGGAAGGAGATGCCAAATATGCTGATCTGGCCGAACTTATTATGTATAATGCAGCAATCGCAGGCGTTTCATTGACAGGTGATCGTTTTTTCTATACAAATCCGATCGTGTCCAACGGAAAACATCAGCGTAAACCCTGGTTTAATCCGGCTTGTTGTCCTTCGAACATGGTTCGGTTCCTTCCCGAAATTGGCAGTATGATTTATGCGAAAGATAAAAATGGGATCTATATAAATCAATTTATCGGTAATGATGTGAAAATCCGGCTAAATAACAATGATATCAACGTCAGGATCGAAACGGGATATCCATGGGAAGGAAAAGTGAAGCTGATATTTAATCCGGTAAAAAATAGTTCCTTTGAGGTTCATATTCGCATCCCGGGGTGGGCCCGGGGTCAATATCTTCCTGGAAGTGATCTGTACCAATTTCTGAAAAGTAATAGGGCTAAAAACGAAAAATTTCAGTTGTATATCAATAATAAAAAGGTGCATTCTCCAACGATCCACAAAGGGTATGTGACCGTCAACAGAAAATGGTCAAAGGGTGATGTACTCGAACTTGACCTGCCCATGCAAATACATGCAGTGACAGCAAATGAAAAGCTTGTTGATACACGGGGTAAAATAGCCTTGATGCGTGGACCTATTATTTATTGCCTGGAAGAAACTGACAATCCATTATATTTTAAAAATTCAGAACCTTTACTTTTTCCTGGTGAATTTATTTCTGAATATAAAGAGGATTTGCTGGACGGCGTAACCATTATTAAAGGTAAGGCTTCAATTCCGGGTACTGGTAAGGATATAGTTGTCACAGCAGTTCCATATTATAGTTGGGCTAACAGGACGCCCGGCAAAATGAAGGTCTGGTTGCCGGTAAAAGTAGATTGATCAATGAATAATTACAGATTTTGTAGGAAATTATTATTCTTATTCTTTTTTTCGACTATTTTATCTGATTTTAGTCGGAATATTTTAGTTAACTACCTGAGAGTATTTATTATAGCCAGGCAGTCAAATATACAATACTCAGCTCACAAACATCCTTTTAACGCCACAGGTGACAATCCGGAAACCGGTGACACTTCTTCGTATGGACCAGGGCGGTGATTCGGTTGAAACGATAATGACTGGATAACTTATCTTAAAAAAGGCCTCCCGATGTTTGTGTAATTTACAGGAATGAAACAATATAGTCTGAAGGTGGCTGCACAACAAAAAAATATAGGTGCTTAAAAGAAATGACAAGCTTATGGACATAGAGATAACGAATTCTTTAGTTTATATTGTTAATTTATGCAATTCATAATGCTGAATACGCATTATGTGGATGAACCAAAAAAGTTTTTTCATTGATTTACCATAACTTTCGGCTGCGGATATAAGAGAATGGCTTTGTTTCAAACTTTCTCAGACCCGGACAGAAGAAGAAATGATTGAATTGATGTTTTTCAGGTATCGAAGACAAAAAGATATTAATTGATATATAAATTTAAAGATGAAATAAATGTGTAAAAGTATAAAAATAAAATACAATAAACCGTATATGCGTGATCCGAACAAAGCAGTGTTAATAGGATTGACAGCTGTTGTGATAATGTTTAATACCATGCTTGTTTCAGCACAAAAGAGTAATGTTGAAGAGATCATTCTTGTTTATAAATCGCACTTCGACATAGGTTATACGCACCTTGCCCGTGAAATCATTCACAACTATCGCACTATCATCATCGATGGAGCGCTGGATGTTGTGGATAAAAACAAAAACCTGCCGCTTGAGCAGCAGTTTGTCTGGACTATTCCCGGATGGCCGATGAAAAAGATATTGGAAGATTGGGAGGGGCAAACTCCACAGCGTCGGCAACGTGTCCGAGAAGCTTTCAGGGACGGGCGTTTTGCAGTGCATGCATTACCTTTTACCATGCAGGTTGAGTTAATGGAACCGGAAGGTATGGTACGAAGCTTGGGTTACTCTTCAGAACTTGCCAGGCAAGCAGGTAAACCATTGCCCACCGGGGCAAAAATGACTGACGTTCCGTCATATACGAAATTTATACCAACTTTGCTGAGGAATGCTGGCGTTAACTTCCTACACCTGGGCTGTAATCCGGGAAGTACGCCGCCTGATGTCCCCTTTTTGTTTTGGTGGGAAGGTCCCGACGGCTCTCGTCTTTTGACCATGTATAGTACTACATATGGGAATAGTCTTTTCCCTCCGGACGGTTGGAAGTACAAAACCTGGATCGCTATGATGATGAACAGTGATAACAAACCGCCACCGAGCCCGGAAAAAGTTCGTGAACACATTAATACAATCAAAGAGAAACTTCCTGGTGTTAAGGTGCGCATAGGTACCATCGGTGATTTTGGCGACCGCATGGCCAGCGAAGATTTGAGTGATCTGCCTGTGATCAGTGAGGATATGCCAGATTCATGGATTCATGGCCCGATGAGCAATCCTGATGGAGTGATTCTTGTCCGTCATGCAGTACCGGATCTTTTTGCGGCTGAAGCGCTTAATACTATGTTGGGCATTTGGGGTGCTTCATCCGGAGATATTTCGGGAAGCATTGCTGAGGGCTATGAAAACAGCATGTTGTATTATGAGCACACCTGGGGAGGGGCGATAGATTGGATTTGTAAATATCTTCCAGCAAAGGAAAATATTGGTCAGGTGAGTAATTGGTTTTATGGCGATCAGTGGAAAGAGGATCTTAAGACAAATAAATATGACCGACATCTGGATTCCTGGGAGGAGCATACCCACTACGCCATTAAGGCTGAAAATATTGCCTCAACATTACTACAAGAAGAATTAGATGATCTTGCCAAATCGGTGAATAAAGTCTCCCATCGCATGGTAGCTTTTAATCCCTTGCCTTGGAAACGCAATGCTATTATTAATGGTACACTGATAAAGGATATCCCAGCTGGTGGATATTTGACATTACCGGTGGTTGCTGTTTCATCAACCAGGCCTGAAAAAGCTGAAAATACTTTTGAGAATGCCCACTTTAAGATCGTTTTTGATCCCGGCAGGGGTGCTATTGAATCTCTGATAGATAAGCGCAGTGGTCGTGAGCTGGTTGATAATGAAAGTGAATATGGCTTTGGCCAATATTTGCATGAACAATTCAGCGCTGATGAAATAGGAGATTATTGTAAAAACTACATACGTGGAGAGCATAATGAAAAGGGTTGGAACGAATATAGTTGGGCTTATGCTCAGATCGGAAAACCAAATCTGCCTCCAGCTTCTGAGATGCCCTATCGGGCTATGACAGCTGGTAATTGTACTCTTACCAAATCAAGATGCGGGAATACCACGACTTTTGTGATGCGGGCCGCCCGGGAGGAGACGGGGATTGATTACCCGGTTACTACCCGTGTTCACTTGTATGATGATGCTGCTTATATAGATTTGGAACTGACAATCGAAAAACCTGCTGATATCTGGCCGGAGGCGGGTTGGATATGCCTGCCTTTTAAGGTGGTTGCTCCGCAATTTCGGGTGGGCCGTAATGGTTTTATTATGGATCCGTCCAAAGATATCATTGCTGGTGCAAACCGTTATATATATGCGGTTGGAACAGGTGTGGCAATATTTGATAAGCGGGGTCGGGGAGTTGGTATATGTGCTCCCGAAACACCCCTGGTTAGTTTGGGGATGCCTGGGATTTGGAAGTTTGACAAGACTTACGTACCTGAGAAACCCACGGTATATTTTAATCTGTTCAACAACCAATGGACAACCAATTACCGTTTTTGGAATGAAGGAAAATGGACCTACCGTTTTCGTATCTGGTCGTTCGACCAATATGATGCTGCCACTTCATTGATTACACCTTCTCTGGAAATGCGTTACCCGGTGCAAATAGGTAGTGCAAATACCCGTCGGGGTAAATTGCCAACACAGCACACCGGGCTAAGTGTTTCAAGACTGGGGGTATTGGTTACTGTATATGGTGCGAACCCTGACGGTAAAGGGACACTTCTTCGTGTATGGGAGCAGGCAGGAGTTTCCGGGAAGCTTATTGTTAAGCTACCTGAAGGGAGCAAAGCAAAAAAGGCAACACCGGTAAACTTACGTGGTGAGACTATTGGTGACGCCATAAGTATTCGGGATAATAAACTGACATTCGAGCTGGGAGCATTTGCTCCGATGAGTTTTGTGTTGGAATAGAGTGAAGAAGGGGCTGTAAGACCATTTTTTAATACATCAATTATAATGAAAACACGATCGACTATATCCGTTATTGTCTTATGCTTTTTCCTTATACTAATAAGTAAAGTTGCTTTAAGTCAGAATGATGTGGTATTCACATTCAGCAAACCAAATCGTGCTGAAGTAAAAATGGTAGTGGATGGATTTTACTACATCGAAGCAGAGGATTTTCATCACTATGGGGGATGGCAAATGGATAATCAGTTTGTTCATTTAATGGGTTCACCCTATTTAATAGCAACAGGAATTGGCAAACCTGTTGAAGATGCAATAACCTCAATAAATATTTTACAGAGGGGGAAATATCATGTCTGGGTAAGGGATCGGAACTGGGTAAAAGAATATGCCCCCGGACGGTTTAAGATTTTGATAGATGGCAAAGCGTTGAAAAAAGAGTTTGGAGCTGTACCTACAGATAATTGGACCTGGGAGTATGGAGGGATGGTTAACCTTAAAAAAGGGAAAGTAAATTTAGCTCTTCATGATATAACTGGTTACTATGGGCGCTGTGATGCTATTATTTTTTCAAATGATGCAAATTATATCCCTCCCGAAGATAAGACGGAGATGTGTAAAGAACGGGCCCGTTTAAAGGGTTTGTTACTGGAACCTTCTTTTGCCGGTGATTTTGATGTAATTGTTGTAGGTGGCGGGTCTGCCGGTGTGCCTGCAGCTATTGCAGCTGCCAGAATGGGTGCCAGAACTGCCCTTATACAGAATCGTCCGGTACTGGGGGGAAATTGTAGCAAAGAATTAGGTGTGCCGGTAAAAGGGGCGGGGTTTTATCATCCTGGTTGGCGTGAAACGGGGATTATTGAAGAAGCTGAATTGTTAAGGGTGCATAATGGTCAAATATATTGCAGCGATGCATTTAAACAACTATGTGATGCTGAGGAGAACCTGAAAGTTTTCTTAAACCAACATGTATTTGATGCAATTATGAAAAGTGATAAACAGATCAGAGGGGTTAGAGCAGTTAGTACGCTTACCGGTAAAATAACTGAATATAAAGGGAAAATGTTTATTGACTGTACCGGGGACGGTTGGCTGGGGTATTTTGCCGGTGCAAAGTATCGTTATGGCCGTGAATCCAAAAATGAGTTTAATGAAAGTCTTGCACCCGATTCAGCTGATAATATAACCATGAGTGGATGTTTAATGGGAGGTTTTCCGGAGGGCTTTGGGACAGCATTCATTTCAAAGAAAACCGATAAACCTGTTGAATTTGTTCGACCTCCATGGATTAGGGAAATAGATGCCCTGGTAGGTTATGGCCGACGTATTCATCCAAAATATATTGAACACGGCGGCTGGTGGATGGAACATGAAGGTGTGGTTAATGATTTATGGGATGCAGAAAGAGCCAGGGACGAACTGATTAAAGTTACATTGAGTTATTGGGACTTTGTGAAAAATAAAAGCGACCGATGGGATTTTGTGAATGGCAAAAGTGTCCAAAAAGAAGAAATCCGAAATTATGAACTTGTTACAATACCAATAATGGATGCCAAACGGGAAACCAGAAGGCTGGAGGGAGATTATATCCTTACACAGAATGATGTATTGTCCGGCCGTATGTTTCCTGATCGTATTGCTTACGGTGGCTGGCATTTAGACGTGCATCATCCCAAAGGAATATACTCGGGTGAAGAAGGAAGTTTTGAATTCGATATAGATGTACCTATTTATAGTATACCTTTTCGGTGTGTCTATTCAAAAAATATTGATAATCTCTTATTTGCCGGTCGATGTGGAAGTTTTACACATTTGGCGTTGGGATCTGTCAGGGTGCAAAGTACGCTGGCTACTATTGGTCAGGCTGCCGGAACCGCTGCTGCCATGTGTGTGGAAAAAGGTATTAATCCTCGTGATATTTATAAAAATTACATTACCGAGCTTCAACAAACTTTGCTTAAATACGATCAATCCATTCCAGGTTTAAAAAATGAAGACCCAAAGGATCTGGCTAGAGACGCGTTAATTACAGCTTCAAGTTATTATAAGAAAAAAGATCTTAATCCTGAAAATGTTGTTTTCAAAAAATCAATGTCGGTGAATTGCCATGATAGTTCAGTCACTATACCAATTAAGGATATAGAAAAATTAAACACAATTATACTTTATCTTATATCTAAAAAGAAACAACATGCAATTATTGATGTCCGTGTTAAAGGTTTAAGAAAGATGGATAATCTTAGTCATGTATTGAGTTTGGGTCAGTATAGTATTGATGTTCCTGCAAATTCTAAAAAGTGGATTAGAGTTCCGGCAAATATTAAAATACCCGAAAATGTAGAATTTCTTCAGGTAGAGGTGTCTGGCCTAAAAGATATTTCATGGCCAGTAATAAGCTGGACTGCTCAATCTGAGAATGTTCAATATCCCTCAGGTGAAATAGATTATAAGCCTGAAAATATAATAAATGGTTGGACAAGGTTAAAAGAGAATAAAGAAAGTTTATGGATTTCCGATCCGTCGGAATCTTTTCCACAGTGGATAGAACTTGATCTGGGCAAACCGTCGGAATTCAACACTGTTCATTTGACCTTTGATACTGACCTCTCAACGGGTTCCCCGGATAAGTCCCGTCAGGAAGTTTGTGTGAAATCATATAAGGTTTCAGTATTTTTAAATGGTGATTGGGTAAAGGTTGCTGAAAGTAAAGATAATTTCCAACGTCATCGCATTCATAAGTTTAAGAAGGTTCGCGCAAACAAGCTCAGACTGGAAATAAGGGCTACCCATGGAGCGCCGTCGGCCCGTGTATTTGAAGTTCGTATCTATGATGAATAATTTATGACTTCAAAAAAATAAAAATCAGAAAGAGGGTTGTTATTCGTTTATTATTTATTATTTAATTCAAGTTGGTATTTAAATTTAAATTTTATGTTCTTGAAATCGCATAGTCAAAAATGAATAACACCACTTTCAAAAGGAATCCACACTCTTTGACAGCATGGATTTTCTTTTGAGTTAGATTTTCCGGCTACTAATAAATCAATATTTTCGGCATCTTTCAGCATGTCTTCAATGGAATAATTTGTATAGGCACTATCGGCATATATTCTACTACCTGGAGGAAGTTGCAAAGGCATTTGTTTCAATGCATTTGAGTCGTGCCTGCTTCCGGGCAGAAAAGTATATTCCACCGGGATGCCATCTGAGGTACAAAGCAAATGGATATTGTAGCCATAGAAGTATCTCCGCATGGAAACCTTCTTACCACGGTAAATTTCACCTTGAACCAGCCTGGTCCTTTTGATACGTATGTTATCACATGTAGAAACAGGGAAACTATCAATGGAATATTCTGAACTTATATTCAGTTCTTTTATCAAAGAGGATAGCTGGAAGAACAAGTCAATAATTAAATCACGAATTTGATGTAATCGTCTGTTAAACCTGCTTTTACTCAGCATATGTGTGATCATTTTTGTTGAACTCATAAAGCTCATGGCTTTTTCATGATGACCTGAAAAATATATAGCCGATACAAGGACTGTTGTAATGAGTTCTGCATCAGATATATTCCTGTTTGTTGGTGTAAATTCCGGTGAAATTGACCCAGGTAATCCTGAGGAAACTGACCCAGGTAATCCGGGGCAAATTGACCCACCCTGGGCATGCTGATTTTTCATTGCAAA
>Ga0209834_10001626_pt1 | contig 12412 bp, 10 predicted proteins | sample Mar14236cmmetaG_FD_184134 | JGI IMG/M metagenome (GOLD analysis project Ga0209834, IMG submission 184134) | Marine hydrothermal vent microbial communities from Guaymas Basin, Gulf of California to study Microbial Dark Matter (Phase II) - Marker... ...
GATCGAGCTCCTCCCTCATCCTGATAAATTCGGTCTGATCGTTGAGGATGATCCAGGTTCCGATCACACCGCCCCGGCTGTCGTGAAGGGTCGACACCGAAACACTTAACAGCGATTTCGCCCCGTTCTCGTTGGAAATCGAAACCTGCTGATTGGATATGGCCTCCCCGTGTTCGAAAAAAAGCTGTATTTGAGCCAGCAGTTCGGGGAAACAGCCGAGTTCATCGCGGTAGTTTTTTCCGGATAAATCCTCATCTTCCAGCATAAATATCCGTGCCGCCGAACGGTTGATAGTCGAAATATTCCTGTCATTGTCAAGCGTGATTACCCCGGTGCTGATCGACTTCAAGACATAATTATTGTAAACCTCGAGATTTTCCGCCCGCTTGGTAACGATCTCGTTCAACCTCTTCAGTTCTTTTTCTTTCTGCCTTAAATCCGCAATGATCTCGCCATAGGTTGAAATCAGACCCGAGACATCATCCCCCTTGCTCTGGTCGAAATGTCCGGATTTAACCGCCTTTTCCTTCAGGCTTTTAAAGGGCATCAGTATATATCGGGAGAACTTCAAGGTCGCATAAATGATAACCACTATTCCCAGTATACCGACATAAAGCAGGATTCGTCCGGCGTTCTCGATCGTGCTCAATAAAGGACTTGGTGCCGAGGCCACAATTATCTTTTCCGAATTGCCCGACCCGCTCGGTATCAGCACCAGACTGTTCATGGCGCCGCTGACATGATGAAAGACCGGCTGATTGATTAACAGCGGCAACAGACCCTCTATCGTCAGCCCGCTGTCGATACACTTGAGCTCGTCCTCCAGCCTCTGGTGATCCTCCGGATTCCTGATCTCCTTTAAATCGAAATTAAGGACTGTCAGCAGATCGAGTGAATAATCCAGTTTGATTTTATCGAAAGCTCTGGCTACCGATGCCTCCCTCTCTTCCCTTTGCAGAACATTTGCGGCCTTGACGACCGCCTCATACAAATTGTCCTTTGACTGCAGCTCCACCGACTGTTTGAGTCGATAAAGAGTGTAATGCGAGGCGAAGTTCAGCGATAGCAAAACCAAGACGATCAGGGTCAGCCCCAGACGTATTTCAAGCTGAAAATCTTTTTTCTTAACGGCCATACTTATTGATTTTATCGTCAATATTCGAATATGATTGACGCCTGCAGGCGTGAAAATGCGGTCTTATACAGGAAAGAAATTGTCGAGATAAAATGCAATTATTTTATCTCCGAATAAAATGGCGATAAAAGCGGCAATCGCCAGAAACGGCCCGAACGGCACCACCCGGTTTGATCTTAATTTACTGGAAAAGGCCATGATTATAATCGAGACCAGAAGCCCCACCACGGCGCTTCCGAAAAAGACCAGAACGACTTTCTGCCACCCAAGAAAAGCTCCCAGCATGGCCGCCATTTTGATGTCTCCTCCTCCCATACTCTCTTTTTTGAATATCCAGTCGCCCAGAAGAGCAATCAGGTAAAGGACGCCACCCCCGACAATGAAACCGATTCCCGAAGCCATAATGCCGACACCTCCCGGCGCCAGCGACAATCCCAGTCCGACAATCATTGAAGGAATACTGACGACATCGGGGATGATTTGAAAATCGAAATCTATAAAAAAGATTGTGATGAGGACCGAGGTTAGATACACAAACATATAAAACTGCAGAGTGAATCCGAAAATCCACAGCAGATATGCATAGCCGGCGCCGTTCAGCAGTTCCACCAGCGGATAGCGCCACGGAATACGCGCCCCGCAACTGCGGCATTTGCCACCGAGAATTAAATAGCTCAGCAGCGGAATGTTATCAAAGAATTTAATTTTCTCTTTGCATGACGGGCAGTGTGAACGCCCGGTCGCAAATGGTATCTTGCGGGGGACACGGTATATCAGAACATTTAGAAAAGAGCCGAATACCGCCCCGATTGCAAACACGAATATAAGCGCGGGGACGTTGACCATAAAATATTTATCGGTAATTTCGGACTTTATCTGAGTTCGCAGAACAAGTTCATGATAATGGCGACTGCGGCCGGCGATGCATTCTCTGTCCGCAATACTCTTTTGCCGAGAGTGACCACATGACAGCCCTGTTCTTCCGCATCTTTGATCTCATCAGCCGAGAAGCCCGATTCCGGCCCGATAAATAAACAGGTTTGCTTATCTTCCGGGCTAAATGAAATCGAATCCAGCCCGTTTTTGCCATAGGTCGGATCAAATACAATTCTTCCGGGAATATCCCTGACCATTTTAAGGGCACTTTGAAAATCAACAATCGGTTCGATTACCGGCAGATACGATCGTCGCGTTTGTTTCATCGATGCCGCGGCCACCTTTGACCAGCGGTTAAGCCTGGTTTTGATACGATTGTCATTTTCGATTTTGATCTTCGATTTCTCGGTAAGCATCGGGATAAATCGCGAAACCCCCAATTCGGTACATCGCTGGATAACTTCGTCGAATTTATACCCGGTGGACAGACCCGCCGCCAGCGTAATATGGCACATCGGTTCCCCGAAATTACGAACTTTAGAGACAATTTTACAGCGAAGCTCATTTTTAGATGATTTCTCGATCATGCAGTTATAAGCATTTCCGACCCCATCGACCGCCATAAGCGGATCACCGATTTTCAGCCGCATAACATTGCGGGCGTGATGCGCTTCATCGTCTTTCAAATACAGCCAGTCCTCGACGATATTGTCCGGCAATGTGTAATATATCGGCGTCATTTCTTAACTACCGTTACTGCAATCCAATCGCCGTCATGGTTGACGTTATACTTTAACATATCATATTCCGCCAGCATCTGAACAATCGGTTTTTCATCCTCGGCCAGAAGTCCCGAAAGGACAATTATCCCCCCCGGACTGACCGCTTCATGGATCTCTTCATACAGTTCCATGATTGTTTTTTTGATAATATTGGCTGTCAGAAAATCATACTTCCGACCCGTCGTTCCCTCCCTGGTCGAACCCTGAACGATCTCGACCCGATCTTCGACCTTGTTCAGCAGACAATTCTCATGCGAGTTTTGAACCGCTATCAGATCGATATCAGCCCCCATGATATTCGCCGCTCCCAGCTTGGCCGCCAGGACACAGAGAATACCCGAACCGCACCCGAGATCGAAATATGTATCGCCCGGCTTGAGATACTTCAGCATCTCCCTGATGCACAGCCTGGTGGATTCATGGCTCCCGGTCCCGAAGGCCATTCCCGGCTCGATTACAAGATTGATTTCGTGATGCGAAGAGGGATCGATCCACGGCGGTCTGATCCATACGCGGTCGATGGCGGTCGGCCTGACAGAATCCCGATAGGCTTGCACCCATTCTATATTGGCGATCTTTTTAGTCTTAATATCACCCTCGAGAAAACCCTCGTCACCACAGACTTCTTTGATATAATCCGCAATGATTTTTTTGAATTCGGGATGAGTCCCTTCGGCAATGTAGAATTTTATGCCGATTTCGGATCTGTCTTTTTCATCCTCCAAAATCAGCCCGCCCGCAAAGCGCTCGATAATTAGATTGCAGACCGCTTCGCTGATCTGGCTGTCGACGGTAAGACTGGCCTCGATATACTTCTCAGTTTTTTCGCGGCCGGTCATCATAACTATATTCCCAGGGTTTTCCTTAGTTTATCGAAAAAAGATTTGCTCGACTTCGGTGGAGTAAATGACGGTGACGAATCGAGTCTGCTTAGTAATTCTCTGTCCTCGTTCGACAATTTATTGGGCGTCCAGACCGTCACCTGCACCAGTTCATCTCCCTGACCGTGTGAATTGAGATGCGGAATACCTTTGCCCCTCAAACGAAAAACCTTGCCCGTCTGGGTGCCCGCAGGAATTATCAACTTGTAGTCGCCATCAAGAGTCGGGACACTCAGTTCGCCCCCCAGAGCCGCCAGCGTAAACGAAATCGGCATCTGGCAGATCAGGTTATCACCCTGGCGGGTAAAAATATCATGCTCTTTCTCATAAAAAACGACGATCAGATCACCTGCCCGGCCCCGGTTGCGGGCGGCGTTACCCTTATTCTCGATCGTCATATAATTGCCCTCGGAAACACCCGGGGGCACCTTGACCGTGACTGTCGATTCGCCCCGGACCCTCCCCTGGCCGTTGCAGGTCTGGCACGGATTGGCTATTACTTCGCCCGTACCCCGGCAGCGCGGACAGGTACGCACCTGCTGTATCGTACCAAGGAAAGTCCGGTTCAGCGTCCGGATCTGCCCCTGCCCCCGGCAGTCGGGGCAGGTGTTCTTCGAAGTTCCCGGCGCCAGCCCCGAACCGTCACATTCCGGACATTCTTTGTAACGCCTGACCTTCAGCTTTTTCTCGACACCCCGGCTGATCTCCTCGAGCGTCAACGATACTTTGGCCTTAAGATCTTCACCGCGGTTCTGAGCCCTCCTCCCGCCGCCGCCGAAGATATCCTCGAAACCGCCGCCGAATCCGCCGAAATCCCTCATAAAGGCCCGAAGGGCATCACCCAGATCGAATCCTCCGAAATCAAATCCGCCGCCGCCGAATCCGCCGACTCCGGCCATTCCCGCATGACCATACTGGTCATACATCCGACGCTTCTGAGGATCCTTGAGAATCTCATAAGCCTCGGTTGCCTCTTTAAAATTCTCCTCGGCGGTCCTATCGCCCGGGTTGCGGTCGGGATGATATCTCAGCGCCAGTTTACGATAAGCTGTTTTTATTTCATCTTCCGAGGCGCCTCTCGGCACCCCGAGAATCTCATAATAATCACGTTTTTCCATTAAACCTATACTTCATATTACGGCAATTACAGTCTGTACTGCATCTACTTGTCTTTGTCATCATCGACAACTTCAAAATCAGCATCGACTGCGCCGTCATCTTTCGGCGGCTCCTCGCCTGCCTGCCCGGCACCGCTCTCCGCCGCCTGCGGCCCTTCCGTCCCCGGCTGACCCTGCTGTGCCTGCTGCTGCGCCTGCGTGGCTTTATACATCTCCTCTGCCAGCTTATGCGATGCCTGCATCAATTCTTCCTTGGCCTCGTTTATCGGTGCCGCCGTGGTTGATCCGAGAACACCTTTCAGCTTCTCCAGTTTCTCTTCGATGTTTTTTCTCTCCTCGTCCGAAACCTTGTCGCCGTATTCTTTGAGCGTCTTCTGGGTCGAATAAACAAGCTGGTCCGCTTCGTTTCTGGCTTTGATCAATTCATCCTTGGCCTTGTCTTCCTCGGCATGCGCCTCGGCGTCCTTGACCATCTTCTCTATTTCCTGGTCCGACAACCCCGACGACGACTGTATTTTGATCGACTGCTCCTTGCCGGTGGCAAGGTCTTTGGCCGACACATGCACAATACCGTTGGCATCGATATCGAACGAAACCTCGATCTGCGGAATTCCCCTCGGCGCCGGGGGGATACCCACCAGGTCGAATTTGCCCAGCGTCCGGTTATCGACCGCCATCTTGCGCTCACCCTGCAACACATGAATACTCACCGCCGGCTGATTGTCCGCCGCTGTCGAGAATATCTGGCTCTTGCGGGTCGGAATCGTCGTATTGCGATCGATCAGGTGTGTCATGACACCGCCCAGGGTTTCGATACCCAGCGACAGCGGCGTAACATCCAGAAGTACCACATCCTTCATATCGCCGGATAACACACCCGCCTGGATAGCCGCGCCGACCGCCACCACCTCATCCGGATTAACGCCCTTGTTCGGTTCCTTTCCATAGATTTCCTTTACTATCTCATGAACTTTCGGCATCCGGGTCTGGCCACCGACAAGAATCACCTGGTCAATGTCGGCTGAGGTCAACTTGGCATCCTCGAGCGCCTGCCGGCACGGACCCATCGTCCTCTGTAGAAGATCATCCGTCAACTGCTCCAACCTGGCCCGGCTCAATGACAGATCGAGATGCTTCGGGCCGCTTTGATCGGCCGTGATAAACGGAAGATTGATATTGGTCTGCATCGTCGATGACAGTTCGATCTTGGCCTTTTCCGCCGCCTCTTTCAGCCGTTGCAACGCCATCCGGTCCTGCCGGAGATCGATACCCTGCGATTTTTTAAACTCGTCTGCCATCCAGTCGATGATACGCTGGTCGAAATCGTCGCCGCCAAGATGCGTGTCGCCGTTGGTGGATCGCACCTCGAAAACACCGTCGCCCAGTTCGAGAATAGATATATCAAAGGTCCCGCCGCCAAGATCGAAAACGGCGATCTTTTCATTCTTGTTTTTCTGAAGACCATAGGCCAGCGAGGCCGCGGTCGGCTCGTTGATTATCCGAAGCACTTCCAGCCCGGCAATACGCCCGGCATCCTTGGTCGCCTGACGTTGTGAATCGTTGAAATAAGCCGGAACCGTGATAACCGCCTGCGTCACCTCCGAACCGAGATAATCCTCGGCGCTTTTCTTCAGCGACTGCAGTATCATGGCCGAAATCTGGGGCGGCGCATATTCCTTCCCGCCGATATCGACAACCGCATTGCCGTCCGAATCAGCCTTGACCTTGTAAGGAACGATTTTCTCTTCTTCATTAACCTCTGTATAACGCCTTCCCATAAATCTTTTTATTGAGAAAATGGTCGATTCCGGATTGGTGACAGCCTGACGCTTGGCCGCGGCTCCAACCAGCCGCTCACCATCCCTGGCAAAAGCTACGATCGATGGAGTGGTTCGTCCGCCTTCCGAATTGGGGATTACAACCGGATCCGTACCTTCAAGCACGGCGACACAGGAATTGGTCGTTCCCAAATCAATACCAATGATCTTTCCCATTTTTTATCTCCTTTATTGCTATTGTATATTTTCGTAAATGATTTATATTCCCATTCTCTAATCCGATTCCTGATCGCCATCCGCCGGGCCCTTGCTGACAATCACCTTGGCATAACGGATGACCTTGCCGTTGAGCGTATAACCCTTTACCATCTCCTGCATCACTATCCCTTCCGGGTACTCATCCGATTCCATCTGCATCATCGCCTCGTGCAACGAAGGATCGAATTTCTCGCCGACCGCCCCGATCGGCTTGAGACCCTGTTTTTTCAGCAAATCAAACAGACTCTGATAAATAAGCTCGGTGCCGGAGTGAAGCGATTTGTAATCGGCCGACTCCGATGCGGCCGCGAGAGCCCGCTCGAAATTATCGATCACTTCCAGCAAATCGATAATAATGTTCTCATTGGAATTTTTAAGAATCTCTTCGAACTGACGGCTGGTGCGTTTTTTATAATTATCGAACTCGGCCGCCAACCTAAGATAACGGTCGTCAAGCTCTTCGATTTTTTTCTTATAATCGTCGATTACCTGCTTGGGACTCCTTGCTTCCTTTTCACTTTCTTTTTCGTCCTCGGCATCTTTGACCGTATCCGATTCAGCTTCCCCTTGCCCGTTTAATTCTTCGGTCATCTCTTCTTCATTTTCCGAAACGATGTCATTATCATTATCTGTTTTCTTACTCATCTTCACCTCGCGATTCCGTCAGGGCCTTCGTCAGCGATTGGGCCGTATATTCCACAATAGAGATTAACTTTGAATACGGCATTCGCGTCGGCCCGATTATACCGATCGAACCGGAGAGATTCCCGGCCCGGTACTTCGATGTCACCAGCGAGCAATCCTGTATCTGATCGATACTGCACTCACTGCCTATGGTGATTACAATGCCCTCGCCGATCGACTTGGATTCGATCAGCTCTTTCAATGCCTTCTTTTCCTCCAGAAATTTCATGAACTCCGACAACCGGGAACGATCCGAAAATTCCGGCTGATTGACCAGGTTGTCGGTACCCATGATAAACATATTCTCATTTTCTTCCAATGTCCAGATATCAATCTCGGGATCAATAAACAGCTTAATCAATCGCGGTGTGCAATCGGTATCCTTGAGCCGTTTCTGGATTGTCTTGCGTATCTGCCCCAGGGTCAGGCCGGACAGCCGTTCATTGAGAACATTCTGCATATGCGATAACTCTTTTGAATCGATATCCGATTCGATCTCTATCAGGATCGATCGCGCCAGCCCCGATTCCACCGTAACTATCACCAGGAGTTTGCCCCCGCTCACCGGTATCAAATCAAGGCGCGCCAGACGGCCCTCTTCGAATCGCGGCGAGATGCTGACCCCGAGTTGATTGGTGATATCTCCCAATATCTTACTGGTCTGGCTGAGAACCATCCCTATCCCCTTCTGACTGGATTTGATCATGGACTGTATCTTTTCCGTATCGCCGGCATTGAGCGGCTCCTGTTTCAGAAGCATATCGACAAAGACACGATACCCGTGATCGGTGGGAATTCGACCCGCCGATGTGTGCGGCTGCTGCAAAAGCCCCATCTCCTCGAGGTCTTGAAGCGTATTCCTGATCGTCGCCGGTGAAAGACCCATACGATACTTATTGGCAATCACACGGGAGCCGACCGGATCGGCCGTCTGTATATAATGATTTATAAGATTCTGAAGAACCTTTTTTTCTCTATTTGAAAGATTCTCAAAACTCATGATACTTCTTTATAATTCAACAACTTAATGCCATTCTTTGGCAATCTCCACATTAGAGTGCTAAATATTGCACAAAAATATAGAGATAGTCAAGAATTAATTTACCATTGACTATCCTGAAATTATAACAAAACAGGTTGGATATTGTTCTAAATTATAGCACCGGGGGCTATTTTTTTTGCTGAGACTGACTATCGGTGCTTTTGGACTTAGTCTTGCTGGTGTCGGTTTTCTTGGGCGAAACCTTCTGCTGATTCTCCGCACGGTCATCTATACCGTTGTTGTTTTTATCTATGAAATCGTTGTAGTCTTTCGGCTGATTACCGGTCGGGCTCTGAACCCGGGTGTCCCGCGCTTTAATAAGAGTGTCGACTTTGGAGCGTTCCTTTTTCTTGTCGCTTTTCTTATCGACAGCAATCGCCAGCGATGACATCAGAAAGACAAACGCAATTGTGTAGATCAAGATTTTATGCATACCGTAATCTTCCTCCGCATAAAATAATAGTAAAATTAATGATCACGTCAACCTAAAAATCAGCGGCCCCTTTTACTGGCCGACGAAGTCGCCCCGGAGGACGACTTCGCTTTTACTGATGAACTTGAGCTTTTGTCGCTGGAGCCTGAACTCTTGCTCGCTTTGCCGCTGGAACTTCTTTTACCTGAACTTGATTTTCCGCTTTTGTAACTTTTCCCGGATGAGGATGATCTCTTACTCGAAGAACCTGATTTGTATGATTTCGAGGGTTGACTGCTGCCGGATTTACGGGATTTGTAGGTTTTCGATGTCTTTCCACTGCTGTTGGATCTTTTAGAGGTTCCGGATTTATAAGCATCACTCGATTTGGCCGATGATTTGGCTGACGATTTACCCGACTTATTATAAGTCGATTTCGTTCCCGAAGAGGACTTAGTTGCCTTATACCGTTCCGAACTCTTGTAACTTCTGTCTTTCGAAACAGACCTGGCCGTCGTTTTGGTGGTTCTGGTGTATTTGGATGTCACCTTTCTTTCCTGGGCGATTTTGTATTTTTCGCCTGAAACCATCTTGGCGATTACCGGCTTGCGAGTCTTCTTCACCTTGACAACCTTTTCATATTCCGGATACCCGTTCTTGGCCGGCGATAAATAACCCTTTTTGCTTACATCCTTAAATCTCGATTTCACATTGGCCCGGGTCTTTATCATCGTATTGTCAATGACAATCGATTTCCGCCGCACCACATTCAACCGGTCTTCCCAGCAATAACCGTAATTATCATAGACTGTGACCCAGTGCCAGCCGTAATAAATCCTTGGAATAAACAGCGGCGCAACACCCCAGTAAACACCGTCGATATAAATCGTGGCTCCCCAGGGATAGTCGATATACACCGAACCGTAGTAACCCCAGTCCCAATCCCAGTAGGGCGGATGATAATAGTGGTGGTAAACATGTACCGGTCGGAAATAATAATCGTTCCACTCATGCACCACAAATGATGTCATATCGAAGGCGCGTTTGAGATTGCGATCCCCCTGAAAATAACTGGCATTGATAAAGTCGATAAAATCATACGGGTCATCATCGACCACAATATCCGATCCGCCAAACCAGTTGGGAATTACAAACGGCTTACGGGAAGCGACTATCTGAAGGTATTCGACACCCTCCGGGCCTCTGACAGTCAAATCATAATCATCATACTGCGACGGGATCTGATAGACCTGGTTGCCCTCGATATAACCGTTCTCGTTCGGATTGGTCGGAAACAGAAGATTCACGTTCCCGCGCGTATCGATATTGTAAATGGCGACAAAACAGTCGCGGTCGGCCTGGAAAGAGATAACAATGTTGTCCCCCTCGTAATATTCGTCATTGTCGGTCCAGATCTCGACATCAAGGAAACGGTCGTATTTGATATATCCGGCATAGTCGATATCGCGGTCATAAACTATAATCTTCCCCCCGGCCGCCGTTGCAAACAGCATCAGCGCCGCAATCAGCATCACCTGTTTTGAGATTAGTCGTTTCATTTTAATCACCTCTTCTTGTTTTTTGATCCTGAGGATCATTTTATGATAATCATTCCATCTATGGTTCTTTTAAGATAATCTTCATCGTGCTGCGGACGGGCCAGTTCCGGATTACCCGTATCGGTCTGATACGCCCACTGAAACTCGACACTCGACGTACCATTGATATTGATCACTCTCAGCTTGGCAAAATGATTGTCATTCGTCCAGATTATATACGTGTGACGATCGATCACTTCCGTCCAGCCGATCGAGGACCAGCCTTCACTGGGTGAATATCCGATATCATCAAAATCATACGTGTAACCCATGTCCTGGATGTCGGTGTTGACATCGGCGACATTGATGAAAAACGTCCCAAGGAAAGCATCGTATTCAAGATAGATATCGGCGCTCGAAAAATTATATGGAACCCTCTGCTGGGCCGAAAAATCGTAACCCGAGGTGGCCGCCACCTCATTAAAATCATTTAACAAAACCAGACCTTCCGGCCGCGGAGTATCGAAAACCGTCTCGTACGACAGCTCCGATTCATTACCGGCCTCATCCACCGCCGAAACAGCGTAATAATAGGTGGCGCCGTTATCGACATCGGTATCGATATAATACTCATTGGTGGTCGTGGCCATAAATTCATAAAGGTCGTCATCAGGGCTCCACCAGATCCGATAATAGCTCAAATCCTCGTCCTGAACCGGCAACCAGTAAATATATACCGCCCCGTCACCGGTTACGGAATAAACCCCCTGAGGTACTGCCGGTGGATTATCGACCTCGACTTCGACTTCGACATACCTGGTCGTTTCATTGTCACAGCCCGTCATTATCAGAGCCAAAGCCGCCAAACCTGCAATTATTAATGTCCGCATTTTGTTCTCCTTTTTTTTCTTCGCAAACTTAGAATACAAACTTCATGCCAATCGGCATAAGTCATTGTTTACCATCTTATTGTCTTTATTTCGGAAAATATCCTCAGCGTATGAGGCACAAAAAATGTTCAATGTGACCCGAACATGCACCAAATTAATCGGCTTGTGACAGCCCATATTCCTTGATCTTGGCGCGAAGTGTATTTCTATGAATACCAAGAATTTCAGCCGTTTTCCCGATGTTCCAGTTCAAACGCCCGAGGATTTTATTTATATGCGCCTTTTCAACATCGGCTATCTTCTCGAGATTATCCAGCAATTCGGTATCTGATATTTTCAAACCCGGAAGCTCCTTCAGCGTGATGACATCCCCGCGCGACAATACCACCGCCCTCTCGATTACATTCTGCAGCTCCCGGACATTGCCCGGCCAGTTATACGATACCAGCGACGATGCCGCCGCCGGATCGAAACCGCTTATGTCTCTCCCCAGCTTCTGAGAAAACTCCTTCAAAAATTTATCCGCCAGCAGAAGTATGTCACCCGGGCGCTCCAGCAACGGCGGCATCGGAATAATGACCACGCTGAGACGATAATAAAGATCCTCACGGAATTTCCCTTCCTTGATCATCTGGTTCAGATCTTTATTCGAAGCCGCAATCAGCCGAAAATCAAGTGTCAGGCTGTCCTCGCTCCCAAGTCTTTCGACCTTGTGGTCCTCCAGAATCCGAAGAAGTTTCGCCTGCATCGTCAACGGCATGTCGCCGATCTCATCAAGAAAAATCGTCCCGCCATCGGCCAGCTCGAACTTCCCCGGCTTGCGGCGGTCCGCCCCGGTAAACGCCCCCTTCTCGAATCCGAACAGCTCCGACTCCAAAAGATTTTCCGGAATCGCCGCGCAGTTGACCGGCACAAAACGGTTCTCCTTCCGACCCGAAAGCGAATGAATGGCGTGGGCCGCAAGCTCTTTGCCGGTCCCCGACGGACCCGAGATCAAAACCGTCGTATCGCCGGGAGC
>Ga0209834_10001628_pt1 | contig 12408 bp, 14 predicted proteins | sample Mar14236cmmetaG_FD_184134 | JGI IMG/M metagenome (GOLD analysis project Ga0209834, IMG submission 184134) | Marine hydrothermal vent microbial communities from Guaymas Basin, Gulf of California to study Microbial Dark Matter (Phase II) - Marker... ...
TTTTACTCCTGGTGTTGATAACGGTGATTATGTAATTATCGTGAACTGTGAGCGGATTGTGGTTACTGGTAAGAAGATGGACGATAAATATTATTACCGTGTTTCCGGATACCAGAGTGGTCTGAAAAAGATCAATCTCAGGGATCAACTTGAAAAACGGCCGGAGTATGTTATCGAACACGCTGTGAAAGGCATGCTTCCTCACACCCGACTGGGCCGCGAGTTGAACAAAAAACTTAAAGTGTACGCTGGTTCAGAGCATCCCCATCAGGCCCAAAAACCTGTTCCTGTTGAGGAGATTTACCCGAACCTGACCTAAACAGGAATAATTGATCAATTCTGTAATAAATTGATCGTTTTAAGTAAGAGGAGTTTTTATGGCACAGTATTACGAAGGCGTTGGACGCCGGAAACGATCCACAGCCCGGGTTAGAATTACCAAAGGCTCTGGTGCATTTGTCATTAATACAAAAACATTGGAAGAGTATTTTCCAACAGAACGCGATAACAAAACCGTTACAGACCCATTGAGTGTTCTGACCGGCAACCGGTCAGACTATGATATCAGTGTTCTCGTCAAAGGTGGCGGAGTGATTGGACAGGCAGACTCGGTCCGGATGGGTCTGGCTCGAGCGATCCTAAAAATGGATCCAGAGCTGAGGATGGAACTCAGCCATGCTGGATACCTGTCCCGCGATGCCAGGGAAAAAGAAAGGAAGAAACCAGGTCTGAAAGGCGCCCGCAAGGCCCCGACCTATACCAAGCGTTAGTGATTTCTGGCTGGATATTCATTCGGCTGAAATCGAATAAACGAACAAAGACGCGGAGAACACCCAGCTTGAGTGAGTGTTCTCCGTTTTGTCATTAAAGGCGATAATTATGCAAAAGAAATCAGATCGACCGGATATCATCATTCTGGGATTGGGACCAGGTGATCCAGAACTTTTAACTCTGCGAGCGGCAAGGATAATCAATAACGCAGACAAGATCCATCTTAGAACTGTGGATCACCCTACCGTATCCGGATTGCCTGATAGCGTAGAGATAATCTCCTTTGATGATTATTACCTGGAAGAGGAATCATTTGAATTAGTCTACCAGCGCATCACAGACGAGATCATCCGTCTGGCGAAAGAAGATCCAGGAGTAATTTATGGTGTGCCTGGCGATCCCTTTATCGCTGAAGCGACACCGGCTATGATCTGCAACCGGGCTGAAGAGGAGGATCTTCTAGTAGAGGTCATACCGGGTGTCAGCTTCCTGGAACCGACATTTGCAGCGCTGCAGGCTGATCCGTTACCGCAGGTGACAATCCTGGATGCCCTGGATATGCAATCAACCCATTTTCCATCCTTTCCGCCTGATAAACCTGCCTTGATTGTCCAGGTCTACAGCCAGGAGATCGCTTCAAACACAAAATTGACCTTGATGCCCATTTTTCCTGATCAGCACCCCGTTATCCTGATCCATGATGCGGGAACAGGTGTGGAGAAGATCGAAAAACTCCCCCTTTTTGAGATTGATCGTAGCCCCCTTATCAAAAACCGGACAGTTCTCTATATTCCGCCACTCCCGGAAGGTTCATCCCTGGAATCCTTCCAGGAGATCATAGCCCGTTTACGGGCCCCAGACGGCTGTCCCTGGGATAGAAAACAAGATCATCAGACCTTACGTCCAAATTTACTGGAAGAGGCTTTTGAGGCCCTGGAAGCCATTGACGCAGACGATCCTGAATCCATGCAGGAGGAATTCGGTGACCTGCTGCTGCAGATCGTTTTGCATGCCCAGATCGCCAGCGAATATGGCGAATTCACAATGAGTGATATCATCCAGGGCATTCACACCAAATTGATCCAACGACACCCGCATGTATTTTCAGATCTGGAATTGGAAGAAGCGGATACTGTTTTAAAAAACTGGGAAGCAATCAAAAAACAGGAAAGAGATCTGAATGGGGAGGGTGATAAGGGGCTGCTGGATGGTGTGCCAGGATCCCTGCCGGCTTTGACCCAAGCTGAGACTTATCAAAAAAGAGCTGCCAGAATAGGCTTTGATTGGGAGGATCTGCAGGGTGTGCTGGCAAAGATTCCGGAAGAGATCAGCGAACTTCAGCATGAAAATGATATTACTCGCCAAACAGCGGAGATTGGAGATATCCTGTTTACGGTAGTGAATATCGCCCGCTGGATGAAAATTGATGCGGAAAGCGCTTTGCGGGGGGCAAATCAGCGATTTAAAGAGCGGTTCAAATATATAGAAAAAGAAGCTCGCACCAACGGGCGCGAGCTCTCTAAGATGAACCTTGAGGAATTGGATCAGCTCTGGGAGCAATCCAAGACCATGCTGGGTGATTAACCTTCTTCTTGTTTATTCGCCTGCGATTGGGTAAATAACAAACCAACCAGAAAAAACGGCAATCCCTGATAGAGAATCGGGATGAAACGGTTGTCCAGGTTAGAGAAATAGATGAAGATGCTCAGCAGCACGCTGAGTACGATGATGAACTTCCCACCCGCCAGCGGCTGTTTCCAGGCGATAAGTACACCGATTGACAGTGATGCGATCAACAGGAAAAGGATAATCCCATTTGTAGGCCGATGATGAAGGGCTTGAAAGCCTCCCCCGACCAGCGCGTTGATGATCTGATACAGCCAGATTCCACTGATGATCACTCCACAGATCCTGGCAAACCACATTAAGGTGTTATTCTGGTTTTGATTATTTTCCATGTCCTAATCCAATCCTTATAGGCCGCTGATAATATCTCCCAGGATCTGGCCGCCTAATCCCGCTACGCCTTTTGATTCCCCTGTGGTACCACTGGTGAGATTGGCAGCGGCCGCGATACGGTCAGCCAATCTGGAAAGCGGCAGGCTCTGAAGGTAAACTTTGCCTGGTCCGGTCATTTTGGCGAGGAATAATCCCTCACCGCCAAAGAGGGCATTGGTGAATCCCTTGACCATCTGGATATCATAATCTACCGAGGGTGCAAAGGCCACCAGGCACCCGGTATCCACGCTCAGGATCTCACCCGCAGCAAGTTCTTTTTCGATGATGGTCCCTCCGGCATGAGCGAAAGCCAAACCGTCACCTACCAGTCGCTGAAGAATGAATCCCTCACCGCCGAATAAACCTGCGCCGATCTTTTTGCTGAAGGCTATCTCGATTTCAATGCCCTGGGCAGCGCACAGGAAGGAATCTTTCTGACAGATGAACTTTCCACCTAATGCAGTCATGTCGAGAGGGACGATCTTGCCTGGATAAGGAGCTGCAAAAGCCAATCGTTTAACATCAGCCGCAGTGTTCAAGAACGTAGTAATGAAAAAACTCTCCCCGGTGAACATGCGCTCGACACCCTTAAAAATGCCGCCGCCTGTGCCGGTTTGCATTTCAATACCTTGTTCCATATAGATCATTGTGCCTGCTTCAGCCCGGACACCTTCCTTGGGGTCCAGATGAATTTCAACCATCTGCAGGTCGTCACCATAAATTGTGTAATCTATAATGTCTGCCATCATTCCCTCCTTTGGATGATAATAGATCATATCTAAGATTTTATTATAACTTTATTCTATACCAGTTCAGTTAAGAAAAGTGAAATGTCATTAAATGAAAAACCCCGAAAACCTTTCGGGGTTGATAGCTGGGGGCCAGGGATTCGAACCCCGACTTACGGTTCCAGAGACCGCCGTCCTACCGTTAGACGAGCCCCCACCAGCGAAGGAAATTCTATCATTTCTGAGTTCCTTAGTCAAATCAAATCAGAAGAGTATGCTAAAATTTGTGAATAAGTTGATATTAAAATTACTATCACTCTCTGATACAGAGGAGATTATTGTATGTCTGAAGTAAATGAACTATCTGATTTCATCCGGGATATGATCAAAGAAGATCTGGCAGCGGGGCGTTTTGATCGGGTGCAGACCCGCTTCCCACCAGAACCCAACGGCTACCTGCACATCGGCCACGTAAAGGCCATTGCCATGGATTTCGGCGTGGCGGAGCAGTTTAATGGCGTGTGCAGCCTGCGTTTTGACGACACCAACCCCGCCAAGGAAGAGGAAGAATATGTCGATGCCATCATGGAAGATATCCGCTGGTTGGGGTACGACTGGGAAGATCGGCTGTTCTTCGCCTCGGATTATTTTGATCAGCTTTATGAATTCGCCCTGGAGATGATCAAAGCCGGGAAAGCCTATGTGGATGACCTCAGCGCTGATGAGATCCGTGAGTACCGGGGCACTTTGACCGAACCGGGCAAAGATAGCCCACACCGAAATCGCTCAGTGGAAGAGAATCTGGATCTGTTTGAACGTATGAAAGAAGGTGAGTTTGAGAAAGGAGCGAGGGTTTTAAGGGCAAAAATCGATATGGCATCACCGCATATCAATTTGCGGGACCCGGTCATGTACCGCATCCTGCACGAGGAGCACCACCGGACGGGCGATAAATGGTGTATTTATCCTATGTATGACTGGGCCCATGGACAGTCGGATTCCATGGAGGGTGTGACCCATTCACTGTGCTCGATTGAATATAAGAATCACCGGCCGCTGTATGACTGGTTCCTTGATCAGCTGGACATCTTTCATCCCCAGCAGATCGAGTTTGCTCGCTTTAATATGACCTACACGGTAATGAGCAAACGCCGGCTGGTCCGGCTCGTGAAAGAAGGTTACGTGCAGGGTTGGGATGATCCGCGGATGATCACGTTGGCAGGTATGCGCCGGGCGGGCATATCTCCGGAGGCGATTATTAAGTTCATTGAACATGTTGGTGTGGGCCTGTCGCTCAGCACAATTCAACACTCCAAATTTGATCATTTTGTGCGTGATGATCTCAACCAGCGAACGAACAGGGTTAATGGTGTATTAAAACCCCTCAAGGTTGTATTGACCAATTATCCCGACGATCAGGTGGAGATGATGGAGTTCCCCAATCATCCGGATGATCCCTCACGCGGGGTTCGGGAAGTGCCCTTTACCAGGGAACTGTACATCGAAGAAGGCGATTTTATGGAAGAACCACACAAGAAGTTCTGGCGTCTGGCGCCTGGGCGAGAAGTGCGCCTTCGTTATGGCTATTTGATCACCTGTACAGATGTTATCAAGGATGGGAAAGGTGAGATCGTTGAAATTCACTGCACCATCGATCCTGATACCAGGGGAGGTAATGCACCGGACGGCCGGCGGGTAAAAGGCACCCTGCATTGGGTATCTGCCTCTCATGCCCTGGATGCGGAAGTCAGGTTGTATGACCGGCTCTTCACCCATCCCTTCCCGAAAGAAGCTGAAGGCGATTTCACAGACTATATCAATCCGGATTCGCTGCAGGTGATCGAAAACGCCAAGGTGGAACCCAGTTTGAAGGACGCCCCTGTGGGGAATAGTTACCAGTTTGAGCGGGTGGGGTATTTTTGTGTCGATCCAGATACTACAGATGAGAAGTTGGTATTCAACCGCACAATCGCCTTGAGAGATTCCTGGGCCAAGATCGAGAAGCAGTTTCAGAAATAAGCTAAGATCAGGAAACCGTTTCCTTTGATGAATTTACTGTATTATTCTTTCCTTGTTCGTTTCCCATTTAATGGTACTCAAAAATATTATAGTGGCAGTTATTTGTCTTTAATATTTACGCGGTATCTATTGGGGCTGAGCGGCACAGTGTGATTAGATTTAGTGGATAAAGACTTATTCTATTATCTGGAAATTGAAAGATATGAATGAAAATTGTACTTTCTGTAAAATAATCAATGGTTTCAAGAAAGCTCACGTCGTTTATCAGGACGATTCTACTATTGCGTTCTTTCCCCGAGTAATGTACACAAAAGGTCACTTGATTATTGTCCCTATCGATCATTATGTTGATATTTTTCAGGTCCGGGAAGATATTTTGGCTTCGATGATGGAAATGATTAAGTTTCTGTCACTTCACTGTAAAGAAGTGTTGGGTGCTGAAGGTATTAATCTTCTCCATGCCAGTGGGGAGTCCGCTCAACAATCGATTCCCCATTTTCATATTCATCTTTTACCTCGATTCAATAATGATATGCTTGATGCTTGGCCAAACATGCCTGCTTGGGATGGTGACTCGGAAGAGTTGTATAATAAACTCAAGGTGATCGACACTCCCGCGTAACCCACGCTGCCCCACAAACATCGCGGGATCTTCGACACCCGACAGCCGGTTAAGACGGAGGACCGGGGACGGAGGACCGGAAAATACACCCGGCTGCGGGTGCCCTCACCAGGGTGCTTCGCAACCCATACAGGGTACTCCGTAAAGCTCATCCGTTAGGTAGCGACGAAAATGCAGTCCCTATTAGGAAGGAGGTTGGTATGGCAGAACGATCTTGGAGGTTCATGTCGGGAAATAAACTGGGCAGATGGTCGGTCGGACTTATCGCCGTGATGCCGATTTTGTTTTTCATCGGTTCATCGTTTACTCATTCTCTCTATGAATCAATCCCGGCAGGTCGAACCATTCTGGCGGATATTACATCAAGACCATTTTTAGCGTTAACCATGCTTGCCGGAATGGCCGCTGGCATCTCGGGATTCATCACAGGTCTCTTGGCGATTGTCAAGCAAAAGGATAATGCCATCCTTGTTTATGTATCCACCGTTATTGGTGGGCTCTTTATATTGTTTCTTATTGGCGAATTGGCATTCCCCCATTGAGAATGTCTCTAGGAAGAAGGCTTCCCAATTCGGTTTGCGACGCCTAACCCACGCTGCACCGCAAACATCGCGGGATCTTCGACACCCGACAGCCGGTTAAGACGGAGGACCGGAAAATACACCCGGCTGCGGGTGCCCTCACCAGGGTGCTTCGCAATGCTCATTCGTTAGGCTGATCGGATTAGAAGGGAGGATAAAATAATGATGAAGAAAATTATGCCAACAACCTACTTATTAGTTGCTATCATTTTATGTGTAGCTTTTCATTATATTTTTCCGATTCGTTTTCTTATTCCCTCTAAATGGAATCTCACTGGACTTATCCCACTTCTTTTTGGAGTCTGGATTAATCTAGCAGCTGATAAATCATTAAAGTTGGCCGAAACCACAGTAAAACCATATGAGGAATCAAACGCTTTGGTCCAGGATGGTGTCTTCCGCTTTAGTAGGAATCCGATGTATTTGGGGTTTGTATCCATCCTTGTTGGTATTTCTCTTCTTTTAAAGTCGTTATCTCCTTATTTCGTAGTTATTATTTTTGCGGTATTAATCGATCAAGTATTCATCAAGTCTGAAGAACGAATGCTTATAGAAACATTTGGTGAAGTTTGGAGTAAGTATCGATCACGTGTAAGGAAATGGATGTAGATCAGCCTAACCACCGCTGCAGAGGGAGCTGGAGTACGCGCCGTTGAGCTCATCCGTTAGCTGGCAAAAAAATGGATTGATTGTACCTATGACCGATCATAGATTGACTCCATCAAATAACCGATTTGGTCTTGCATTGATTGCTATCTTTTTATTTCCTCTGATTGGCTTTTTTATTGGTGTTGGTGTTAACTATGGTTTGTTCGTCCTTGGAAATAACCCCAGGTGGAGAAGAATACCTGCTCCTCCCTCTCCCCCTCTCGCACTCGTTTGCGCTGAGCCAGGATGCGTTTATATTAGATCAGTTGATGAAAATAACTATTTCTTCTGCGATAATTACAGCACTGAAAACGATACATGGGACAGCTATGATGAAGTTGAAAAAAATGTACCAGGAATACCGTGCCCTGACACTTTTCCCGATTCTCCTGATGATGCTCTTCAAGTTATCGAATTTTGTTTAGCCACAGAAAATGTCGATAATACCCAATTTGCATTGTTCAATGATGGATCAATTAAGATACGACGATCTCAAGGGACAGGGTGGGGCTCATTGTATCGTGGAGTTCTGTTGAGTCTTGGAGGTGGAGTGCTGGGTTTCTTTGCTGGAATTGGATATTATTTATATCAAAAAAGCAAATCATAAAATACTCTACACACCTAAAAGTTTCATTTGTAGATAATAAGGACTAATTAAGTTTTTGTTATATTCTATTTGATTTCGAAGCCAGCTAACCCCCGCTATGGAGCGTTGCCTGGTCGCCAGATGGCACTGAAATCGCTGTCGGAAACGGTAAATATGATGTGCCTCGTGATAATGGTACGCTTATCATCTGGGATGTTCCCATAGTAGGAAATTAACGATCATCCTGAGAAGAATAAATGTTATAGTTTGAAGATAGATACGGGATTTCTAGTGACCAGGATACCTGAGATATCAGGTTGAACCCTGCTAACCACCTGTTCTGAGTAAAGCCTAAGGGCTCATGGTGAAATTATAATTATCAGATAGGAATCAATTATGAAAATCGCTTCAATTCAACTTGATAGGGGGGAAGTTGCCTGTCTAAAAATGGATCAGGGGTATATACCAATTCCTCTCATAAATCAGCGATTTAAAAAAGATTGGCCTGTTGATTTCTTGTCGATCCTCACAGAGCAGAAGCTAGAAGAGATCAAGGATTGGTTTCAAATAAAAAGGGGCGAAAATCCGGATGAATTTGATGAGCTGTCCATTCCACAAGAATCGGCTCTTTACGGGCCATTGTATAGAAGACCGAAGAAGATCTGGGGGATTGGATTAAATTATAAAGCCCACGCTGAGGATTTGTCCGCAAGGCTGCCGGACACCGAACCAGCCAGTTTTATGAAGCCTGATACAACCATTATTGGGCACGGCGATACAATCAAAATACCGGAGCTTTCTCAAAGAACCACCGGTGAAGCTGAGCTGGGTCTAATTTTTGGAAAAAAGTGTCGGAATGTTAGCCGGAGGGACTGGAAAACGGTAATTGCCGGATTTACAACCATCATCGATATGACGGCAGAAGATATTTTGATGCGGAATCCACGAAACCTGACCCAGGCAAAAAGTTTTGATACATTTTTCAGTTTTGGACCAATTTTTTATACTCTTGATGAGGTGGATGATCTATTCCAGTTAGAGGTAAAAACCGTTCTCAATGGCAAAATACAAGCCGAAAATATTGTCGACAATATGACATTTCCACTTGATTATCTAGTCTCCTATCATTCTCAAATTATGACCATGCTGCCGGGAGATATCCTCTCAACCGGGACACCTGGAGCGGCAGAAATTCAAGATGGGGATCTGATCGAAGCTCAGATCGGGGATATGTATCCATTGAGTAACCAGGTAGTTGACTTAAAACTTGAAAATGAAAAAGGATAATTAGGAGCTTTTATGTGTGAACTCCTTGGCTTGAATTTCAAATTACCTGTCTCACCATCATTCTCATTCCGCGGCTTTCGGCACCGCAGTGAAGGAAATCCTCACGGGTGGGGCATTGCCAGGTATGAGGGTAAAGCCTGCCAAATCCTAAAAGAAGCCGCAGATGCCCAGGAAAGCAAACTGGCGGAATTTGTGCGTGATTACGAACTTTTCCAGAGCAAGATTTTCATCGGACATGTCAGGGATGCAACCCGGGGTGGAAACACATTAAGTAATACACATCCTTTCAAGAGGGTTTTTGGATCCAGTGAGGTAGTTCTGGCTCATAATGGCACTTTGGAATCTTTACTATTGGAATATAATGGATTGAGCTTTTATCCAGTGGGCGAAACGGATTCTGAGTATCTTTTCTGTGCACTCCTTACTATAATGGCAGCTGATCAAATCCAATTCACTGATTACTACCAAATTGAGAGAATACTTCAGGAGTTTAACAAACTGGGTAAGATGAACCTGCTATTTTCCGAGGGCGAGCATCTTTATATTTATCGTGATAAAGACGGACATAACGGGTTGTGCATGACAGAAAGGATCTCGCCCTTTGGTATTAAGTCTCTCCAGGACGAGGATTGGGAAATCGACCTGGCAGAAGAGAAGAGCCCGGGACAAAGGGGTTTTGTGATTGCCTCTCATCCCTTGACGAAAAATGAAACCTGGACAGATCTTGTGCCAGGATCACTGATCGTATTGAGAGATGGCGAAGTTGTTTATGGGAACCTTCCCAAATAGGTGATAATTTCAATCTAGGCAATCTAAAACCCGAATACTAGCTACTATTTTCCAAGGAATATAAAATCTATGAAAATCAGCCATACTCTCCTGCATGGATTGGCCCTGTCCATTATTGCTTCTTTTTATATCATCATCACTTTTTTGATTAACCCCAGGATCTGGCTGCAGGATTATCCCCAGGCGATCCAGGACCTGCTTCCTCCAAAAGATGAAAAGGAAGAAAGACTTTCTCTCGTCTTAGGGATTCCCTTTTTGATCCTGTTGGTAGGAATCCCCCTTTTTTCTACTATCCTGTTAAAAAACCACAATCCGGATTTCAATTATATTTCCCTGTCTTTTAACGCCTTCGGAGTGGCTTTTGCTTTTAATATTGTCGATTGGCTGGTCCTTGATTGGTTGATGTTTTGCACGATCACTCCCGAGTTTATCATCCTGCCTGGCAGTGAAGGATCATCTGCTTATAAAGATTATTGGTTCCATTTCCGTGGTTTTTTGATTGGTACTGTCTTTTCATTGGCTGCTGGTCTATTCATCGGGGGTGTAGTTCTTCTCTTCTAGGGTATAAACTAATAATGTCCAAAGAATATAAACCTTTACGTTTTATAGGATCCCCTATTGAGGTTCAATTTGACAAAGAGCCGCTTCATAAAAAGAGGCCTCCCTGCCCGGACCGTTTCATATGGGATGAGAAACTTTTTCATGTGGAAGATAAGGTAGGCGAGTGGCACGATTACAGCCGCAGCGGACATATGACCCATAATATGCGGCCCGCGAATATGTCCAAGGCCTTACGGCGCGGTTCCTGGGGTGTTGGGCGCTTCTACTTCCGGGTGCAGACGGTAAACGGACAGATATTTGACCTCTATTATGATCGGGCGCCCAAGGATGCTTCTGATCGGGTGGGAAGTTGGTATCTCTACCGGGAGATGAAAAAGACCGAAGACGGATGACGGAAAACGGAAGACGGAAGATGGAAGACAGAGGACAGAAGGAGTTGTGATGAAAATTTACGGTAAAAGAATTGAGAAAGCCCAAGCCTTGATGCGTGAACAGGGTATGATCGGCATCATGGTCATGACCCGAGATGACTACCAGTACTTCTTTGGCGAAACCCGGGTGCAGCCGCGGGCGATCATTCCTGCCTTTGGTGAGCCGGTCTTTATTTGTTTTAAAGCTGAAGAGGATGAGATCCGTTCAGCGCTTGGTGGTGCAGAAGTTAAGTTTTTTGGCCATGTTGGAGAGCAGATGTTCAGCGTAACCAAAACATTCAAAACTCTGATTGAAAGGGCAAACCATGAGCCAGGTTTTTCCCCTGATGTTAAACTCAAGGTTGGCATGCAGATGTGGTTCCAGACCCCGGCTTTTCTGGTAGACCTTTTCAGGAAGTTGAATCCCCAGGTGCAGCTTGTGCCTTCAGATCCGGTAATGGATGAACTGCGCATGGTGAAAGATCCGGAAGAGATCGAAAAGATCCGCCAGTCTCAGAAGATCGCCGCCCTTGGTATGGACCGCCTCAAAGAATTACTGGAACCTGGAAAAACTGGCCATGAGCTGGCTACCGAGATCACATATACAATGATGAAGGCTGGCTCTTCCGGTACCAGCACGCCGATCCATATCAACTCCGGGATCCGCAGCTGCTGGATCCATGGTAAGGCGGATCACGAAGAGATCAAGGACGGAGACCTGGTGGTGGTAGATCTAACACCAAAATTCCAGGGCTACTGCGCTAACCTGGCCCGGACCTTTGTGGTCGGGGAGCCGGAACCACAACAGCTTAAATTGATAGAAACATATTTTGAGATCAATAAAGCTACCCGTGAGGCGTTAATACCAGGTGTAACAGTGGGCAGGCTGGATAGAATTGGCAGGGGGATTTGCACAGAAAAAGGGTTGAAAGAATATCATCTTAATGGGATTTCCCATGGGATTGGCCTTCGTTTTGAGGAAACCCCTGCCTCAACGATCTTGCCAAACCATAGAACGATCAAAATCAAGGAAGATATGGTGATGACAATCGGCCATACCATTTTGGCCATCCCCGGTTATGGAGGTGTCAGATTTGAGGATGTGTACCTGGTCACGCCAGATGGAGGAGAGATCCTGGTTGATTATCCTCTGGATTATGAGTTTTAAAATAGATAACCGTTCGGGGAATGCAGTAAATGCTTTTAGTTTAAAGATATCTGGTCTATTGTAGAATATTGAAAATTAGTAAGAGGTAAGTAGTAAGCAGTAAGTATATTAAATCTCCTGATCTATTAGCAGAACCCCTGAGCGCATCCGAATGGGCGCAGTCAAAAGGGGAGGGGATGAAATACCGCTCTCTGTTGCACTGCCATTGCGCGGAAGGAGCTCACTCTCGCTGAAGTAATC
>Ga0209834_10001636_pt1 | contig 12377 bp, 11 predicted proteins | sample Mar14236cmmetaG_FD_184134 | JGI IMG/M metagenome (GOLD analysis project Ga0209834, IMG submission 184134) | Marine hydrothermal vent microbial communities from Guaymas Basin, Gulf of California to study Microbial Dark Matter (Phase II) - Marker... ...
CACGAAGCCCTCGCGGCCCCATATTGGCGGAGAAGACGACTTCGTCGCCTTCGTTCAGATCGCGAAATTTGATTTTACGCAACCATCGCTGATGGAAAAAGACTTTTTCCCCCTCATGCGTTTCGATAAAGCCAAATCCCTTACTGCGCTCGATGGATTTAATTTTACCCTTGTACATGATCCTCAACGTACCTTCGTTCATTAATCTGTCATGTGGCGGCCCAGCCTGGTGCCGGGACCGAATGTTATAGCAGAGGCGGGCTTAACCGCCTATCGTCTTGAAGCTGTAGATAACCCACCGGTCGTTGACCTTGTGCAGACCGAACTTGTTATAGTACTGCACATTGGTTTTCTTGTCGATGAACGAGACCTCGACAAAAGCGGTATCGCCCTTGATCTCGGTCCGACCCATCACCCGTTGCATCGAAAACCATCGCGTCTTGGTCAGCCCGACCCCGGTCAGGTCGTCGAGAATGTCTTCCGGATTGTGGAAGACTCTTGGTTCCTTGCGCTGGAGAGCATAATCCTCGTCGGTATTGCTCATCAGCGCCGGAAGATCCAGCAGATGTGAGACCGCGGCGCGGTCATCACGTTCCATGGCGCCGAATAATTGGATAACTGTATCTTTCGGGGACCCGCCGCCGATATCTCCTGAACAGGCTATTGCGAGGGCGATGAAGATATAAAGAAATCCAAATCCCGGCCAGAATACTTTTTTACGCAATCTATTAAATACCTCCGGTAAAGGTAATCCTGTGACTCGTTCCAAGTTCCGCCTCGGGCGAAATAGTGTATGAAATATGCACCTTATTGTATTCAAGACCTATCCCGGCGGAAAAACCGGCCAGATCATCACCGCTTGCACCGGTCTTGTAATTGTCGCCGAAGCTGGTCCATCCCAGCCGGATAAACAGCGGCCGAGCGCTGATAAGTTCGGCACCTATCGAGAAAAACAGGTCATTGTCGGTCGGATAGACTATATCGGCTGCCACCAGGAGCGGGAGACCTTTGGGGTAAGTTGAACCGCCGGCGCGAAGATAAAGCGGCAGCGATTCCTTATCGCCATCCTCGAGATGAGTTGACATCTGGGTGCCGAGATTCTGCACCATGAAGCCGAAAACCGTATTGCTGTAATTATTCAGAGAAAATTTACCGCCGAAATCGAAAGCCAGCCCGGTGGCGGAATAATCATCAATTTTTTCATAGATAAATTTGACCGTCGCGCCGACCGCGATTTTTTCGTTGATCTGCCGGGCATAAGACGATGCCAAGAGTAAATCGCCGCCTGAAAAATCACCAATCACCTCACCGTTGACATCGGTGCGGTCAAAGGTTCCATAATTGAGATAATTCACATAAAACGAGAGTTTCTGTCCCTGGCGTATCGGGTGGACATAACCCAGAAAACCGGATTGCATGTCGAAAATATTATTGTGATAACCGGCAATGAAACGTTTACCCTCAAGCGAGGCGACTCCGGCGGGATTATAATAAAGCGACGACTCATCATCGGCCACACCGGTAAAGGCACCGCCCATAGCCATCGGCCGTGCGCCGGTCTGGATTTTCAAAAAATCGAACACCGATGTTCCAACGTCGGAATTGTTCTCATCGGCCAATGCCGCGCCTGAAAAAATCAATAAAAATACCGCTAGGCTCAGAAAAAATAAAGATTGATTGATTTTCATTTTACCCTCGTTTTATTAGTATATATTATTTACGCTATTACTGCAATCAAAAATTACCAGTCTTTGGTCGTTCGATTCAGGATATCCACGACCAGTTTTTCGGCCGCCCGTTCCTTGCCGTCATCCTCGGTTTCGTCTTCAGCGGAATAAACGCCTTCGCTGTAAAAGGATTCCTTCCATATTTCACTGCGATCTCCCCCGTTTTCGAGAGTCAGGTCGAATACCAGTTTGACCACATATTGCGAAACATTATCGGCCTCGTCGAATGTATATGCTTTGCGCTCATAGCCTTTCAGCACTCCGACCAGAATCGCGTCGGCATCATTCTCCGAAACCACACTCAGGTTGCCGTCGGCAATAAACGACTGAACCACCAGATCAGTCATGGCGCTGGAAAGGCCGGACTCGATCGTTTGATTTTCAAACTGTGTTACCGCAATCGACTTGATCGAGGATTTTCCTCCCGGATTGAAACTGTAAACAGCACAACCCGACAGGAGTAGCCCCATGAGGAAGATCACAACAATATGACGTATTAATATCATCATCTATTTAACAATTGCCGAGAGTCCAGGTTTCGAAAAAACTGTTATTATATAACGACTTTCCCCTTTTTTATCACATTCTTGACAAGATTTACACCATAATGGTAAGGCAGTTCCCGGTAATCGCTCATTTTCCAGATGACCACATCACCCGGGAGGCCGGAGATAAGCTGTCCTATTTTACCGCGGCGGTCCACCGCGCAGGCGGCGTTGACCGTGATGGCGGAAATCGATTCGGCGGCGGTCATTTTATAATTAAGCGCCGCCAGGGTAACCATCAGCGGCAACGACTCGGTGAAACTTGAGCCGGGATTGCAGTCGGTCGACAACGCAACCGTCACGCCGGCCTGGATCATTTCGCGGGCGCGGGCATATTGTCCGGAATTGAGCGAGAAACATGTCCCGGGAAGAAGCACCGCGGCGGTACCGGCTTTAGCCATGGCTTTGATACCGGCATCGGAAGCATAGACAATGTGATCGGCCGAGACAGCGCCCATCTCGGCGGCAAGCTCGGCACCGCCGGTCGAGGCGAGTTCATCGGCATGGAATTTGAGTTTCAGGCCGTGTTTTTTGGCCGCTGTCATGATTCCCCGCGATTCCTCAATGCTGAAAACGCCTTCTTCGGTGAAGATGTCGCAAAATTCCGCCAGACTTTCTTCGGCTACTCTCGGGATCATCTCTTCGGTCAGAAGCTTGATATATTTTTCGCGCTTATCGCGGTATTCGTCGGGAACTTCATGCGCCCCCAGAAAAGTCGGGATCAGGTCGACGGGGTGTGTCTCGCCCAGCTCGCGGATAATCTCAAGTGACTTGATCTCTGACTCGGTGGAGAGCCCATAACCGGATTTGGCTTCGATCGTGGTGATGCCGAATGAAAGCAGGATGTCGAGACGTTCCTTTGTCCGGCGGGTAAGCTCCTCACGATCGGTGTTTCTTAAGTCGCGCACCGAGGCCCTGATACCGCCGCCTGCTTCGGCAATTTCCATATAGGTCTTTCCCTGTATCCGCATTTCGAATTCCTTTTCCCTGGTTTTCGAAAAAACCGGGTGCGTATGCGGATCGATCAGTCCGGGTGTGACAACACCTTTTCCGGCATCGATGACATGACATCCTTCCGCTAAATCGACATGACCCTCGATATCTTCCGACTTCCCTACCGCGAGTATCTCTTCTCCGGCGATAGCGACGGCACCGGATTCAATCAGTCCGAGTTCTTTCATCTGATCGCCCAGCCGCGGCGCCGGACCTTCCATGGTGATTAGCTGGCCGATATTTTTAATCAGTAAGGTGGCTTTTTTTGCAGGTGGCATAGACTTTCAAAATATCAAAATTGTTTTAACATCAAACATGTCTAATTACTAATTGGCCACAGGCCGCTTTAATCTAATCGGCAGATCAGAAAAAATCAACCGCTATAATCCAAATAAAGGCTGTCGGCCCAATCTCCGAAACCGGTATCATTTGTTATTTTTTCAAGGTGCTTCATTTGCGAAATATGAATCAAATGATACCGGGCCGAATAATGACCGAACCTTAAACCGTAATAACTGGGCCGCCCGGGGCGGCGGAAATACGGTATATAGTTCTTAATGGTGCTCAGCGACGCTTTAAGAACCGCTTCCGCTTCGATGCTTTTTGTCAACTGGTAATAATCATAAAGACCGTAAATTGCATATATAAATCCGTTCAGGGTCATGCTCGGCTCCCAAACGGGATATTCCTCGATCCAGTAACATCCGCGGGAATCGATAAAGACAGTCCACGGATCGGCCTCTCCATGCAGTCTGGAAAATGATCCGAAAATTTTGTGGGCATGTTCAAGGTAAGTGGAATCGCCGGTGGCCAGAAAGGTCCGCACCATAACCATGAGCGCTTCCCCCTGGGCCATACCGCTGAACCACGGCGCCGTCAAGAGACCTTCCTCCTGCTGGTTGACATGATAATCGAACGGATAGGGAAAATACACCGCGCCATCGAATTCCATCGACTCGGCCATCAGGCGATCGGCATATTTACGCATCAGATCATAAAAGACCGAGTCCCCGGTAACACGATAGGCGGATATCAAACCGAATGCCCGATGGCATAAATTTACCGGGTGATAATAAAACTCCCCCTGCCATTCAAAGAGAATGATCCCATCGGAATCGTGAGGAGCGGTCGTATCCATAAGAACCTCGGCATTGAAACCGATATTGGGCAGTTCATTATAAACCAGCGAGTCTATTTCGAAATCGTATGCAATGCATTCTTCGAGATTAATCACAGGAGGATCGTCAAATCCCCTGGCATAATCATCATCGCCGCCGCACCCCGAGATTCCAATAATAAGTACCAGTATGAGAAAGCAGGGGGTTGAGAAATTTATTTTGCTCATCACGGTCTCCTCTGGTCCATCGATTTTATTTCAGCCCGTTTAACGGAATAACAGTACAGCGGTCCGATACGCTCGGGATTTATTTTAAATATATCTTTCAGAGAATTATCATACTTTTCTAAAGGCTGATCCAATATCAGGAATTCGGCTCCCCGATTGATTTTGGCGATTATATCATTGCGTCCCCGGGCGGGATCGATATGCCAGCCCTTACGATTCAACTGATAAAGCATGATGGCACCGCGTGAAAAATCTTTGACCAGCACCCGGCTGTTTTCGGAGATCACCTTATCGACGGCCTGGCGGATAGCATAAAAATCGGAGGAATCGCTGAACCTGGAATATATACGGGCGAAGGCCCCGAGCGGAGTGAGAACGATAAGCAAGTAAAGAAGACTACGTTGCCACCGGCTGTTTTCGTACAGTTGTCGTAAACCAGCCGCCGCAATTGCCGCCAGAGGTGGTATCATGATGAGAGAATAATAGTCATGCTCGCGGGAATATCTTGCCATTATCGCCAATACGGCAATAACGGCCAGGATCCAGATCAAATACAGTCCGCCTTTTTTATTTCTTATAAGATGATAAGCACCGTACAAAAATGCCGGAAGCATAATCCAACCGATCCACAACTCCGGCGGCCATTGAAGAAAGATTCTTTTGAAAAAGGCGACACTTATGAAGTACTGCATAAAAGCGAACGCATGGGCGCTTCTGTCAAGAAGCCACCCGGAGTGATTCATCCATGCGACAGCGGGGATAATTGCAATCAAAATATGTATCGGGATGAGGACGGATATACTTTTCCAGCCGATTCCTTTTTTCCGCATAACATATATAAGGGGCAGGTAGAGAAATAGGCCGAACGGTTTGATACAAATCGCTATCGCCAGCGGTAGAGCCGAGGCCACCCAGAACAGATAATTGCGGCTATTTACAAATCTCAGGAAAAAATAAAACGACAGGAGCAACAGGGCGAGCATCATGATATCCGGCATGATCTTATAACTGTAGAAAAAAAACAGCGGCGAGAAGGCCGTCGCCCACGCCGAAAACGCTCCGGTTAATCTGTCGGAGAGTATGGTTACTATTCGGGCAGTCAGCCATATAGTCATACATCCAAAAAGCAGTGTCAGCAAGCGGGGGATCAGATGATTATAGCCGAATATTTTATATCCGAGTGAGGTTAGATAGCAGTACGCCGGCAGTTCCATTTTCGCCATGGGTGTCGAGGCATCGATCTGGTTTGTCCTGGGCGTGAAAAACGATAAATCGTCCTGAACATAATTGAGGGCCACCGCCGCCGTATCCGATTCACGCCATTTATGGTACCCGTTGGGCGGGGCCGTTATCCGGTACAGATGCACTGCAAAGAATACAACAATAGCGGCAAATATAAAAATGTTTGATATTCGGCCGACGCCGATATTTTGATGCATAGAATACGACTGGATTATTTACCGTCTGCCTTCTATAACTATTTTTTCACCATCGGGATCTTTATCTTATGATTCCTGGCAAATTTAATGGCGTCTTTGTAGCCGGCATCGGCATGCCTGACCACGCCGCTTCCGGGATCATTGGTCAACACCCGGTTAAGGCGATCCGCCATCATCTTCGATCCGTCGGCGACAATAACCATCCCGGCATGAATCGCGTTTCCCATCCCGACACCCCCGCCGTGATGAATCGACACCCAACTGGCGCCCGAAACGGCATTGAGAAGACCGTTTAACAACGGCCAATCGGCAATGGCATCGGAACCGTCTTTCATGTCCTCGGTTTCGCGGTATGGTGAGGCCACCGAGCCGCAATCGAGATGGTCCCGTCCAATTACAATGGGCGCGCCGATCTTGCCCTTCTTAACCAGGTTGTTGATAATATCGCCGAATTTAGCCCGTTCGCCATAGCCGAGCCAGCAAATACGTGACGGCAGCCCCTGGAAGGGAACCTTGTCGTGAGCCATTTTTATCCAGCGGCAGAGCGATTTATTTTCTTTGAATTCTTTTAATATGACATCATCGGTCACATGAATATCGGCCGGATCACCCGACAGGGCGACCCAGCGGAACGGCCCTTTACCCTCGCAGAAAAGCGGCCGAATATATGCCGGTACAAATCCCGGAAATTCGAAAGCTTCTTTCAAACCGCCTTTTTCGGCCTGGCCGCGAAGGTTATTGCCGTAGTCGAATACAATCGAGCCGGCTCTTAAAAATTTCACCATGGCTCCGCAATGTTTCACCATCGACTCATAAGCACGGTCAATATATTCGCGGGGGTTTTTCTTGCGCAGGCGATCGGCCTCGGTGACGGTTAAACCTTCCGGGATATAACCGTTAAGTTCATCATGGGCCGAGGTCTGATCGGTCACGATATCGGGAATGATCCCCCGGCGGAATATTTCGGGAAACATTTCAGCGCAGTTGCCGACCAAACCGATCGAGATCGGTTCCTTGTTTTTGGTATGTTCTTTTATTAGTTTCAGCGCTTTATCGAGCGTTTTGACCTTGACATCACAATAACCCATCTTGACCCGGCGATTGATCCGGGCTTCATCGACTTCGATACATAAGATGGAGGCGCCGGCCATGGTCCCGGCCATAGGCTGAGCTCCGCTCATACCACCCATACCGCCGGTAAGGATCCAGCGGCCTTCAAGATCGCCGCCGAAATTTTTCTCGCCGATAGCGGCAAAGGTCTCATAAGTTCCCTGCAGGATTCCCTGGGTTCCGATATAAATCCAGCTGCCGGCTGTCATCTGCCCGAACATGATCAATCCCAGTTTATCATACTGGCGGAATTTTTCCCAGGTGGCCCATTTTGGTACAATATTACTGTTGGCGATCAACACGCGCGGGGCATAATCATGGGTTCTGAAGATTCCTACCGGTTTACCGGACTGGACCAGAAGGGTTTCGTCGTCATTGAGCGATTTTAAAGACTTGACAATGGCGTGGTAGCAATCCCAATTCCGCGCAGCCTTGCCCGAACCGCCGTAAACTATTAATTCTTTTGGTTTTTCGGCCACTTCAGGGTCGAGGTTGTTATTAATCATCCTGAAGGCAGCCTCCTGAGGCCAGCCCTTACAGGTCAGCTTGGTCCCTCTGGCTGCTTTAACCGGCTTATATTTCATATCTTGCATCCTCCATCGAAATACAGAATTTTTAATATATCTCTTTATCCAAATTTTTGCAACCTCAAAATATCGGCAAATTATTTGCCTTTGGCGTCCAATTTTGTATAATCACCTTATGGATAATGATAAGATAAAAAATGAGTTACGTGTGCTTGCCGAAGCCCGCGGCGGCCGGCTGTTCGGTGTCTGCCGAATCCATAATCTTCGCGACACCTTTCACTTCGAAATCAAGGTAGCATCGGAAAAACTGAACACGGCCATCTCTATTGGCGTGCCGGTCTCATGCGCGGTCCTGGATACGATTATCGATCGCCCCAATATGCTGTATAAGGCACATTATCAGCAGATCAATCATATTCTGAACGATATCGCCTTCGCCCTGGCATCACACATCATTGATCTCGGCTTTGATGCCATACCCATTCCGGCATCGAAGATGCTGAAATGGAAACCGATGCGGGCGCATCTGTCTCACCGAGAGATCGCGTACAAGGCCGGACTGGGCTGGTGGGGCCGTAATAATCTGCTGGTCAGCAAGGAATACGGCTCGCAGGTTCGGCTGGCGACTGTTTTGACAGACCTGGAATTGGAAACGGACATGCCCAGCGGGCTTGACTGCGGTGACTGTTACGCCTGTGTCGAGGCCTGCCCGGCCGATGCCATTGGCGAAAACCGCGGCGATTTCAATCTTGATGCCTGTTTCAAGAAGGTCTCCGAATTCGCCCGACCTGAAAATATCGGATCGTATATATGCGGCCTTTGCCTGAAGCCATGCCGCCCAAAGAAATAAAGTTCAATGTTGATGCTCATTGATGAACTGCATATTTTTATTCAAACGGGAGTTTTTCGATGGGACGAATAAAAATTCCACTACCCGGACGATTGATAGTTTCGATTATATATTCCTCCATCGGCGCGATGGACGAAGCGGCCGGGGAGATCGAAAAAAAATTCGGGCGGGTCGAATTCGAAACCGACGATATTGATTTTCTTCACACCAAATATTACCGCGAAGAAATGGGTGACAATTTGAAACGGAAATTTTTCGCTTTCGAAAAAATGGTCGATCGCGACAGGCTGGCCGAGATAAAGGTCTGGACCAACAAGCTCGAGGAAAAATTCGGCGAAAAAGTGGGTGACTTCGTTTTCAGAAAGGTCAATATCGATCCCGGCATCATTACCCTCGCCAATCTGGTTCTGGCATCCACCAAAGATTATTCTCACCGGATTTATTTAAGAGACGGGATTTTTGCCGAAACAACTCTTATATATGAAAAAAGAAAATTCAGGGCCCTGCCATGGACATATCCGGATTATGTCGAACCGGAAGCGCTCGGTTTTTTCAAACGGGTCAGGGATACTATGAAAGGGATGGAATTTGAGGTATAGTCTTTTATGCCTTCTGGTCATTGCGGTCATTTTTGCATGCGGCGATGAATATTATGGACCGGAGCCCGACGACGGCCCGGTTATCACGGCCATCGAGACGGAACCATCTCTCTCCCCCGACGGCAATTATATTTACTATATTTCTTCGGATACAACCGATGAGTATTACAGCGGCATTTTCCGCATCTCAGTATCGACTCTTATCCGCCGGAAACTGGTGCACGGTACAGGATATCATTCCCCGACAGCCGGCTTCAATAACAGCATGATTGCCTTTCTTGATTCCGGGCGCGTGAATTATTTCAGCCTGATTGATCTTTCACGCCGGACATCGTCGCTCTCCGAGAGTTTCATTTCGATCAGCTATATCAGGGACAGTATTCTCCTCGGTTACCGGACCGATTCGTTGTTTCTTATAAGTGATTCGGGTGAGGTTTCGCCCCTGCCGGTGACCGGCTGGGATCCGCGAGTAATCTCGGAAGATGTATTTATATATTTTACCGGGAAATCACCCGAATTTTATGCCGTCATGAATAATATCTTCGTCGTCGATCCTGACACTCTATTAGCCCTGAATACATCGGCCCGCCCGAGCTGGCCGACACTTACAAGGACCTATAATCAACTGGCCTATGATGTATCCGCGGGCTCGAGAAGAGAGATTTACACGGCTCAACTGGGAGGAGATTCTCCTCTTCTGATTGCCAATTCGCAATACTCAAAATCATTGTACCTGGAAGACGGTCGATTGATATTTACCGGTTCGAGCGGCAGTTTTTACTATTCCGATTACACCGGCGCCAATCCGCAACCCCTGGTTCCCTGATAATAAAATCACTGTAAAATATTAACGCCGGACCCAAGGCCCGGCGTGTCGGGCACTAATCACACGAAAACCTGTATATCATGCCAATTAAGGCATATTATACTGGTTTATGGGAATGAAGGACAGGGACGGCATTCCTCCCAGCAGATTAGCGGCGGGTGATTGGTACAGACCATCACCCAGCAGCACTTTACTTCTTCAGCCCTGGGAGCGGTCATAGCCGTAAAGCCGCCCACGAAAATCGCCAAAAAGGCAATCAGCAGAATCAAAGCTTTGAATTTCTTCAACAGGTCTCACTTCCTTGTTTGTTGCATCTGTGGTTGAAGTTGTTGCAGTACGGCCGGGATGAAATCCTATCCCTCATGACGCCGGCACCCGGCCGATTCATTCAAAAAATGAATCGGGGTAAGTTGGAAATATTGAGAAGAAGGATATTGTCTTTATAAATATCGTGGATTTTCGGAATGGCCAAAACAGTCAGACTCCCTGAAAAAATAAAAGCAGTCAGGAAAAACCGGCCCTGTTTTATTGTTATCTATCCTTAAATAACCGACTGCATTTGCTCAAGCAGATTATCATTTTAAAATAAAATGTGAATTAGCATGTGTCAATATTATTCATAACATAGGTTGATTATTACACTTAAGGACAGAAAATTGCGGTTCGGCGATAATTCGATAACCGTGGATTTAGTCGCCTTTTTTCTCCGATGGCATGGTGGAATCGAAATCATCAAATATCCGGAAGGGAATAATCTTTTTTGTAACGGAATTAGTCTATTCCCCGTGGCGGTTGTCAAAAGGGTAAATTAATGATTGAAAAGGATATTGGATGAGAAGTGCAAAATCGATTTTGAGGTTCATTTATCCGGTTGTGCTGGTTGCGCTTATGGTGCAATTTACGGCCGGGTGCAAATCGCAGGAAGTGGAATGCGGCTGGTGCAGTAACAAGATGCTGATCGATGGCCAGCGCACAGACTGGGAAAACCTGCCTTTCAGTTATTTCGAAGACGAAGATGTCGTTCTTGGGCTTAGCAATGATAATGATAATCTTTATATTTTCTTTTCGTTCAGGAACAAGCAGTGGGCACGGATGATTCACCTGAGCGGCCTGACCCTGTGGCTCAACGGAGAGGGTAAAAAGAATAAGGATTGGGGTATTCGATTCCGCGGCGGCCCGGAAATGCCGGGAAATATGCGGGATGACAGACCTGAGGGGACGCCTTTCGACCCCATGGCGGGAATGGACTATAAAGCCGAACCGCCGGGAGCGGCGTTTGTTATCCTGGATGAATATAACGATAGGGAGCTGACGGTTGATACCGCCGGGGCCGATGGCCCGGCTGTCGGCATCGCGCCGGCCAATGATATTTTCACCTATGAGTTCCGAATCCCCTTTACGTCCGACGGTAATGATATATTCAAGCTTATTGCCGAACCCGGCTCTAAAATATGTATCGGATCACAATGGGGAGGTATGAATCAGGATGCTATGAAAGAGATGGGCGGAAAAATCGGCGGGCCTCCCCGTGGCAGCGGGGGTATGCCCGGAGGTGGTGGCGGAATGCCCGGTGGCGGCCGTATGGGCGGACCCGGAGGAGACAGGCAGATGCTGGAAGAACGGGAGATCTGGGTCCAGACAGTATTAGCGACTGCGGCAGTCTCGACGGAAGCAGCCGATCAAAATTCAGAAAATTAAATAACCTATGCCTTTCTTCCTCTACGACCCGGGCGGTTCTAATGAACGGCCCGGGTTCTTCCCGTTTTGAGGACATTTATGTTGCGGCATGGTATATTAATACATATCCTTGATAATAGCATAATATAACGGGAACGAAGTCAAAAACCTGACATTATAAGGATATAGAATGGATAAATTTGTTATAAAAGGCGGGAAAAAGCTGAACGGGCGGATAAAGGTAGAAGGGTCAAAAAACGCCGCCCTGCCTATCATTGCATCGACAATTCTGCTTAAAAGGGGAACTTCCGTTCTCAGCAACGTTCCTCCACTGAGAGACATTTATACCATAAAAAAGGTGCTGGAATATATCGGTGCCGTCATCGACTATGATCCCGTTAAGATGCGCATGCAGATCGATTGCTCTGGAATCAACAATAATATCGCGCCTTATGACTTGATGCGGCAGATGCGGGCATCATTTTTAGTGCTGGGACCTCTGCTGGCTCGTCTCGGCGAGGCACGCGTTTCACTGCCGGGAGGGTGTACACTGGGACCGAGGCCGGTTGATTATCATATTCAGGGATTTCGGATTCTGGGCGCCGAAATAACCGAGGATGCCGGCTATATTATCGCAAGATCCAAAAAATTGAAGGGAGCCACCGTTTATTTCGACCGCCCGTCGCATACCGGCACGGAAAACATATTATTTGGAGCGGTGACGGCCAATGGGACAACT
>Ga0209834_10001637_pt1 | contig 12374 bp, 9 predicted proteins | sample Mar14236cmmetaG_FD_184134 | JGI IMG/M metagenome (GOLD analysis project Ga0209834, IMG submission 184134) | Marine hydrothermal vent microbial communities from Guaymas Basin, Gulf of California to study Microbial Dark Matter (Phase II) - Marker... ...
AGAGTTCGACGGTTATATCAACCGTGACACGGCGGCGGTAATCGATGCCATTAGCGCTATGATTCAGCAGCCGCAACAAGCTTTCGGAAGCAACAAATTTACGCTGGGGAAATTTATGGTTCTAACCGGCCAATACCAGGAGGGCATGAAATATCTGCTGCCGGTCAAATCTGGCGAAGACGCCACCACCAATCCAATCAGATATTTGCGGACAACTTATTATCTCGGCCTTGCCTATGAGGCGCTTGGCGAAGCCGACAAGGCTGTAGCCGAGTATGAAGAAATCATGAAATACTGGGGCAACGCCGACCACGAATTGAAAGACATTGCCGATACCAGGGAAAGACTCAATCGATTGAGAAGCTAATCCAATAAATTTCAAGTTAACCTAGACATTTTTCGCTTGACAATAATGTATAGATACTATACGTTGGTACCATGGATAAAAAACATATAGAATTTGCCGAAATGCTGGTCAGGGTTCTTAATAAATACACCGAGCAGCAAAAACGATCGCGAAAATACGGTCTTGATGAATTGCTTTATCCGGCAGAAATTCATATGATTATGACTATCGGTAATACTCAGGCCCCAGGTGTAACCGAGATAGCTGCCAAACTGGGCGTTACCAAAGGGGCGGTTTCACAAATAGTGCAGAAGCTTGTAAATAAAGGCCTTATCATAAAAGTGCCGGATCCGGGAAACGGTACCAGGGTAATATTGCAATTGACCGGTAAAGGAAAGACCGCCTATGACGGTCATCGGAAATTCCATGAAGAGATGGATAAGGAATTGTTTGCGTTCCTCAAAGGTCTTAATAAACAACAGCTTAGAGTATTGGAGGATTTTTTTCATTATTTTGAGAGTGGAATAGAAAAAAGAAGTGAAACCTAAAAAAATTTTTAACGTAATGTATAGTCGCTAAACCTTATAGTCAACATAAAGGAGGAAGACAAAATGACCAGACATGAAAAAAACGAAAAGGGTATCATGGGGGCGGCAATTAGTATTGTCCTGGGAATATTCCTGGTTTTGCACTTCGTATTTCCGGGTGCGACTTTATGGCCCATTGCCCTGATTTCTCTGGTGGCGGCAAGCATGTTTGCCAGTCACTATGGGCGGTCTTGCAAAGCCCGTGAGGGCGCTGTTCGAAGCCTTTCTGGTAATTGCCGCCGCCAATAGAAATCCGGCTGTTTGGAACATGGGCGGGTGATCCACCCGCCCAAATTTCTATTGGTTGAAAATACTTGCCTTGATGTATTAATTTTTGGGCTTGGATAGGCAATTGAATCTTGCGCCATTACTTACAATGATATAAATTACGGCCATCATAATGCTGCCGGAGTGGTGGAATTGGTAGACACCAGGGACTTAAAATCCCTTGGATCGCAAGGTCCGTGCCGGTTCGAGTCCGGCCTCCGGCATATTTTTTTATGTGTTAAGTCAATGAATCAGCCGACCTTTTATTTTTGACACTTCCTCCATTAACTCCGGGTTATTGCCCGCTTTGAGATACCTGTCGAAAAACTGTATTGCCCGCGATGTGTCTCCATATATCAGACCTCGAAGTCCGAACTTGTAATAGAGATTGGGCGGGAAAATCTTCACCGTGTCAGAGAAAGACCGGAAATAAAATCTCGCAGAATCCAACTGTGCGCGCGCAGAGAAGTAATCGGCGACTTCAATAGCCGGAAAAGGATTGAGAGCATCATAGCTCATACCCCGCCGGAAATATTTAAGAGCTGAAACAGTATCACCCAACCTCTGGTAGACAACGCCGGTGAAGTAATTGTTATCTGAATTGTATGGGTTGAGAGCATCGGCGATTTTGAAATTCTCCAGCGCCTGATCGTACCGTCCCATGTTCAGTTGAAATTTTGCCTTGAGCTGATAGCCTCTGAAAAAGCCGGGGTTTTCAGCAATGGCTTCATCGGCCAGCTTTATTCCCTGATCCAAATCACCTTCAAAAAGCATTTTTTCACTCTGACGCACCATTTCCATCTCCGGGTAACTGAGCGCGCAGTATCTTTTAAGCCGGTCAGCCTCAATCTGGTTTCCGTTCTCCTCCTGATACGGTATCATGGTATAAAGCCCCGTTCGGCCATGTTTGGGATCCTGTTTCATAATGTCAAGGGCGTATCTGTACAATCCTTTCTCGGAATTATTGAGAGCCAGCCAGGGGATAAAAATGGACAGGAGCATAATGACAATCATTATCGTGGCCGGCTGAAACCGTTCATGATTCTCGAAATAATTTAGCCAGAGGCAGGCGCCCGCCAGTTGTGCCGGGATCAGCATGGTCGAAAACAAATCCCAATCGCGGGCCATGCCCAGCTTGGGTTCGATGATAAATGCCGCCATTGCGCCGATAAAGGCACCGGTAAGGATGAACCACAAAGCCGCCTTCAGACCGCCGGATACCTCCTTGTTGGAGCGCATATATATGAATAAAAGAGTCATTACCGGCAACGGTGCCAGGAATATGATCAAATTCAGATAGTCGATTATGTGTTTGGGTGCAAGCAGAAAATAGCCATCGGTTGTAAAACTACCCCCGGCGGGGGAGAGGAATATTTTTTTAATACTTAATGGAGCCGTTATTATAATTCCACCATAAAAGACAACCGCCAGTACCGCCATTATTATCAAAATCCATTTTTGCCCCGACAAAATTCGCCGGGTCGATTTTTCCCGACCCAATATTATAAATGCGTAAATCAATAAAGCCGGTAGAAAGATGATGGTTATCTTATGGAAAAACAGGGCCGCCAGGAACGCGAGAACAGGCACAACCGCTCCCCTGCCGTTTTTGATAGATGAAACAGCGGAAATGAAAAACAGGAAGATAAATGCGGTTACCGGGGAATATGTTTCGACATAGCCGTAGAAAAGAATTGTGTTAGCGGCCAGAAGATTTATCAGGACGAAAGCAAAGTATCCAAACATCGACCCTGCAATTTTGCGTCCGTAGTGAAGTAATGATAGGGTGTAGATCATACCTGAAGAGACGGCAATATATTTAAAAGAGAGATAAAGGCTCATACGGGAATCGGCATCGCCTATTAGTCTAGAAAGAAGTTGGTGTATTTTCATATCACCGAAAGATTCCGATTTCAGCGTAAGTGTGGGATCGGACAACTGGGCCAGCAATTGATGACCGTCACCGAGGAAGTGAGCATCGACACTGAAAAAGTAAAATCCCGCGGCGGAAACAAGCAGGATTATGTAAATAGATGCCGATTTGAATACATTTATCGGAGGATTGAGTCCACCCGGCCAAATTGTCTCACGACGCAAACCCTGAAAATAAATCCAGAAGCAGGCTATAAGAAATATGGGATAGACTGAAAACAGTCCCTCGCTGTATCCCGCATGATTAAGGCCCCATAAACGAAACTCGGGAAGAAATGAACCAAATAATCTTAAAATCAGGATGATAGAAACAACTGCAAAGACAATTTTGAGAAATGAATCCGGTCTTTTCTTTTTTCCCGCCAATATATCTCCTAAAACGGATATATACTCAGTGTCCGCCGCTTTTTCTTAAATAGGGATGCGAATTGAGATTTATACCGGTTTCTTTGGCATTTCTGATATTATGCACCAGTTCTATCGATGGCCGGGCCGCTTCCAAGCCAAATCCGTTTCCTTCAAGTGTCCTCTTATAGACAAGGGTATGCAGGTCGGTAAAACCTCCGGAGAATTCTATTTCTTCGCCGTCGATAGTTATGGAACGGAACGTCCGTTGTCCTTTGCTAAGCAATTCCTCCGGCACATCGGATTTGTCGATTGAAAGAAACCACTGTACCCGGGCATTGACCAGTTCCATATAGCCGCCGATTTTTGTCTGACTTGAGAAATGAACCTCGGTCTGTTCGACTCGCCCGAACAGCCAGATAAGAAGATCGAAGAAGTGAATACCAATATTGGTCGCAAGACCTCCGGAACGATCGAGCTGGCCTTTCCACGATGCCAGGTACCATGGTCCACGCGAGGTTACATAAGTTAAGCGTATGTCTTTTTTTGTCTTTGGCGGATTATTTTCAAGTTTCTCTTTAAGTGCCGCAAGCGATGGATGAACCCGCAGTTGTAGTATGGTATAGATCCTCTGATCGAATTCGTTTTCCAGTTCTGCAAGGGCATCGATATTCCATGGATTCAACACCAGCGGTTTTTCACAGATGGCGTCAGCCCCTACTCTCAGGGCAAAACGCGCATGGGCATCATGAAGATAATTGGGTGAACAGATGCTGACATAGTGAACACGATTTTCCTCACCCTTTCGGCGAAGCATTTCGATATGACGGTCAAATCTTTCGAACTCGGTAAAAAAACGAACGCCTTCGAAATGACCGTCCAGTATTCCTGCGGAATCATGGGGATCGACTGCGGCCAGCAGGATGTTGCCGGTATCTTTAATAGCCTTCAGGTGTCTCGGCGCGACATATCCGGAAACACCGGTCAGAGCAAAGTTTTTTGCCATTTTATTTCCTCGTTGCGATAATTTTCTATTTTCTAATCAGCACATATAAAAAGTTATCGGTAATTATACTTTAAAATGCAAGAACTGCAAGCAATTTAATAGTTAATGATCTATAATTTTATATAGGAATGTGTCCGTATGATTTATCCTTAAAAGGCGGGCGAAACCGTTTTTATACAGGCAAATATGTGAATCTTTATTGAATAGAATAACGTCAAATAGTTTAAATTAATTATTCACAGGAATGACACATAATGGGATTTCCGTAAGCTTCCCTGACAAGTAGACAATTCATAAGTGGAGATTCCGGCTGTTTTTTGTTCCCGGAAGACAGTTGGCGGCAATTCCAATTCCACGACCGGCGACTATTCGATGGGCATTATCGGGATGTATGTCGAGAACGGCAAGATTATTAGACCGGTCAATGAAATGAATATATCGGTCAATCTCACTGATCTCCTTATGCAACTGGCCGAAATCGGCAGCGATGTTTATGAGTGCTTGTCGATACGCAGACCGAGTCTTTATTTCAAAGATGTTCATTTTAGCGGATTATAGAATCCTCCATACCAATAAAAAAAATGGCCGTCCCGGTTGAACCGAAGCGGCCGTTTTGGTAATAATCTATATATCATTATGGATATATCGGGGGCGGACCGCCTTTATATAGATAATTGATAATATGAGTGACATCGAGAATATTAGTTTTTGAGTCGCCATTGGCATCACCGGCGGCCGGCGGATTTGGAGCGGAACCGCCTTTGTAAAGATAGTTGATTATATAAGTGGCATCGAGGATATTAATCTTTAAATCTCCGCTTGGATCGCCCGCCATATAGCTGTGGATGATAACTGTTGCCGGAGCCGACCATGATGATTCAAAACCCCAGGCATCCCTGGCCTGTACAACCACATCATAGTCGCCTTCGGCTGTCCATGCATGTGAAGCAGAGCATTCCTCACCTGAACCGGTCGGATCGGTCCATCCGGAAGTATCGGTGGCTTCCCAGATAAACCGATAAGAGACCTGATCGCCTTCGGGGTCGGTGGTGCTGACCGTAAGCTGGCAGTTCCCGCCAACATAACTTTGAAGAGTCCCGGAAGGGGGGGGCGGTTGATTCGGGCCCTGATTTTCGGTCAGGGTAAAATGCACCTCGTACTCGGTCCCGCCAAGATGCGCCAGTTCGATACTCAAACCAAAACCGGGGACTACCCGGTCGCCGCATAATTGTACCATTGCGCCGATATTATACCACGCTGTGGAACCGACCCAAACCGTATCACCGCCGTCAAAATAGGTGGTCGGAAGCCAGTTGTGATCATAGGTGGCATCCATATAATTGGCCGCAGACACATCCATATCGACTACCATGGCCGCATAGAAGAATGGATAATCGGTATAAAAATCATGTGCATAATTCAATTGCTGAGCCATGGCCGGGCAACTCGGGCACCAGGACGCAGTGCCTTCTTCAAGAAAAACAGAATGAGTAAAATCATCATTGACAGTATTGAACCACTGTTCGTCGATCGTGGCCGCCGCGCAGGCATCGTTATAATATGCGTCAAACGGGTGTGCGCTGCCGCCGATGGTGTCGGATGACGCCGGTGTCGACTGTGACATATCTGTAAGAACAACGATAGCCATAAGATTTTCAGGCGTCACATCGCCATAACCGGGGGTGGCCGCATCCCAGATTACCGTCCGGTCAATACTGCCTCCCAGATCATCCAGATAAAAAGTGCTGTCGAAAGCAAAACCGAGGAAACCGTTATGGTAGTAGATTCCCGGCGTGTCGGTTTCCCACCTGGAATCCAGCTCGACCATATAGACTTTCATTCTGCCATAATAGCCGCTGCCGGCAACATAATCGACCGGGTTATCGAGTCCCTGCTGATTATGAACATGCCTGACGGGATAAACCTGCAGGTCCCCGGCCAGTCCGGTTGAAAATGCCAGGAGTGCCGAAATAAACAACAAACTCAAAAGACTGCCCTTAGTGACGGTCATTGTGCCCTCCAAAAGTGTATAATTAGTTAGGTCTCTTTTATAAATCGCTTCTATCAGTAGCCCGCAGTACACTTTGTATGAGTAAGCGACAGGACAATAAAACTCTTGTATTATTTGATCGGAACTCAATGAACCGCAAACTGTATTGAGCTTGCCCGGTCATACCAGAATTTAATATAATATTTTACTTTAATCTGTCAAGAATAAACTAATATAATGGATTGACATAATCTATACTTCGAAGTGTACGATAAATGCAGAGAATTGTTAACAGCCAATCCAAAAAAAGGCAGGTTGTTTGCCTGCCTTTGGTAAATCAAATCAGCCTTATTCTAGAAATGAATTTTCACTGCGAGCAACGCCGAAAAACTGCTGTAATCATAGAGCGAATTCGAAGACTTATTGTCGGAATAATCAAATTGCAATGCCGGTTCTATTAATATTCCCTGCCGAAGGGGAAATGGCTTCTGAATCGATAGATATATTTTGGACTGATAATCCCGGCGATCCCTTATTTGTATTTCAGGGGTAGCGGTGTTATTATCGTCTATTTTCTGTTCGGTGGTGAGAAAATCCTTATCCCAGTATCCGGCTCCGACGATGACAATAAAATTCGGAATCAGGAATGTCTTGATCGTCGCAGTGATCGCTTCGCCTTCATACACCGATGCCCACGGAGACAGAAACTCGGTTGAGATACCGGGGACGACAATATTGTCGGGATCTTTAAAGTTACGATATATATAAGTAATATTAAGGCCGAATTTGTCGCCGATTGGCCGCGAAAAACGGGGAGAAAAATAAAAAGATTCCAATTTACCGTCGACAAGACTGTCCCGTCCGGCTCTCAGATAATCCCTGTTTTCGGGCCTTTCCACAAATGCCATGTTTTTCCGCGCATAGCCTGCTTCCAAATCGACAGTGTTCGATCCCGGAAAGGTGAAGTTGCCGCCGATATAGAATTCATGGTTGTCATTATCGGCCTCCATACCAAATGATACGTTTGTATAAACAGTTGTATCGTAGGGCGGAAAAGGCGAGATCACAATATCGGTAGTATCGACCTTTTTCGGAAGCTCATTGGTGTATTCCGCAGAATTATAGTTCCACCCGGTCCGTAACTGAAATACCTCGCTTATCGAATAGCCAAGACCGGCGGCCAGATCATAATTATCGGTGCTGAAATGTTGATAAGCAACCCGGTAAACCCGGGTGCTGTAATTACCGTTTATATACAGCGAAAATGCCGAATTTTCGTTTAGCGGCAAAAGAGTGACACCCACGTCACCCTTGAAATTGCTGAGATTATATGTGTCGCCGTAATATGTATACTCGTTGGCCAGCTTCAATTCCATAAATTTGACGGGGTAGGTACTTATGTCCACTTTAGTCGTGTTGTAATTATCCCCGGTGCTATTGGTGTCGAGGAAGAGATTGTCGGTAAATCCCTCGGCAGTCTGAAATTCGATTTTTGTCTGGGCCTGCAGGGGAAGGTAGGAAAGAAGCAGGAGAAATGCTGTTGAGCAAATAAATCCAATCAACCTGGTCATCGGCATACACCTCCCGCACAGCCGCCGCCTCCGGCGGCGCCAAGTCCGATACCGATACTCCCTCCAAAACCTTCATCGGATGTAAAACCGCAACGATTTTCCGACAGAGCCCGGGTACAAAATTCCCGGCGGCCATACTTATCGTAATTTGTCAGTAGAGCATCATCAGTCGCGGCCGGTTTAAGAGAGGCCTGAAAATTGATCAGCCCGGATTGCTCCGCATCCTCCGGCAAAAAATCGGGATCGGCGTTATCGGGAATCCCATCCCCGTCCTCATCCGCGGCGTTATCGTTGATACCGTCGCCGTCAAAATCGACGAAACATAGTCTCCGATGGCTTTCATCCTCTGCCGTTACGCCTGTACTTAAAAATATGGCAAGTAACGGAAATATGACGGTAATGGTCAATAATAGTGCAAATCTTCTCATAGCTGGAAATCTTCCTTTATTGGTTAGTTTATAGTCTTCCCTCATGCCATACCCGGAAAGGATATAACAAAGTCGTTACCAATCTCATGGCCCAATATATCAATATATATTTGTTTCGTCAAGAAATTGGACCGAAGATCAACTTGGTTTAATGCAGAAAAGCGTAGTAAAGCAAAACCATCATTATGATATGTATGCAACATTAATCATTATTTTAAAATATTCTTTTTTTGGTGAATCTCCAGGCGCGTTTTTGATTCTCAGGGTACACCGCCGGTGGTCGTTCTTATATCCCGAATAGCGGCAGTATTCTATGACCAAAAAGAAAAGCGGGAGTGGTGTACACCCGCTCTTACTATCCAATGAATTTTAAATCTATTCGCAGATGGGCGGCGGTCCGCCTTTATACAGGTAGTTGATAAGATAAGAGATATCCAGCACATTACAACTCTGGCTCTTGTCGACATCACCCGCCGCCTCCGGTATCGGCGGCGGTCCGTTTTTATACAGATAAGAAATTATATAGGTAACATCGAGAATATTAAGGGCATCATTGCCGTCGGCATCACCGCACTTGTAATATAGCGTGACCACTCCGTTGGTATGGTCAGGAGAGTAATTGAGGATCGGACCAAAAAAGGTCGGTTCATAGTTTCCATACCCGGCCATCGATATGTTGGCTGATTGCTCGAATGTGGCGGAGCCGGAGATGGTGAAATAGATTTTTAAAACCGGACCGGCGCCGGGATCGAGAAAGGGAGTATCAAGTTCATAATTGAGTAGCGAAAATGTGATGTTTTTATTCATCGGATCGAAACTGACCAACTTTTGCTGGTCAAAATAGTCGGTCCGGCATCCCTCGGTCGAAAAAGACTGATAAGTCAGGTTCATCGATCCGGAGTAAACAACGGGAATTCTCAGCATCTCCAGCGGAACCGTGTTGCGCCCATGAATGACCACCTCGATCGTCTCGCCGGGATTGCCCATGACATGGTTCCCGACCAGTGAATCGGCCAGGGCGGTTATATATTGGGTGGTCATGTAATTGCAGGTGTCGCCGCCTGCCGTTACGGCAAGATTGATATCGAATCGCCCGGGTGTGTTATATACATAATTCGGAGATTGTTCGGTTGAAGAATCACCGTTTCCGAAATCATAAATCCATTTATCCACCTGAAGCTCACTGAATCCCGTAAATGAAACCGGCAACGGAACCTTGCCCCAGAGCGTGTCGGCCCGGAAATATACCCGTTTGTCGGGAATGATATTGATAATGGCTGATTCCACCATGGAGGAACAGCCATCCCAGGGGCAGTAAAGATCGTCAATAGTGTACCACATATTATGGCTGCCGCCCCAGCCGTAATTAAAATGGACTTGGGTGGCCGAATCGGTCTGACGCCAGCCGTCGCCGACAATGGAATGAGAGTATATTCCGTACTGGAAGGGGAGACCCTGTTCGATCTGTCCCTTTAAAAGCGTTGACCAACTCGAATATGAGTGCCTGGCTCTATCCTCTTCGGTGATGCCGTCGTAAAAACGGAACTGATCGGTAAATACACCGGGAACATTGAAATGGTAGGCGCCGGAACCGCAGACACCATAATGCATCCTCAGAGCGACGCCGACCTCGTAACACAATTCGGCTATGGCATCCTGTTTCTCCTGAGGATCGCCGGTTCCGCAATAATCGCCGATATTATCCCAGTCATAGGGATCGGAAAGGTAGGCTGTTAAAAACATGGCCGGGCTGGTGCCGCCGCAGGATTGATCGCCGTACCAATAATAAGTCATCTCTCCGACACCGTCCGGGGGCCATTGATGATATTTCATGATTTGTGATGTGGCCGTGGCGACACACCCAACGACACATCGACCGCCATCGCCCGGCGGGCAGAAATTGTTGTAAGGGGCGGATTGATGCCAACTGCTGGTCAGGAGAGGTCCGAGATCCTCCATTGCCTGGAAGCTCTTGGAGGTCAACTCGGCCTGGAAGATTTCATCACTGACCGCAAATTTGTCCCACTCGCGGCGATGATGCGGAGCCAGTAAAACCGGGTCCTGGTCAGATGGAACCGCTTCGAGACTTCCATATATATCAGCAAATGAACCGACATGATGCTGAAGAACTTCCTTGAGCATCAGGGCCATCCCGTCCGGTTCGGTGAGATCCAGATTGCACTCATCGGAGTACGCCTTAACCGGGTGAAGGTTTTTCAAGACAGGGACAACAATATAGCCCCGGGGCGAAACATTGAAAACTGTGGCCAGAACAGTATCGCCGGCGGTAATTTCATCATAATCGATTATTTCCGGTTTGGTCGTTCCACTCCAGCTTCCCTTTTGCGAAACGATATAGCTCAGCCAGTTGCGGCCCACCTGAAGAGCCTCGTCGGAATTGGCAGTCTCGGCATAGCCTGAAACGGCGCATAAGAGAAGGACCAGTAAAGCTATACTGGATGAAAGCAATCCATAATATGTCGATTTGTGCATTTTATCCCCTTAACGGCTCTTTGTTTTCATTATATTGGGCAGACCATTGCAGTTCAATAAAATATAATACCCGGTCTAATATTGTCAAGTTTAAAAGAAAGACATTATAAGGGCAAATATCAATAAAATAAAAAAAGGCAATCAAAAGACTGCCTTTTTGAAAATAAATCGTCTATTTTAACATATCGGTGCCGCTCCGCCCCTGTACAGATAGCCTGCCAAATAAGTGATATCGCGCAGATTGATCGAATTGCTGTTATCAATATCACCGCATTTTTTACACAGGCCCGGCGAAACGGTCGGCATCGAAATCAGCCTGTTCGGACTTATAACGGATACGCATTTGGGCAGTTACCCGGTGCGCCGGCGGGGACGGCAGATTTTGACTAATAATTTTTGACTTGTCAACAGTTTTAATTTCTAATATCATTGTTCAAATCCATCCAATAAAACCACTATGGAGGAGCTATGGTGAAAAGCTGTCTGAAATTGTTGCTTATCCTTATGTCATCTGGCCTGTTGATTGTCAATTGTTCCGATGATTCCTCGACCAACAGTGAACCGGCAATGGCCGAAAATGATATTGGTCCCGAAGGCGGCACGATTGAAATCGCCGGAGGAATTATCCTGTCGATCCCGTCGGGAGCGCTGACCGACACGATCACCTTTGAGATCGCCGAGATCAGCGACGGATCTCATCCAACCGGTAATCTGAAACCGGTTTCATCTATGTATTCAATCGAGCCGTCGGGGACCATCTTTGATTCGCCGGCGACTCTGACTCTTCATTATGATGAGTCAAAACTTGGTGGAGTTAGCGAATCGGCAATTGTTGCATACACTTATGAAATATCCAGCTGGGGCGCGTTGGCCACCGATGTACATTCCGGCGATAACTATGTCACTGTGCAAATCTCTCATCTTTCGGATTTTTGCGCAATGGTCGATACCAGTCTTGTCTCCGAAGGCATCTATACAAAACTGGTGGTGGCGCGGAATATTATGTATTATAGTGATGTTGCCATTTTCACCGATGTCATCAGCGCCGTATTTGATTCTGTTTATGCCCCGTGCGACCCGATTCAGCCGATCAGCGGAGTCAATGTCGGTTGTGATCAATACTCGCTTGACTGGTATGCATTAACAGGCAGTTATATGTATCCTGAACCAGGGACAATGATGAGTCCCTTCATACAACTGGGGAAAAACTACCAGTTTACCGTGACCGCCTCCGATGCGGTCCCGGCTCTTGTTTCGTCGATTGATTTCCCCGATCATAATCCCTACGTTACCAGCCCGGCGTATATGTCGATAAACAGCCTTTCGAGCGATTTGATGGTCACCTGGCAGAGCTACGGGGCCGGTACCGTCGAGCTGATTCTTGTTTCAGCCGCCGGTGACTCCAGTTA
>Ga0209834_10001639_pt1 | contig 12366 bp, 9 predicted proteins | sample Mar14236cmmetaG_FD_184134 | JGI IMG/M metagenome (GOLD analysis project Ga0209834, IMG submission 184134) | Marine hydrothermal vent microbial communities from Guaymas Basin, Gulf of California to study Microbial Dark Matter (Phase II) - Marker... ...
CTCTTGCTCCTAAACCACAAGGTTTGAGATTAAACTTTCTGCCTTTTTCTAAGATAAGATTCCAGAAAAATGAGGCATCATCTGGATGAAGGTAAAACTCGTAGCTAAATTCCTCTCCTGTGTAACCTGTACGGGAAATTATCATCTTGATTCCGGATATTTTTGCCTCTATAAACTGATTTTTCTTCAGTATTTTTATATCTTCGAGTATTTTTATATCTTCCACAATGCTCTCAAGGATTAAAGTTGACGCAGGTCCCTGAAGAGCTATATCAATTTTTCTTTCCTTTCCTGCTGAGATATCTTTTAAGTCTCTGATTTTTACCACTTCTTTTACTTCTCTTGGCGGGTAACTTTTATCTATCAGGTATTTTTTAGAATTAACAGCCTCAAGCCATCTCAAAACCTTTTTTTGATTGGCAGCATTGCAGATAATCATATATTTATCTTTTTCCAAGCAGTAAATCATTATATCATCTATCACATTTCCATCAGGATCAAGAAGGAAACTATACTGACATTCACCCTGTTTTATCCATCTAACGTAGTTTGTGGTGGCTACATCCAGAAAATCTACAGCTCCCTCTCCACTTACCTCTATGACTCCCATATGACTTACATCAAAAATCCCTGCTGCTTCTCTTACTGCTTTGTGTTCCTCAGTGATACTTGTATAATAAAGGGGCATCTCCCATCCGGCAAATTGGGTGAACTTTGCTCCTAATTTCACATGATCTTCATGCAGAAAAGATTTTTTGATCTCTTTTTCCTCTTCCTCAAAGAAAAATTCTTCTTTTTTTATCTTTAAAGGTAAATTGTCCTGGAAGAATAGTCTCTGTCCGATAAAATAAGGTTTTGACAGGTCAAAATAAGAGGGGAATTCTTTATACAAAGATAAAGCATCTGGATTTGTTGTTTTATTATTTAAGTTAAAATGACCTTTAAGGTCTTTTATATCAATTTTTAGAGAAGTTTTAAGCTGATTTAAAACATTCTCTTTATTATCTGTTACATCCTCCACCACCACAGGTCCCTGAATTTTAGCAAATATATCTTGAGGATCAAAGATAATGTACCCATCTGAAAGTCCTTCCAGCCAGGATTTTACTTTAGAAATATTTTGCAGGTTTGTTACAATTAAAAAAGAATCTCTTCCTCTCTCATCAGAATGGAGACGAAAAACCAAAACCTCCTCAATAAGTTTTCCCTCGCCATCAAGGAGAAACGAAGAGATTCCCCTGCCAGCTTCAAGAGAGGATATATCGCAGGTCAATACCTCCTGTAGAAAAGGCTTTGCTCTTTCTCCTGTTACCTTCAAAATTCCCACATCACTTTTTTTTGACTCGGAAGTCTTCTGAAAAGAGGCAATTTCAAAAACACTTTTGCTTTGTTCTATTTTACCTTCTTTTTCTTCAATAAGTTTTTTTACCTCTTTTTTTACCTCCTGAATTATTTCAAGTCTTATTTTTCCTCTGAAAAGGTCTCCTCTGAGCCCCCTGTAATAGAAAGGATAAATATTGGTGAGGACTTCGTAAATGAGGTCTGCTATTTTTTCCATTTCTTTTTTTTCAAATCCTCTCTGTGTAACCCAGGGTGTTCCAAGTCTTATACCACTTGCCTCAGCAGCAGTTCTATCACCGGGGATGGTGTTTTTATTAACTACAATATCGCACAGATCAAGGATACGAGCAGCTGCTTCTCCTTTTAAGGGAAAATCTGTTTTTGTCCTTATAGCATTCAAGTCAACAAGCAAAAGATGAGTGTCTGTTCCTCCATAAACTAACTTCAACCCCTTTTTCTTTAAAGATGAAGCCAGGGTCTTGGCATTTTCAACTATTTTTTTTTGAAGTTTTTTAAACTCTTCACTCCGGGCAATTTTAAATGCAACTGCCATTGCTGCTATCTTGTTAATGTGGGGTCCTCCCTGTTCTCCAGGAAAAACAGCCTCGTCTATCAATTTAGCTTTTTTTCTATCTGTAGTCAAGATACAGGCACCTCTTGGACCACAAATAGTTTTGTGGGTTGTGAAGGTGATAACATCGGCAAAACCTACAGGATTAGGATACACTCCAGCAATTACCATTCCTGCAACATGGGCAATGTCCGCGAGCAGGATTGCTCCTACACTGTCGGCAATTTCTTTGAATTTTTTCCAGTCAACACTCCAGGGATAAGCACTGTAACCTGCAATTATTATCTTAGGTCTGTGCTGCAGGGCAAGGTTTTTAATAACTTCGTAATTAAGTTTTCCATTTTCCGGGTCAGGTTCATAGGATATTACATTGTAGTATTTGCCGGAACGGTTAAATTCGCTGCCATGGGTAAGATGCCCTCCACATGATAGCGACATACCCATTATGGTATCACCGGGTTTTAGGAAAGCTGCATAAACAGCATTATTTGCAGATGCTCCTGATAATGGTTGAACATTAACGAATATCTTATCAGCACTCACCTTATCTGTTGCAAAGCACTCTGCTGCTCTCCTCTGAGCGAGAGATTCAACAAAGTCAGCAAATTCCACCCCTTTATAAAAGCGTCTATCAGAATAGCGTCTGTAATGAGCAAGCTGATAGTCTATATAAAGCAGAGCTTTTTCATCATTTTCCTCGCTCATTCTCCGGGGTGGATAACCCTCAGCGTAGAGATTTGTGAAAGGTGATGCCAATGCTTCCAGAACAGGTTTGGGACAGATACTCTCTGAGGGTATAAGGATGATTTTTTGTTGTTGACGATAAGTCTCAAGTTTGATGATACGCTCTATATCAGGGTCTACTCTGGAAATATCTTCCTTGAGGTAACATAGATAATTTCTGTCTTTATTGTCCATTTTTATCTCTCTACTGCTTTTTTTATTCTTTTCAGTCCCTCCAGTATGTCTTCTTTGGAGGTTGCATAGGAAAGTCTTATATACTCCTCTTTTTCTCCTTCATTTTTACTCCCGAAGCAAGTTCTACCAAGGACTGCTACATTTGCCTCATAGAGAAGATATTCCTGCAACTCTCTTGAGTCTTTGAGGCCGAGATTATGACAAACCTCTGTCACGTTGGGATATATGTAAAAAGCTCCTTTTGGTTTAAGACATTTTATTCCTTTAATTTTATTTAAACCCTCCCAGATAAGGTCTCTTCTTTTTCTAAATTCCTTCACCATGGCAAAAGAATCATCTTGGGGTCCTTCTAAAGCTTCAATTCCTGCATGTTGAATGAAAGTAGTTGTACAGGAGTTAACATTTGTCTGGATTCTGGTAATATCCTGTGCCAGGTCTTTTTTCATCACTCCGAACCCGAGTCTCCAGCCGGTCATAGCATAGGTTTTTGAAAAACCATCAATCAGAATTGTTCTCTCTTTCATTCCAGGAATGGAAGCTATACTCTTAAACTCTCCATCATAGATAATCCGGCAGTAAACCTCATCTGACATAACCCAGATGTCTTTTTCTCTTGCAATTCTGGCAATAAATTCTAAATCTTTTTGAGTTAGGGTACCTCCCGTGGGATTGTGTGGAGAATTTATAATGATCATTTTTGTTTTATCTGTTATTTTTGCTTCAAGCTGCTCGGGGTCAAAACTAAATTCTTTTTCTTCCAGGAGGGGAAGAGGGACAGGTTTTGCTCCTACAAAATTTATAAATGATTCGTAAATGGGAAACCCCGGATTGGGATATATTACCTCATCTCCTTCGTCAACACAGGCAAGAAGACTGTAGGCTATTATTGGCTTTGCTCCAGGGGTTACCACCACCTCGTCAGGGTCTACATCTATACCTCTTGTTCTGGAAATATAGCGGGCAATTGATTCTCTTAAGGGGAGAATACCCTGTGAGGGTGAATAGTGAGTATATCCTTCTTTAAGTGCGTTTATTGCTGCATTTTTTATATTTTGTGGAGTGTCAAAGTCAGGCTCTCCTATGCAGAAACTTATTATATTTTTGCCTTCTCTTTTAAGTTCATTCACCTTGGCTAAAACTTCAAAAGCAGTTTCTGTTCCTAACCTTTGCATTCTTTCTGCTTTTTGCATATTTTTCTCCTTTGTTTAATATATTTTTTATATTTTTTGCACTTGTATCATATGTAAAAGATTATGTCAAGAATTTTTTCCTTTTTTCTCCAAACTTTCTTTCACTGTAAATAAGCCAGAACTTCTTTATTTACCAGGTTAGGAGGAACCTTTCCATTCAAACCAGCTACCAAATTGGTAGCTGCCATGGTGGCCATCTTTGTCCGAGTTGCAATAGAAGCACTTCCAATATGAGGAACGACTATTACATTAGGAAGCTCAGACAATCCCGATGTTAAATACGGTTCATTCTCGTACACATCCAAGGCAGCTCCTGCGATCCAGTTTTCTTTCAGAGCACGAACAAGTGCTTTCTCATCTACTATGGGGCCACGGGCAACATTAATTAAAAAAGAGGTTTTTTTCATCATTCTCAGCTCTTTTTCTCCAATTAAATGATGTGTTTCAGGAGAAAGTGGGGTGTGAATGCTGACAAAGTCAGAAGTTGAAAGAAGTTTTTCTAAGGAGACAAACTCTGCTCCTAATTCCTTTTCAACCTCTTTTGGAGCTTTCTGAACATCATTATAAAGAATCTTCATTTCAAATCCTTTTGCTCTTTTTGCCACAGTTTTCCCGATTCTTCCAAAGCCAATGATACCAAGTGTTGCATGATGAACATCAGAGCCCAAAAAAAGCATAGGATCCCATCCTTTAAATTTTCCCTCTCTTGTAAATTTATCTGCTTCCACAATTCTCCTTGCTATCCCCATTAAAAGAGCCCAGGTAAGGTCAGCTGTGGTATCGGTTAAAACACCCGGGGTATTTGTCACCATAATTTTTCTTTTAGTCGCTTCTTCTACATCAATATTGTTATATCCCACAGCGTAGTTGCTGATTATTTTAAGGTCTGAGGCCTCATCCAATACCTCTTTATCAATTGTATCTGTGAGCAGACACAAAAGGCCGTCTATTTTTTTTATCTCTTTCATTAATTCATCTTTTGTGAGAACTCTATTATAGGGATTAACTTTTACCTCGCAGGTTTTCTCCAGAATATCAATTCCTTCTCTGGGTATTTTTCTTGTTACAAAAACCTTTGGTTTCATTGCATTCTCCTGGATAGTTTTTCATCTTTTGTTATTGTAAAGCATGACAGAGGATTTTATTGTTTTTAGGGTTGCTATTTTCATTTTTTGAATATATCAAAAATATCTCTTTTGTATTTTTAATATACGCAATATAAAAAATATGTCAAATAGAAATTTCAAGCAAAAAAGGATAGAGTCAAAGCTATAAATAAGCCAGGAAATTGTTTTTTATATTTTTTGTTTATAATTGGGATTTTATTTTTTCTATAAAGGACTCTGTGTGTGAAGCTAAAATATCAGAGGCAAGGTCCTTGTCCCTTTTTTCAATAGCAGTGATAAGTTTTTGGAAATCCTCTTTAAATGTGTATACGAAGGATTTATCTTTTGGCAGAATCCATAATCTCAGGACTCTATCTCTTAAGGCTTGCAACATTTGATAAAGTACCTCATTGTGAGTTGCCATATTCATAAGGTCATGGAATTGGGAGTCCAGCTTTATTATCTCCTTTTCATTCAGATCCTCTTTAAATTTCTTAATAAAGTTTTTCATTCTCTCTATCTCTTCTTCCGTCGCTCTTTCTGCTGCCAATTTTCCGGCTATTTTTACAAGTGGCCTTCGCACCTCCATTACATCAATAAGATCTTTGAATTCAACAGAGCTTATGTAAACTCCACTGTAGGGAACTATTTTAACAAGTCCTTCGGCATCAAGGCGAATTAAAAGCTCTCTTAAGGGGGTTCTTCCTATGTTGAATTCCTCCATCAATTCTTTTTCCTTCAGTATCTGACCCGGTTTATAATCACCCAATACTATTTTTTCTCTCAGTATGGAGTAAATTGTGTTTTTATCCAAAACTATTTCCTTTCTTTTTAATTTTATATATATAATTAATATATCTTTTTTGTCAAAAATTAAAGGAGTCTCCCGCAAAATCTGCTATTTCCTGAATCTCAGGCTTTTGGTAGTTATGGACAAGAATCACAGCTTCCTTTTCTCTTTTGAGATGAGTTATTTTTTTATTAGCTCAGATTTATCCTGTTTATCCATTAATTAGCTCCTTTCTTACTAAAGCTATAGATATTATAGAAATAGTGTCAAGAGAATTGACAAACCACCAATTTTAGCTAAATTGTCAGAACAAAAAGGTATTTTTAAATTAAAAAGATGTTTGATACACATGCTCATCTTGCAGATTCAAGGTTTGATAGCGATAGAAGAGAGGTTATTGAGAATGCATCAAAAGAGGGTGTTTCGGGAATTGTTTGTATTTGTTCTGATTTTAAAGAACTTAGCATTTTTCAGGAGTTGCTTGAAAAATATAGTTTCATCTATGGAGCTGTAGGTGTGCATCCCCACGATGCGTCTTTTTACGGGAAATTGGAAGAAAGACTTTATGAGGCATTAAATCAGAAAAAAATCGTTGCTCTGGGAGAGATAGGTCTTGATTACCACTACGAAAATTCGCCAAGAGATGTTCAAAAAAAGGTTTTTAAGAAGCAACTTCGCATTGCAAAAGAAAAGAATCTTCCGATAATAATTCATGCAAGAGATGCGATGAAAGATACAATTGATATTCTCCGTAAAGAAAAGATTGAAAAGGGAGTAATGCATTGTTTTTCAGGAACAAAAAAAGACATGGAGATATTAATTGATATGGGGTTTTATATTTCCCTTGCAGGACCTGTAACTTTCCCAAAAGCCTCAAATCTACAAGAAATAGCACAACTTGTTCCTGCTGAGAGGTTGGTTGTAGAGACCGATTCCCCCTATCTTGCTCCCCAGCCTGTCCGGGGTAAAAGAAACGAGCCTCGTTATGTAAAATTCACTGTACAAAAGATAGCTTCTCTCAGGGGGCTATCAGAGGAAGAAGTGAAAATATTTACCTCCAAGAACGCAAAGAGTTTATTCTGTCTTTCTTGAGGTTGCAAAAAAAATGTACAGAGAAAAATTCTTTGATGAAGTAAAAATATATGTTAAAGGAGGAGATGGGGGGAATGGGTGTGTCAGTTTTCGAAGAGAAAAAGGTGTTCCTCGAGGGGGGCCAGATGGTGGAGATGGAGGAGACGGGGGGGATGTTATTATCAAAGCATCAGATGAAGTTTCCACTTTAATTTACTTTCACTACAAAAAACATTTTGTGGCAGGAAATGGTGGTCAGGGCGAGGGAAAAAATAAAAAAGGAAAAAAGGGGGAAGATATTATTCTTGAGGTACCACCTGGAACTTTAGTCAAGGATGAGGAGGGTAATATTATAAAAGATTTAAAAAAAGCAGGAGAATTTGTAGTTGTGGCAAGAGGAGGAAAGGGAGGAAGAGGAAACACTCATTTTAAAACTTCTACTAACCAGGCCCCCAGAATAGCAGAGAAAGGAGAAAAGGGTGAGGAGAGGTGGATTAATTTAGAATTGAAACTTATAGCAGATGTGGGTATTATAGGACTTCCCAATGCAGGAAAATCTACACTTCTTTCAAAGATCTCCAGCGCTCATCCTAAAATAGCACCTTACCCCTTCACAACCCTCAGGCCACATCTTGGAATAGTCAGGGTGGATGAAAAAAGTTCTTTTGTCGCTGCTGATCTTCCCGGGTTAATTGAGGAGGCTTCCAGAGGAAAAGGACTTGGTCATAGATTCTTAAGACATGTTGAAAGAAGTAAGATTTTACTTCATCTTATAGATGTTGGAGAAAGTTTTAACTCTGACTCTTTTAAAAAATTTCAGATTATAGAAAAGGAGCTTGAAAGTTTTAATCCTGCTCTTTTAAAAAAACCCCAAATAGTGGTTGGTAATAAACTGGACCTTCCTGGTGCAAAGAAGAGACTGGAAGAATTGAGGGAAAAAATTGGAGGGAGGTATCCCGTTCTGGGTATATCCTGCAAAACTGGTGAGGGAATAAAGGAGCTTATCTTTTCTCTGGCAAAAATATTAAAGGAGGAAAAAAATAGAAAGGAGTGAGGTTATTTCAAAAGCTAAAAACTTGGTTATCAAAATAGGAGGAAGTCTTCTTTTAAAAAAAGATACGCCGGATATTTCTTTTTTAAAAAGTCTTGTGGATTCAGTAGCTCAGCTTATAAAAGATGGAAGAAAAGTTACCCTGGTATCGTCAGGAGCTATTGCTCTTGGCAAAGCAAGCATTGGAGGAAAAATTGCATTTGGAAAGGGTATTCCCTCAAGACAGGCTCTTGCCAGTGTAGGTCAGATAAAACTTATGAATCTTTACTGTGAGTTTTTCAAAGATTATTCTCTTCAGGTGGGACAGATTTTATTAAGTGCCAGTGACTTTTCCCATCATTCTACCTACATTAATGCTCGAAATACTATTTTAGCTTTGTTGAAAGCAGGAGCTGTTCCCATAGTGAATGAGAACGATACAGTGGCAGTAGAAGAAATAAAATTTGGGGACAATGATACTTTATCTGCTCTTGTTGCAGCTCTTGTTGATGCGGATCTTCTGGTGATACTTTCTGACATAAAAGGTCTTTATACATCTGATCCGAAAAAAGACCCTCAGGCGAGATTTTTATCTCTTGTGGAGAGAATAGACAGAAGAGTTGAGGAAATGGCCGAAGGGACATGTGTTGAGGGTAGGGTAGGGGGGATGAGAACAAAAATTGAGGCAGCAAAAATAGCAACACGCTCAGGTATACCCGTTGTTATAGGTGGGGGAAATAACTTTCTTAAAGCTCTTTTTTTTGAGTTTAAACAAGAAGGGACACTTTTTTTACCCACTCAGACAAAACTGCAGGCAAGAAAAAGATGGATCGCTTATGGAAGAAAACCAAAAGGAAGTATTGTAGTGGATGAGGGAGCAAAAAGAGCCCTTTTGGAGAAAGGGGGAAGTCTTTTGCCTGTTGGAATAAAAGAGATTAAAGGGAAATTTCAACCTGGAGATTCTGTAAGTATTTTAGATTCTGAAGGAAAAGAATTTGCCCGGGGAATTGTTTATTATTCCTCAGAGGAACTTAAAAGGATAAAAGGGCTTCACACAAATCAAATTGAGGAAAAACTCGGATACTGTTATTACGAAGAGGCAATTCACAGAGATAATCTTGTTATACTTTAATTACTTTATTTTATCAAATCCTATTTCTTTTAATGATTCTATATTTTTTCTCCAGTTTTTCTTTACTCCAACCCTTAAGTCAAGATAAATCCTGCACCCAAGCCTATTTTCTATTTCTCTTCGTGCTAACTGGCCAATTTTTTTTATCATGCTTCCCTTTTTACCTATAATAATCCCTTTTTGAGAGGAGTGCTCCACATAAATTGTTGCACTTATGTAAATCAGGTTATCGCTTCTCTCGGTGAACTCTTCCACTTTGGTCATAACAGAGTAGGGTATCTCCTGACGGGTAAGTTCAAATATTTTCTCTCTGATAAGCTCTGCCACCAGGACTCTTTCCATCTGATCTGTGATGGTATCTGATGAGTAATAAGGAGGATGAAAGGGAAGGAAATTTATTATTTCTCCAACGAGAATGGAAAGATTTGAGCCTCTTTTCGCAGAGATAGGAATGCAGACGTTAAAAGAGAAGTGTTTTTTATAAGTTTCAATAAGATGTAAAGCTTTTTGCTGCTTTATTTTATCCAGTTTATTTATACACAGTATAATCGGTTTTTTCATTTTTCTAAGGTGTTCCATAATAAAAAAATCTTCAGGAGAGGGCTCTCGTTCATCGGCTACAAACACCACCACATCAACTCCTTCCATACCCATTAAGGTTTCCTCTATTATCTTTTTGTCAACAGGCGTTGGAGCCTTTTCTGTCTCAATTAATCCGGGAGTATCAACAAATATTATCTGAGCCTCTTTAAATGTAATTATTCCTTTAATGATATTTCTGGTTGTTTGAGGACGTGGAGAGACAATAGTTATTTTCTCTCCCACGAGTTTGTTCAGGAGAGTGGATTTTCCAACATTTGGCTTTCCCACAAGTGTTACAAATCCTGCCTTGAAATTTGTCTCTTGTTGCATTGATTTTCCTTTCTGTTTTTTATAAATAAACCTCTGAGTAAATTCCTCAGAGGTTATTAAGCTGTCTTTTATATTCTGCAAGAACTTCTTTTTGAATATCCTCCCTCAATTTTTTATCTAAGGGATAAGCTGTATCAATAAATTCCCCATTTGGAAGTTTGCGTGAGGGCATTGCCACAAAAAGTCCATCTTTTCCTTTAATAATTTTTAGTCCGTGAATTCTGAATTGATTGTCAAATGTTATTGTTACCCATGCCTTAAATCTTTCTTTTCCTTCAACTCTTTTTACTTTTATCTCTGAGATTCTCAACCTGCTCCTCCTTAAAGAGATTTTCCATCAGTTGGTTGAGCAATATAAATGGTTCCTTTCCCTTGTAAATGTTTTTTTAGCTTTTCTGCCTCTTTTTTACTTTCTGATAAAGCAAATACAGTAGAGCCACTTCCTGACATTAAAGCTCCTTTTGCCCCCCTTTTTATAAGCTCTTTTTTAATCTCTCCTATTAAAGGATACTCTTCAATCACCACCTCCTCTAATCTGTTGTATAAAATCTCCCTTATCCCTTTAAGTTGCTCTTTTTCTATTCTTTTTTTAAGATTTTCAATTTTCAATCTGCTCTCTTTTATTTTTCCCTTTTGAAAATTTTGACCTATTTGTGAGTAAGCCCAGGAGGTAGAAATTTTAATATTTGGATATACAAGAACTACCCATCCTTCTTTAAGAGATGGAAGGGGATATATTTTTTCTCCTTTGCCTTTTAAAAGTGCTGTTCCTCTCATAACACAAAAGGGAACATCTGTTCCAATTTTAGAGGAGATAGCAAGAAGTGAGGAAAGAGGAATTTTAGCATCAAAAAGTTCATTAAGTGCTAAAAGAGTAGTGGCAGCATCACTGCTTCCTCCTCCAAGTCCTGCTCCCAGAGGTATTTTCTTTTTCAAAATTACCCTTACTCCAGGAGAAATTCCTGTGAAGTCAAAAAAAAGCTTTACCGCTTTATATACAAGATTTTCTTTCTCTTCAGATATATCAAGATTTGGGCATACAATTTCAATACCCTTTTTTATTTTTTCAAATGAGAGGATGTCATAAAAGGTTATGGATTGAGCTATAGACTCAATTTCATGATAACCATCCTCTCTTTTCCCGAGCACATCAAGATATAGATTAATCTTTGCTGGTGCTTTTAAAGTGATAGTTTTCATTGGAGCTTTATCTTATTCGCATTCACTGTATCCACAGGATTTACAAACAAAACATCCTCCTTCATATTCAATAGTGCTTGACCCACATTCAGGACAGGCTCCTATTTTCCTTTTTTTTAAGCTTTTCTCTGGTTTTTCTTCGCTAATTATTCTTCGAGAAGGTGTTTTTTTCCCTTCAGGGAAAAAACCTGTCCTTATCTTTTCTTCTATGTACATTTCTATGGCTTTTCCTACGGCATCAGCGCAGGAAAGAATTTTGTTTTTACCAAGTCCCCAGGGTCTATCACAGCTTATACCCTTTAGTTGTTTTACAACAAGAGACCAGGGAATTCCTGAGCGAAGGGCAAGAGAGGCAAGTCTTCCTATAGCTTCTGTCTGAGATGCAGCACACCCACCGCTTTTGCCAAGTTGAGCAAACACTTCAAAGGGTTCTCCTTTTTCATCTTCGGTTATAGTAACATAAAGATCACCGCATCCTGTTCTTATCTCTCGCGTCATTCCATAGGTTACCTTGGGTCTTGGTCGTGGAGCAAGTGCTTTTTCCTCTTTCTTACCTGCATTTAGAACCTGTTCCTTTCTGCTTTTGTCCCGATAAATGGTTATTCCTTTACAGCCAAGTTTCCAAGCAAGTAAAAATGCATCTTTTACCTCGCTTTTTGTGGTGTGATCTGGCATGTTAATAGTTTTTGAGACAGCATTATCAGTATACTTCTGGAAAACAGCCTGCATTTTTACATGGTCCTGATAGGATATGTCAAGAGCGGTTACAAATACTTTCTTTATCTCCTCTGGTATTTCAGCAATATTTTGACAGCTACCCTTGTTTTCTGCTATTTTCTCCATAAGTTTTCGAGAATAAAATCCTTTTTCCCTTGCGACTTTTTCAAATTCAGAGTTTATGTATAAGAGCTTTTCTCCTTCAAGAACATGTTTGTAGTAAACAAGACTGAAAATGGGTTCAATTCCTGAAGAGCAGTCTGCAATCATTGATATGCTGCCTGTGGGAGCAATGGTTGTGGTTGTGGCATTTCTTACTTTTATTCCCTTTGTAGCTCTCATATTCACCATTGGGGTTTTCTCTCCTACTATTGTTTTTCTACCGCTT